>Ga0310811_10000170_pt1 | contig 96888 bp, 101 predicted proteins | sample YCmetagenome_FD_207642 | JGI IMG/M metagenome (GOLD analysis project Ga0310811, IMG submission 207642) | Soil microbial communities from experimental microcosm in Duke University, North Carolina, United States - YC | ecosystem: Engineered > Artificial ecosystem > Soil microcosm > Unclassified ... | reverse complement strand
TGCAGAAGCACAATCGTCATCCGAAACCATTCATCTGGACAGCAAAAGCCTCCGACATCCTCGCGAAAGTCACGCGTGCCAGGGCCAAACTGAATAAGATGCAATCTGTTTGACGCAGACCACTAGCTGGTTGCGAAGGCGAGAGGGAAACTGTCCGGTCACGCTGCGTGACCTCCGCCTGCCAGGTAATCCGATAAACGTCCTTGTCCTCCTCGCCGATCACCCTGCCTTCGCCATCGAGGACTGGCACCCGCACGGTCACCAGACGTTTGCCGAGGTTTTCGAGCACCACCTGCTGCCCGATCCCGGCAGCTGATTCGCGCATGGCACGCTCAAGATCCACGCCCCATACCGCTTGATCAATTCCCGACTGGTCACGGAACACCACGTAATACGAGTCGCTGCGCGCCGGATTGTGCAGATATGGTGCGCTACCATGCTCGCGCAGCTCTCCAACGTACCGTCGCGGAGTGTCGGGTTCATCGTTTGCAGCGTTCCGGCTTGCTGCCGGGGAGCGCGGCCGCGATGCAGCATCATGTCTTGGTGCTGGGAGCGAGGCTCCGTTGACGGCAGCGCCCGTATCAACCGATGGAGCTACTGCAGGTGCGGGCTGCGCATCGGTACAACCGCGTGTGCCCGAGGTAGCCGCCGCCATGACGTCCGCTGCGACCTCGATACGATTGTCCAGTCGCGCCTGTCGAGCATCCGCCAGACGAGCGAGGTCAGTCGCTTTCGGCTCATACCCGCCCACCTCGATGCCAAGCAACGTCGCCTGCAACCAGACTTCACTACGAAACGCCTCGTGGCCCGACACGCGAATACGTTGCCACGATTTGGCGTGCGCCATGTCGATCATCGACTCGACCACGTCCGGGCGGTTGTGCTCAGTGACAAGGTACGGGCCCAGATCCTCGAACGCGAGCTGATATGGCGCATCCTTCAGGAAATACTGGTTGCCCGCGCGCAGATAGCGCTTGCGCACACGTTCCGGCGGTTGGTCGATCGGCACACGACCCCGATCAACCTCGCCCGCCGCGTCGGCGGGTGCGTGGGCACCGGCCTGTCGCGATGCGCCCGGATCGTCACCCATTGCCTGATCGCGCAGTCTCGCACGCGCAGCATCGAACTCTCGCCGGCGCCGGGCGGACACGGCATCCATCGCGGCCGAATCCAGCGTGCCCTGACGATCGTCCGACAAAGCCGGACCTCCACTGCTGCCCGGCAGGTCCTGCTCGATCACGTTGATGGCCGGATCGGCCGCCTGTGTGAAAGTTGTCTGCGCCATGTCGCCACCTCGCATCTTTCAGGAATGGTTTTTCATGTGTGCACGTTGTGGTGCGTTACCGGTCGGGTTCCGTGCCCGCTTCACGGGATGCGCCCTGCTCCTTCGATTTCTCCAGCGCCACGGTCCGTGCTTCCCGGACGCGTGCCCAGGATCTCGCCTGCAACTGATCAAGCATCCCCTCCAGGTTGGGACTGAAATTCAGCTCCCGGGCGGACTTCTTCAACGAGGCAACAGTGCGATCCAGCAGATCGCGCGCACGGTCCCACGGATAGACCTTCGCCTGACTGCCGTCATACCCCACCTGCAATTCGGAGCCGTTCAGCCGGGCGTTTTCGTTCATCCATGTCAGACGATCGTTGACGAACGTCATCTGGTCCTTGCGATGGAACACGACACTGCGCGTGGCGACCTCCTGGATCAGATAGTGTTCCGTGTTGAATACCTCGCCGCGATACGGTCCGCCGTTCTCACGCGGTGTGCCCATCCTGAGCGGCGAGCCGAACCGATGTTCGGCCAGCGCTCTGACTTCGTTGGGAACATCGCTCACGCCAAACAGGGGCTCGCCGATCGGCGGCCGTGTCGACGCAAAACGTGGTGGATCAGCCGCAGGAGGATCAGTCGGCGGCAGGGCGGCGAAAGACGCCCGATTCGTTGCCGGTACATCCGGCTCGGCCTGTTGCGGCACGCTACGTTTCGACGACCGGCGACGCGGACTGCCTCCTGCGTCTCCCAATAGCTTTTCCTTGACGTTGCCCATTTTTCCGTCCTCCTCACGCTTGTCCACCTCAACCACGGTCACAGCGGATGCGGTGGAAACATCCGACCTCGGTTCGCCATCGGTCTTCACAACAGAGCGGACCACCGCCCGCAGGTGCTCGCCGACGGCATCAAAACCCGACAACACCGCCATGTCGCTGAAATCGTTCGGCACCTTGCCGTCGATTCGTGCGTCCACAGCGAACTGCGGCCACGCCAGATGCGCCCGCGCGTCTTCCGCTGCCCGCCTCGCCTGTGCCTCACCGCTACCCAGTTCACCCAGGACGACCAGACCCGCATCGGGATATCGTTCGCGCAGGCTTCGGGCCACTGTTTCGAGATTCCCGCTCGATAGCGCCGCTACCGCAAACCAGTCCGTCGCACGCGAGGCGGACAACGCCGTCGCCATACCTTCGGCGATCAGGATCAGCGACGATTCGCCCGCCGGAGCCAGCGTTGGCTCCGTCATCCAGTAGCCACCTTTCTTCGCGCCACCGGCGAGTGACGACTTCCGTCCCTGCTCGTCGATCAGCTCCAGTGTCGAGATCGGTCCATTCCACACGGGCACGATCAGCACGCGCCCAGTCAGCGGTCTTTCCTCGCTGGCTGGCGCATAACCGAGCAATGCATGCAGTTCCATCGCATCGAGTTCGCGCAACGTTTCCATCGGATCGAGGTGCTTGCGCGCAAGATACGGATGCTCTAGTCCGACCGGCCGCGCCGATTGCCAGATCGATACCGCTTCGCGAGCAACGGCTGCGTGGCGTGCCTGGCGCTGCGCTTCCTCATGCTCGCGCCGCGCCAGTACCGCAGGAGACGGCGCGAGCACGGCGGTCATACGGTCTGGGTAATGTGTGCGCCTGAGATCGAAGCCATGCTCGCGCGCTCGCCAGAACAGGGTGGCGAGCGTCTTGCTGCCCGACTCGCTGACGGAGCGCCAGGTCGTCCGGGCCGCGCGTTCGTCATAGTTGGCTGCGGTGCGGCTCCACGCGTCCCAGATCTCGAAACCTTCGTCGCCAAATCCCTGCTTGAGCGCGAACGCCATATCTATCCAGGTCTCGTAGTCGTCGGCTGGAATCACGGCAAGCGCGGCACGCGCACGGTTCGCTTCATCCACATAGGGCGCAGTCATTGCAGGGCTCCCATCGCTGGCGAGCCGGCGGGCGAACCGTTCCGGGCCGCGCGCTGCGCCGGTGCAACGAAATCGAGTTCCGCCACATCAAGATCGTCAGCGCCCAGACGATGCCCCACGCGCGCGACCTTCCTGGCCGGGATTCCCAGCAACACGAAATGCCGCTCCACGTAGGCGACAGCCTCGTCCTCGCTGATGTCGGCCAGGTTCGGCGGCAGATCAAGGGGATCCCATGCCTGCAGCACTTCCAGATACTCGGGCGGCAGATGGATCAGTCCGGCACCCTCCGGATCGATTTCGTCGGCGCGCAGATCGCGCAGCCGGCGTTCGACCACGGCGCTGAAATGAGCCAGGTTCATGGCCGGCACAACGGGCGCAGTCATCACGCGAGAGGCAAACTCGGGATCGCGCCAGTAGCAGATCTTGTCGGCCAGAATCGGTCGGGTATTCTCGAGCACGATGATTTCCTTCTCGCGCCCCAGCTCCTTCAGTTCCTGCGGCAACAGGAGCGGCCGGCGCTGCTCGGACACGCTCTCGCTCGATCCGCTCCGCCCGCCGAATATCGCGTTCGAGCGGCTCACGCTGCGCGACTGGTCGGTCAACGTGCCGAGCATTTCCGAGTAGTCGTTCGCATCCTTCTGCTCACGCGGCGCATAGAGGATCTGCATCGCGTGGTTCGTAATGAAGGTGCGGGCATCGGCTCGCCCGTAGACCGATTCAAGCTGCGCGATCGACTGGACGATCGACAGCAGGCGCAGGTTGTAGCCCGCCATATAGGCGACCGCGCGCGCAATGATCTGGATCTTGCCGATCGAAGTCATCTCGTCGAGCAATACCAGGCACTGGAATTTCAGTGCGGGATCGGCTTCAGGCAACTGCTTCGTGTTCAGGTTGACGAGCTGCGAGAACACGAGATTGACGAGCAGGGCCGCTTCTGACAGATGGTCGGGCGTGATGCCGATATAGACGGACATACGGCGGCGGCGCACATCGCGCAGGTCGAAATCGTTCGCGCTCGTCGCCGCGTCGACAACCGGATTGGCCCAGATCGTCAGTGGTGCATTGAACGTCGCCAGGACACTCGCCAGCACCTTGTCGTCGTTCGACAGGAAACGGTTCATCGCGTCGACGCACGATCCCGACAGCAGGTCGCGATGCTGAACCAGTGCGCGTTGAAGATAAGTCTTTACCGGCATGCCATTGCCTGACGACTGCCGCAGCACCTCACCCATCGTGACCGGGGAATTGGGAACCGACTCGCCCTTGCCCGCCCGGCGCGCATCACGCCATTCGCACAGCAGTAACACGATGCCGAGGAACAGATTTCTCGCCTGGTCTTTCCAGAAATCGTCGTGGCCGCCCGGCGGATACAAGGCATAGCCGATTGCGAGAATGTCGCCGACCCGAAACAGGCCATCCGAGATCGCCGACAGCGGGTTATAGCGATGCGTGCGGCCGTCTTCGGCAAACGGGTTGAAGAGATAGACGTCCTGCCCGTGTGCCCGCCGGAAGCCAGCCGTAACGGCGTAGTTTTCCTGCTTGATGTCGAGCACCACCACCGAATCGGGAAAGCTGAGCAGATTCGGAATCACAATGCCGACGCCCTTACCTGAACGGGCGGGCGCAGCCATCAGCACAAACTGCTGGCCGGTAAAGCGCAGGTAACGCCCGCGCCATACTCCAACGACGATCGCAGGTGTGGTGTCAACGTGTGCGCGCATCGTCATAGCAGCCCCGCCTTGCGGATTTCCGACTCGCTCGCAAAGCGCGCGCTGCCATAGAGACGGCGTCGGCCCGAGCGCTCCCACAATGCATGCAGGCCGAACGCCGGCCCACCAAAGGACAGGAGCACGCCAAAGAGCGCCGCCCCTGCGAGCTTGCGACCGGTGTTCGGCATCACGCCGTGCCGCCAGGCAAGTACGGCGTCGAGCCAGCTCCACAGGCCTGCGTGCAGCGGATTGATCCGCAGGCTTGCGTACAGGAACAATGATGCGAGCCAGAGCGATGCCACCAGTCCGCCGAACAGGCAAGCCAGCACGGCAAGCGTTACGGCGGCGGTCCGCATATGCTGAAGGTGAGAAGGCGACTGGATCATGGCCGCTCCCTACACGAACGCGGTGCGCGCCTTGCGCACCGGATCGAACCAGACTTCCGTCATGCCCCAGCGCCTGCCTGTCTGCTCGCCCGCTGCATTGAAGACCGGCCGCGACTCCATGTGCGCGACGACATCGATGGTCAGGAACAGCAGGCGCTTGAGCGCGGCATCGTCCCAGGCGGCAGCCTCCGGGTGTTCCTTGGCCATCAGCGCGAAACGCTCGATCGCAACCGCGGCATTGGGCGCGTGGTAGCTCGTGATCGAACCCGCATGGCCCGTCGTCAGGAGCTTCAGGAAGTCATAGGCTTCGGCGCCGCGCAGCTCGGCCAGCAGCACGCGATCGGGACGCATCCGCATCGTGCTGGCGATCAGGTCAGCGGGCGTGACGCGCGCCTGCCCGTGGCCACCCTTGCTGTACAGCAGGTGAACGCAATTCTCGATGTGCCGGATGAAGAGTTCCCGGACATCCTCGATCGTCACAATCCGCTCGGTCGGCGGGATCGAACGGCACAGGGTCTTCATGAAACTGGTCTTGCCTGAACCTGTATTGCCGACGACCACGATATTGAGCCGGCCCGTGACTGCGGACTCGAAGAAGGTGCCCCAGTCGTGCTCTGCCAGGCACTGTACAAGCTTGCGATCCTCGGCACGAAGCATCGGCAAGGCAACATCGAGCCCGTCCGGGCGGTGCCATACCGTATAGTCGAACAGACCCTCATCACGGTAGGCGTCGAGGCTCTTCTCGCGCGCGGATGGACGGCGGATCGTGACCGATACCGTGCGCGGCGACACAACGGGCGGCACTACGACCTGGATGCGGGCATCCCCCGGCAGCAGCGCCGACAGGACCGGATGCTGGGCCGAAATTTCCTGGTTGGTCAGCGTGGCCACCGCCACCGCGAACGACATCAGCCGGTCGAAATCGAGATCATGGCAATCGTGGCCATGCCAGCCGAACTGGTTCTCGGTCAGGATGCGCTGCGGCCGGTTAATCACGAGTTCAGTTACGTCGGGATCGTCGAGCAGCGGCGCGAACGGCCGCATCAGCTCGCGCACGGATGCATCGTCGGGCAGCCGGGCCAGCACCGGGTCGCGAGACGAATCCGGCATATCGGTGCGGGGCATCATGGCGCGCCCTCCGGCTGCAACGCATAGACCGATCCGAAGTCCAGATCGCGCGCGACAACAATCGTGAACTCCGCACCCTGGCTCTGCTGCAGTGTCGGCGGAATGTTGATCGTGCTGTCGAGCACACGCGTGGCCATGTCGTTGCCCTGCTGCTGCGTGTTCTCGAACACGACCGATCCGTTGCTGTTGCCACCGCGCGTCGCCAGATAGCCAATCGCGTCCTGGGTCATGCCGAGCAGCATCGCCGCTCCAATGCGCTGGCCCCAGTGGTTGTCCACGTAACCGTCCATCCCCATGCGGCCGAGCGCGTCGGCCGCGGGCGAATCGATCTCGACCGTAACGCCGTGCGGCGTCTTGACACGTGCCGACAGCACGAACACCCGCTTCTGCCCCGGTGACAGGTTCGACCGGTACTGGCTGTCGAACTGCGAACCGCGCTCGATCAGCACCACACGACCATCGTCGGAGTACACGTTCTTCGTGACCGTGCAGGTCGAGATGCCAGCCTCGGTCGAATCGAAGGCCGTATCGCCCACGCAGTCGATCTTGGCGCCCTGCGCGAGCACCAGACTGCGGTTGCCGAGCATGCCGGCACGCACACGAGGGGTCGCAGTCGGCGTCAACGCCTGGGCGAGCGCCCCGTCTGCTGGCCCCGCTGCCTCAGATGAGATGCCTGCGCCCCTGGTTACTGTTGCTGCCACTGACGATGCAACACCTGCTACGCCACCGGCCTCCAATACACCGGGCGACCCGGCCGTCGTCTCCTGCCCGTCGCCCGAGACCAGCAAGGGCGCGTCGTAGTAGCTGCGAGGCATCACGGCGTGCGCGACGCCAACGGGCGCAACAGCTACTGCCGAAGCCGGAATGGGGCGGACAGCAATGCTCGCAGGCACCGGAGCGGATGCCACACCACCGGCGGACGCAGGAAGATCCTTGAATACCCGGCCCTGGCTCGACGCGTCGGCCACCGAATCTCGCCGTGCCTTGGCTTCGGCATCGTGACGCGCGAGGAAACCATGGACGGTCCAGACAGCACCGGCACCGACGACCAGGACGATCACGATCGGCGTCAGCCACCAGGCGCGCGTGCGGGCACTACGGTATCGGCCCACCGCCGGCATACCGCGAGCCGCGGACGCCCCTGATGCACTATCGTTCGGGTTGCGTCCGGGCTGCGCGCCAGCGGAATCGTCGGGCTCGATCAGATTGCGCGGGGTATCGTCATTCATCGTCGTGACTCCGCAGGACACGCTTCACACCGCTGACCGAGGTGCCGTCACGCGGCGCTACGCCGTCCATGTCATATGCGTCGTTCCAGATACCGACGACTTCACTGCCGAGCCTCAGCACGAGACGCTTCGCGACCTCATGCACGACAATCGTGTCGCCATCGACATGCTTGTCGACCACGCTCTCCGTACCATCGTCGGCCACCCGGAAAATCGCCGGCATGCGCCGGTTGTTCGGGATGCGCAGATACGTGAAGCGCCCGTCATCCCATGCCGCGGTCGGCGCGATGTCGTCCGAATCCGGCATCACCTGCATCGAGTACCGTGCGTTGCGCACGGAAGGCGGCTGCGCCATGCGCCTGGCGACCAGCCCAGCATCCGAATCCGCATGCGCCTCTTTCGCCAGCTCGTCCGGGTAGACGAAGGTCACGCGATACATCACACGGTCGTTACCGAACTTCGACTGGAGTGGCAGCACCACCAGATCGAAGCTGTAGCTCCGCCGGTCGGTACGGATCTCGAGATTCGAGTCGTGCGCGGCGAGCTGCGGTTTCAGGTAGACGTCGTGATCACCTCTGTTCGCGATGACCTGCCAGCCGTCTCGGTCACCAGGCGCGACGACCTGAATCTGCTCGTGTGGATCCAGCGCGATATGCGTGGCAAAGCCGCGCTGCGCCTCAATGCGTACCACCTCGTCCGCGCGATAGATCACCTGCCGGACACGCGAGTCGTCGTCCCATCCGGGGAGGTCGACTGCATGGGTCACGCCCGAGAACAGCAGGCTCACCAGTGCGATACCGGAGAAAAGCGCAGAGAGGAGCGTTTTCATGGTGTACCTCCGGTATTCGATGCCGGCGCGGCGGCCGGCGGTGTGTATTCGGGATCGCGGCTGTAGGCCGTCACCTTGAATCCGAACGGATTGGCAATGGCCACGCTCTCGCGCGTGAATATGGGCGGCCGGTAGGTATAGGCCAGCGTGATCACGAAACGCTGCGTCGGCTCGGCTTCGGCCTGGCCGTTCCTGAACGACGTACGCTCGATATGCACGACCGCGTGACCCGGCTCGTCTGGCGGCAGCGTGATTGAGAGAATGCGAACACGCCGCTCGGCGCCGGGCCCCAATTGCCGGTCCAGCGCGTCGGGACCGCTGTAGGTGCCGCGGTAATCGCGCGCGACCACGTCATCGCTCATGGTGAGCACGTTGTCGTAGTCCATCTGCAGCAGGCCCCAGTCGTAACGCTCGCGCGCACGCACATAGGTCTCGACCCAGTGCCTGTCCTGGATTTCCTTCGTATGCACATGGTGGGCATCGAGCACATCGATGACCTGAGACTCACCCGTCAGGCGATCGACCTCGATCGGCAGCGGCACGACGCGATAGAACGGCACCATCACCGCGAGTGCTGCGGTACTGAGCACGGCCACGCCGACCGCTGCACAGGCGACGTGCCAGGCCCGTCGCTCGGAGCGTTCCTGCAGGTGAGTCAGCGACGCCTCGATGTCGAGCACGCGCCCGTAGTCGTGCGGCGCGTTCATGACCGGTCTCCAGCGTCCGGGGAAGCGGGCAGGTTCCGCGTAGCCGGCACGTCAGGCACATCAGGTACGGGCGGCACGCGATTGACTGGCACACGATGTGATCCGTCCGGCAGAACAGGCTTTGGCGGACCAGAAGCACATCCATTTATAAGGATGACGAAATTTATTGAAAATATGGCGACCAATAATTTGTACATGATGCCTCCTCAGTTTCCGAACGACGCCGGGACCATCTGGTCCTGCAGCCTATTGGTCTTGCCCGCCCGGCTCAGCACCAGCTCGCTCTGCTGCTCTGCCACGAGTTTGTCCTCGGCGTCGGCCAGCATCCGGAAGAGCTGCAGCTTGGTCATCTCGTTGCCGACCGTCGTGGTCTCCGCCTGGATGCGCGCCTGGAGCTCGGCAACGCCCTTCGGGTCCTGGGTCACATCGATCTGTTGCGCCAGACTCTGGATCTGGTTCAGCTCCTGCAACTCGGTCTGGTAGGCCTGCTGGCCAAACGCCTTGTCCTGGTAGGGCTTGTTGAGCGCACGCTGGCACACCTGCTGGTCGATCCCTGTCTGGTCCTCGCAGTTATAGATCTGGCTGGCCGAGCGCAAAGCCTGGGCGCTGCCCGTCAGGCCCGAATAACCGCCACTCTGGATTGCCGTATAGACGCTCTGCCAGTTCGACGGCAGGGAGTTTGCGACGACCGGGTTGCTCAGGAGCGCACCGAAGCCGCGCGTGCCGACCGTCGACTGATAGATCTGGATTTCCTGCTGCACTTCCTGCTCCAGTTGGGCCACCGTAGCAATGGCCTGCACAACGTTCTGGGCGTCAAAGACCGGGATACCCTGCGCGTGAGCGTCGGCACACCATGCCGCCGATACCAATGCGGCACCTACCCATCTGCTTCGTCCATTCATGGTCATCACCTCACCCTCATTCGCCCTGCCGGCCCAGGTTCGCGCGCGCAGCGCGCTGATAAGCCGGCATCGCACCGCTGCCCGATCCACCACCTGATCCGCCACCTGAACCAGTGCGGTCCCGAATCTCGCCACCCGGCCGTGGCCCCTTCCCGCTGCCGCTGATCGCCCGGCCGATCGCGGTCACCAGGTGCCGCGAGGCCAGGCCCGCCATGAATGCACCGAAGCCAGACAGGGTTGCGCCGCCGGACAGGCTCGCTGCGACGGACGGCAACTGCCAGCCCACCATTGCGAGGAACACGCCGGTCGCGAACAGGCCAATCGCCGCGGCAGCGGCTGCGGCGTCGTCGAGGGATGCGGAAATGGTTTGCACGAGTGCCGACGCATCGGCGCCGGGTGTGCCGCCCGTCGCATGAAGTACGGTGAGATCAGCCGAGAACGCCGTAAGCGCCATGCCGAGGAAGGCTGCAACGAGTACCTGCAGCAACGCGTAATTGGCAACCTTCGCGGTCCATGCCTCGAAAAAGCGGGCGGTCGGCGCGAATGCCGCGCAGGCAATGAAAATCGGACCGAGGCCGAGCACAAGATCGAGCAGCATGCGCGCCATCACAACCTCGAAGGCCAGGACGATCAGGAAGATCGAGCCGCCGAGCGCGGCCACCAGGCCGCACAGGAAATCGCCAATGGCGGCGGCCAGGCCGCTCGCGCTGAATCCCTCATGTGTCGCCTTGTCGAAGTAGGCATCCATCACGAGATCAATCTGCTGGTCGTAGCAGTCGAGCGTCTGGTAAATGCTGGTCGCCGCGCCCTGCCCTGTCACGCTGCCACCGTTGACGGAGCCGCAACCCGGATTGCCGCCACCTGTCGTGTTCGCCGCGTTCTGGATCGTCTGGGCGAGTCCGGACGTGACACCATTGACTGACGTGACGACCTGCTGCTGATAGAGACCAGTGCTGAGCGCGAATGCGAGCGTGATCGCGACTTTCAGCCCCCGCCAGGCAAAGGCCGGCACCGCCTCGTGAGCTTCGCCGCGCACCACCGCAAGACCATAGGCGAGTACCCAGACCGTGACGGCCGTGGTAACGACGGGCACGAGCGCGCCGGAAAGCGCCGATGACACGCTCGTGACATAGGTCGACATGCCGTTTTCGAGGGTGGCGCCGACGGCGGTAAAGAGGCCGCTCATCGTGCACCTCCCGGCTCCGGCAATCCCGGCCTTTCGAGATCACGAGAGCTCTGGGCCGCCCGGCGTTTCGCGAGCTGATCGTGGAACACAGGCAGCCAGTCTTCCGGCGCATCGCCGACCTGGGCACGAATCGTGTCAAGCAGTTCCACGTTGTCGGTCGTACCCGACAGCACATCGAGCACATCGCCGAGCCCCCCGAGGTCAAGTCGGCCGATGGCCGAACGATGCCCCTGCTTGACGAGGAACATGCGGCTGTTCTCGCCAAGATTGCGCACGATATTGAATTCGGCCTCGGTCAGCTTGAAACCGTGCACGTAATCGTCGTAATCGGCACGCGGGTTCGGCAGGAAGAAAAGTGTTGCGCTCTGCTCGACCAGTGCACTCGCGATCTTGCTGTGCAGCACATCGGCCGGCGACTGCGTATCGAAAATCCCGAGCCCGTTCTGCTTGCGGATTGTCTTCTGCTTGTTCAGTGCAAAGTCGGTGAAGACCGGATCGCCGAGCCGTTTCCAAAATTCAGTCATCACGTAGATGAAGCGCCGGCCGTCGATCAGGTTCTCGGTCCGCTGCAGCAGGTACATCGTGACGGGCGTCGACACCTCGGCATCGTCAAGCAGTTCGGTATCGTCGAAGCCGAACAGATCTGCACGCGCCAGATCGATGCGGTCGGTCGGGTTGTCGAGCACCCAGCCAAGCCGCCCGCCCGCGCACCATTTGGTCAGTCTTGCGTGCAGGCTGTTCTCGCCCACGTTCGGCAGGAGCTGCCGTACCATCGAGAGCCGCCGCAGGGACTTATCCATGCGCGCGACTTCCCGCACAGCGCGCGAAATATCAAGTTCATCCTTCGCCGACAGCGGTGTATCGATATCGACAAGCTTGCGAACCAGTCGCTCCCAGAAGTCGATCACAGGCTCGCCCGGCTCCATCTGGAACGGGTTCAATCCGGTCGGCTCGCCGCGACGGAACACCGTATAGGTGCCCCCCATTGCCCGGATCGCGATCTCGGTGCCACGATCCTTGTCGTACAGCACGGCCGTGATGCCGTACTTCGTCGCCATCGCCAGCAGGAACAATTCGAGCACCGTCTTGCCCGCACCGGCCCGGCCGATGATCTGCGTATTGGCGAGCGCCTTCTCGTCGAGCGAGTCCTGCTTGTCGGGCGTGACGTGGAAGTTGAGATAGAGCGGCTGACCGCTGGGCGTCTTGACGATCGTGATCGCCTCGCCCCACGGATTGCCATCGCGCTTGCCGGTAGCAAAATTGTGCAGGCTCGACAGGCCGCAGAAATTGCGCGACGTGAGCTTTGCTTCGCGCGGCCGGTAGCGCCAGTTGCCCGGTAGCTGCGCAAACCATGCCGCATCGGCAACAAGATCGATCAACGCCGTCTGGAAACCGGCATCGGCCAGTTGCGTGCGGGCTTTTGCGACACTTCTGGACACTTCGTCCAGCGTGTCGCCGAGCACCGCCAGCGAATAGTGATACTCGCCGAGCACGAAATCGCCGTTGATCAGGTCATCGAGCGCCCGGTCCATCGCCTCGACCTGGGAAACCGCCACGTCCTCGCCCGCGATGAGCTGGTTGCGCTGCCGCTCCAGCGCTTCCTTCGCACTTGGCTTGTCGAGGATCGTGAAGCTCTGCGTCTCGATGTACTCGAAGTCGCCGTATAACAGACCGTTGAGCATGCCCGGCTCGGTGTCTTCCGGATAATCCTTGAGATCCAGCATCGCCGCAAAACGGGTCGCAGCCGGCATGCGGATCTCGACCTTCTCTGCCCCGACAAAGAGGCGCGACGTCGGCAGCGCCTCACGAATCGGACCGGCCGGTACCGGCTCACGCTCCCAGACCGCGTTGACCAGATAGCCAAGTAACTCCAGTGCCGACGAATAGCGACGCGGCCCAGGCGTAAACGGACTTTGCCGGGTATAGACGCCAAGCGCGACCGGATCGTAGGGTTTGAGGCTCGATTCGACCTGGGCGACAAGTTCGGCCATCACCTTCAGTGCATCGAACTGGTCGCGCCGAATGTCGTCCCGTGTACAACGTGCGGCGCGGCTGAAGACGCGACCGAGGCGGGTGCGATTCGGCCGGTAGATGAGCGTCAGGTACAGCTCGTTGGCCATCATCCGGTAGCCCGCAAAGCTGGCGTAATAGCGCGTCGCCACCTCCTCGCAGAAGCAATTGCGGTACTGCGTGGAAAAATGATCGGACACGCGTCGGCGCAGCCGATGCGACCATAGCGCCACATGCCCGCCAGCAAGCCCGCGGACGAGCTGGTTGAACCCTTCGTGACGTGCGAGGATGTCGGCCGGATCGGCCGCTTCGAATGCGATACCGGCGATCTTCCAGACCTGCAGATAATCCCCCTCGCGCGTCTTGATGACGTGATCGGTCACATGCGTCGAGTACGGGATATAGCCAGCAAGCGGCACTTCCCGGTTCGCGACGCTGAGCAGTTGCGGCTCGACTGGCATGTCACACCCTCCTTTTCAGGCGAACGGGCACATAGGCATGCACGCCCCAGAAGCGGCGATTGCCCTGACGCAGCACCATGCGCAGGCGCAGAACGTACTGCGCGAGCCGCTGGTCGTCGTGGCGCGTGATCACGCGCATCGCGACGAACACGGGGATCATCAGGAAGAGGATGCCAACACCCAGAGGCGGACTCGCGAGCAACGCCCAGATGGCCGGGATCAGCATCCCGCCGCCGACCATCAGGAACAGCACGAGCGGCACGCCCCAAAGCATCGCGGGACGCGTGCAGCCCTTGAAGACGGGATCCTTGAGCGGGTTCATGGTTCGGCGCTCCCGGATCAGCTGGTCGGGATCAGCATGCCGGCGATCACGGTCGCGCAGCCGACGAACAGCCCGCCTATGAATACGTTCGCGATGTCGCCAAAGCGGGCGTGCTGGAACATCATCCGGAAGCCTGCCCAGATAATGGAAATCGAGCAGATCACGCCGCCAACACCGAGCAGCGTCGTCTGGATCGTGGTCAGCAGCGTATTGACCTGGGATAGCTGCGCCCAGGCAGGAGACGTGACCAGCAACGTCGCTGCCCCGGCAGCTACCCATCGGGCGGCCCGCCGTGATGAGCACGCGCCATTCGAAGTTGTTAAAACACGCTTCCATCTATTTAGGAATACTGATTTCATGAATAGCTCCTTTCCGTTCTAGATCTGCCTGCTATCGTTTGGTCGTCGGGCTAGAACACCACGGCGCTATCGTTCGGGTCCCGCGTGGAGTTGCCGGTTGTGGGACCTGCCGACCTCGATACGGGACGTCTTTCTAGTCGGGATTTTGCTGGCGAGTCGGAAACATCAGAACCCACCGGCACAACAGGAATCGGGGTAATCGGCGGAACGACAACGGGTTCCAGTGAAGGTGCCAGCACACTGGCGTTGCTGACTACGCGCTGCACGTACCCGGTCCGATATCCCGTCGAAAAGTCACCGCTGGCATAGCAGGACAGGCTCGCGCGCAGGGCGGACTGCGAATCGCTCGATGCATGCGCTCGTGCCTGCTGCGCCAGCTCGAAACAGCCCTGCAGGATCGCCGCGCCCGCGGCCAGATTGCGGCACGGGTCGAAGGCACTCCGTTCGTTCAACCCGTATGCAAGCCAGTTCGCGCGGTTCACCTGTGCGAGCCCGACGCTGAAGTTCCAGCCGCGAGCGTCCAGTGCATGCACCGTCGCCACCGCCTCGGCCTCGCTCGATGGCTGACGCACCAGCCGGCCATGCACCACGCCAATCGCATATGGGTTGAAGCCCGATTCGGTCCGAACTATCGCTGCCATCGTCGACAGTGAGACCTGCGGCGCACACTGCGGCGCCAGCGCAATGAAGTCAAGAGGCAACATCACTGACCTCCGCTACCGAAGTTGTCTTGCTGTTCCATCTGCTGCAGAAACAGCGCGGCGGACCGTGACGGGTCATACGGCATCTCCGTGCTACCCGCACCATAAAATTCGGTAATCGTTAGCCCCTGGCCGCTGACGTCCCACCAGACGCGGGTATAGAGCTGGTTGTCGATATCGACGTTAATGGCTCCGGTGGCGCGGCAAAGCAATTCGCTCTGCTCGGGGCCGCCCCAATACAGAAGATCTTCCCGGCAGTAACCGCTGCTCGCAAAGGAGTTGGTCGCAAATGTGCCCTGCGAGCCGCCTGCGCCGAAATCGCAGGTCGGGAACGGATCACCGTGACGCAACGCGGCCCACAGCTTTTCGATCGGCGGCACGCACTCGCTGTACTGTTCGGGACCGCCAGGGTTGGACAGACAGAGAATCACCTGGCAACCCCAGTCGTCCGCATACGCCAGACCCGGCGTGAAGACCGACGTACCGACGAACAACGCCAGGGCAATCGACCAGTACCGCGCGATGCAACGCACCTTGCGCAAACTGAGCTTCCCGACAATCACCTGATCCATCTTCATGATCCGTCTTCCATCAATTCAATCCATCAAGCACCGAAGTACCGAAACGGATGTGCGGAAAAAGAAACCCGCGGGGCCGGGGAGGCACGCCGCAGGTTCAAGGGGGATCAGCACCAGAAAACAAAAAAGCCTGCAACCGTCAGGTTTGCAGGCTTGGCTCACATTGCGACCACCACGCCAACGCACATACGTCAGTACATCGGGGCCGCTAACGCGTACTCGGTCTTGCTTTTGCGCGTTGACCGGAACAAGTTGTTGACTGCACTCTAGGCGCGATTTTGCGGTCGTGCAAGCCTCAAAATGATCGGAATTTCCGCTCCATCGTCCACCGGATTCCAAGGTTATCCGGCGGCGCCCGAAAAAAAATTTACTTCCGCTCCATCTCTAGCAGACGGCCGAGCGCCTGCCTGGCTGAAGCCAATTCCAGCTCATAACGGCTACGAGGATGGCGCGGGATCCTGAGACGACGGCAGACAACCTCACGACCCGCGTGCCACAGATACACCATGCGCAGCAGGTCTTTATGGCGTGGATCGAGGCGCATCCACGCCGCCTCGATCTTCGCCGCATCAACCGGATCGTATGCGCCACGCGGCGCATTTGCCCAGTTGTCCAGACGGGACTCCAATGAGGTACGGGATGCATCAATCATCGCCGTGCTCCTCGCTGGACGTACTGGATGACGCTCTGTATCCCGCTGGGTCGGCGAGAAACAGTTCGATGTCCGATGCGCGCCACCCAACCATCCTTCCGCCGAGCGGAACCGCTCGAGGAAACGTGCCATGCCTCATCCGCTGATAGATCGTCGAACGAGAGAACCCGACAAGCTGTTCGACCTGCTTGCGGCGCAGGATCGCGCCCGCTACACGGATTGAATCCGACATGACCTTCGCCCTCCTGGCTTTGCCCGGATCTGCCCGGCACAGATCCGATTCAAGCAGCAGGAGACACGGACGGGCAATTCCGTCATGTCGTCGGAATCATCCGTCGGAGCTGGTCATCAGTGATGACGCCCATCGGTATCGTTGACGGAATCGGGGCGCAGCGCGGCCGCAAATGTCTGGGCACTGCGTGAAGCTTCGCCCGTGGCCTGTCCCTTGAGCCCCAGCTTCGCATCGATGGCGCGTGCAACGGTTGCGGACTTGGGTGGGCGCTCTGGATCCCACTGCGCCCAATACTCCCACATGACATCAAAGACAAGCGAGAGCGTGCGGGTAAAGTGTGGCAGTCGGACGATCACACTACTGCCAGTTCGGTCCGGCGACACTTGCCCCGATCGATCAGGTTCGCCAGCGCGCTCGGCCTGTTCTGAGCACTGCTCCAGCCGCTGTTCGAGGCTGTCTTCGATCGCGTGGTGCAGGGCGACGGTACGCGCAAGCGCGCGTTCGAGCAGCAGGATTCGCTGATCGCGTCCTCGCAGACGGGACGAAAGACGGGATACAGCAGATTCGGCATCCCTGAAGCGTATTCGCCAGTAATCGACTGATTCGGCGATGACTTCCTTATCGGCGGCATCAGGACCGCCGTTATCGGACTGACACATTAGCCCTCCTCCCCTCTGCATCCACGTCGAGGGGGTACCAGTTCCCCGATTCTCAATTGCTCTTACGTATGGACCTACAGAGGCAATCTAGAAGGGGGAATCGTCAGACGCAAGGCGGGCATCGTGTCCGGCACGTTAACTATCCACCCGTCAATAAAACTCATCGCATCAAGATCAGTCCTGGGCATCACCCAGAAGACGAGCAATCGTTTGAACGACGTACGCCGTCCAGGACGATAAGCGCCTCGTCTGCACGATCGACGGGAACGAGGATGTGATCGTGGTAATAACCGGCGATCGCATTGCAAGGAATCCCGGCCCTGGCCAGGCACGCGGACACAACCGCCAGAAACCCCACTGCTTCGAGACTCGAATGCACCTTGAGGGTAATAAGACGCGATTTAAACGTATGCGGCAGGGCGTAGCGGTCGGCATCCTGAAGACCGATCACTGCAGTCAATCCTTCGACCTCCCTGAAGGTGAAAATCGTTGATAAGCCAGCGGGCAATACGAAATCGGGAAAGGAGCAGTACACATAGACCGGCTGGGCCATCTCCGGTTCGATCGTCGCGCATAGCGTCGCAAGGTCTTTCTCGCCCAATGTCGCCTCCATAGCAGTGGTTCAGGGCTTACACCTTACATCACCGCCAGCCCTTTCTGGTTGATAGAAAAAATCACCGGCCAACAACGTTCCTAACCGCCCCATCCAATGCGGCAATCGTTATCTATGCTCAGATCATTGCACCCAGATAAGTAAACATATCAAGCAATTCGAACCACGGGGGTTCACGTCTGCCGAGGGAGGCTGCAATGGACAGCAGCAAAAAATCGTCAATTTACACCGATCGCGTCTCAATCAGGCACGCCCTGACGGCCCGCGATCCTGCGTGGCAGCAACCGCAGCCACAAACCTGGCGCGCTATTCGCGATATCGTCTTCGACTGGACGTTGATCTTTGTCTCCGCCTGGGCCGTGTATCGGGTCGGATGGGTGATCAGTCCAGTCGCACTCGTCATCATAGGAAACAGGCAACGTGCACTGGGCAATCTGCTCCACGAGGCCAGCCACGGCAACCTGAGCGCTCATCGCCAGATCAACGATTGTCTGGCACATCTGCTTCTTGCCGCGCCGCTATTGACCAGCCTGTCGGTCTACCGTGACCAGCATGCTCGCCATCATGCATGGCTCGGCGATCCCCAGCGCGATCCGGATGTCCTGCTGCCGCTCGCACACGAAGGCGATCAGTGGTACCACGCTTATGCGCGCTGTCTCGCGAAATCCACGATGCTTCGTGGTTCGGCTATGGGGCACTTCTCTGAGGGAAATCTAGGCTTCCGCCAGCAAGTCGAAATCTTCGCATGGTGGCTTTCCACTGGACTGTCGATTGCAATGGTGGATTTGCACTTCGCCGTGTTGTTCGGTGCTCTCTGGCTTGGCGCGCGCATTACCGTGTTTCATGCGATCACCACCTTTCGCGAGATGACTGACCACTATGGCCTGAAGCCAGGTGGCATCTTCAGCTTCACTCGGGAAATCCCCGATCACGGCCCGCTATCCGTGCTACTTCACCCGCATCACAATGGCTACCACCTGACGCACCATCTCTTCCCGGCGGTTCCGTATCACCAGTTGCCCAGGCTACATGCGCAGCTGATGGAACTCGACGAATATGACGATCGCGCCTTCGTCTGCCATGCGTACCTGAATGGCTCTCCATCGGGAGTAGCCGGCTGGGGAGCGCACCATGGCTGATCGCACGTTATCCGTCTGGCACGTCGCGAGCCTGCTCGTTTCAACCAGTTGCGGGATCGGTTTTCTCCTGGGTACCGGCGAGCTTGCACTTCATCGAGGGATGGCTGCCAGCTTGTATGCCGTCGCGACGGCCGCTGGACTCCTGGTCCTGGCTTTCGCGGCGCCGCGCTTCTGGAAAACAGGACAATCCATCTGGGCGTATTTCGGCATGCTGTATGGCCCTACAGTCAGCCACCAAATTGCCCTGCTTTCCCTGATCTGGATGACAGGCGTATTGAGCGCGCAGATTCGCGGCGCGTCGTCCATGCTGGCATTGTCCGGTATGCCCCATACGGCTTCCATCGTCACGATTGATTGCCTCGTAATCGGGCTCTCGTTCATGCGACTCTCGTGGCTCTCGGGCCTGTTCGCGTTTTGCATGTGCGGATGTAGTGTCTTATTGGCCTACGTGCTTATCAGGACCCATAGCCTGACCGCGTGGCTTCACGCTCCAGCAAGTTTTGTTGAATCGATCCGTGCACAGCCAGAGGTCCATGTCGGACTGACGCTCTTATCCGTGGTCGCGATGGTTGTTTGCGGCGCCGACTATCAGCAGTTTCCTATTGATGCCCGCACGCCAACTGGCGCTCGAATTGGTTGCCTGATCGCTGCGGTCATCGTGTTTGCGGTGGGATTTCTTCCTGCCTCGGCAGTCATCGCGAGTGCCGGCCTGTGGCATCTGGGTACGCTGCCCGATCCGGTGCAGGTAGTTCCACGACTGCTCGTCCTCTCGCTTGGCACTTCCAGTTGCATTGCTGCTGTTGCCGTTGTGTTGATACTGCTCACGACTGCTCTCGGTTCGGCATGTTCGATTCTCCGCGCCATGACCGACGCGACTGCCACACTTCCATATGGTTCGCGGTTCCCATCGGGGATCCATCGAACGCTACCTATCTGTGCCGCAACCCTGGTCGCCGTGCACGGGCAAAGCATGATTGGCACTATGGTCACACTGAACATCGTCTATCTCGCCGCCGCGGGCCCGCTGCTCGGCTTATCGCTTTTCAGGCTTCAGGTTTCGGACAAGGCGGCAAGGCACTCAATGCTTACCGGATTGATCATCGCATCGACATGCCTTCTGATCGAATGGACCCTTGCTGTACATATGCCAGAATCGATCACGCTGGCGATTGCATGGCCCTGCGCACTCATAGTAGCCTTGCGATCTCGAACCCCTTCCAACGCATCGAACGACTCAGGAATCGAAAGTTCTTGCTGGATCAACATGCACCCAGATAATCACTCTGCTGCCTCCCCATCATCGGATTCGAACGTAGTCCGATCTTCCGGCTGAATGAGCACCTGTCGCGCATGGTGGATCACAAGATCGCTGATGGCTTGTGCATTTGAGGGTGCCGCTTCCCAGTGATGCCAGTAGAGATCCACCGCGATTTTATGATTGGGAGCCAGACGCACCAGTTTTCCTGCGTCAATCGAAGGCTGAGCCTGCAGGCAGGGAACGAGTCCGTACCCCACTCCCCTCTCAACTGCCGTTAATAACGCTGATGGAGACGGGAAGAAATGCGTCGCGTAGTTCTTCACCTTGAAATCCAGGAATCGTTCAAGGAACAACGCATGCAACCCGTCCTTCCGGTTATAGAGCACCGCGGGTGCCGCGAGAACGCTATGTAGGCCCAACCCCTGCGGGAAAAAAGCTCTAGCAAACTCGACATTCGCAACACACTCATACTCCATCGCTCCAATAAGCTCGGCGAGGAATCCCGTGGGAGGTTCATTCGACGTTGAAACACAGCCCATCGCCTCGCCCCTGGCCAATAGCGGCAGCGTGTAATCCTGATCGTCGACCATGAGCTCGAGCGCAACATTCCCCTTGGCAATTTCCCAGGCAACAGCCTCAAACCATGTCGCGAGTGAGTCAGCGTTGACCGCAATTGCAATACGCGGACGCTCTGCATTTGTCGGTTTGATGTGCCGCAGCGTGTCGGCCTCAAGGATCTTGAGTACACGAATATGACGTAGAAGCGCTTCCCCCGCTGGCGTCGGGATATTCCGGTCTCTCACTATAAGGGGCAACCCGATCGCTTCCTCCAACGCTTTGAGCCGTTGCGACACGGCACCGCGCGTAACGTTCAACGCTGTAGCAGCCCGGCCAAAATGCCGCATTTCGACAATAACGGCAAATGCTTCCAACTGTTGGCGATCGAAAATCATGGGGAGGGATATCAATGTTTGCGGTATTAGACGCGCACAGCCCTTATCGACCAATGGCTACCCGGGTGGATAGGTGATCAGGGCAATTCCTGAGGGTACCATTCAGGGCGAAAGCAGACCCTGTTGAAGTGCCAGGCCGATCACTGCCGCACGGTTGTCGACGCCAAGTTTTTGAAATATTTGCTTCAGATGGAACTTGACAGTGTTCTCGGAAATGTCGAATCCACGCGCGATCACGTTGTTACTCTGGCCGCTGGCCAGCAGTTGCAGCACCTGTGTTTCCTTGACACTGAACTGCGCCCGCCGACGCGCAGGATGGGCTTGCCACCCCCGGAGTTGAGTTGTAGCGATGGATACTGTGCTTCGGAACAGGGCATCCGATTTCTGGATAACCGGCAGGATAGACGGCCCCACTTCAAGCAATAGACCAAGTAAAACGCGTTGTGCAACCGCCCCCAGAACGGCATCAACTTCGTCTTGCACGAACTCGCCTTCTTTCGCCCTGTGCTTCGCCACTAGCGCCAGGATACGCAAACGCCAGGCAGGAAGCAGCAAACCAACCAGTTGAAATGCGTCAGCCCCGGCCTCCGGTCGTGTTAGCGCCGCACTCGAAGCACCTGTCGCCAATTGCATGCGAGCCAACGCCAAGGTATCGGCTTCACGCCCGCGCCAGTCGAAGCCCTGTTCGGACCGTGCCCACGAGGTCACTTCCAGATCCGCCGCCCTCGCCTCCTGTTGCGCCTGACTGGCGAGACCACATTGCGACAACAGGTCCACGCGCCAAGCTTGAACAAGGTGGGAAAGACGATGCAGATGACGGTCGCGTGCCAGTTGCGCCGTATTGTCGAGTATCGTAAGAGCATGCCGGAGTCCGTTTTTCCAAAGCCCTATCTGCCACCATACCTCAGCAGCGGCAGCCAGGACATCCAGCCAGCCGTCGGTGTGCTCGATCGACTCGTGCCCCTCATTGCTCCAGGTCTCAGCCTCGGTCCAAAGTCCTTGCCAATAGAGATGTTGTGCCTCGAAGCAGCCGACAAGTGCTTTTAAGGCACTGTCGGTACCGAAATTGGCATCCGCAAGCCTCAGCGCTTCGTCAATCAGTTTTCGCGACCTGGAGAGCTGCCCCGTAATGGCGCACGCCAAGGCGTCATGCATCAGACAATAGTCTTCGCCCAGCGAGCTCGCCACCAGCTGCATCTGTGCACGTGCGGTTCGCGACGCCTGCGTGGCATATTCCATCCGCCCCCAGGCCAGGGCACCGGCCGCTCCCACACACAGTAAGGTTGCATGGCCCAGTGGATCGCCGATCGCGATATCTTCCGCTGTAGTTCTGGCGACGGGCCAGCGCGCGATATTCACGAACTGGTCGAAGTAGATATGAAGGAGCGCCTCTATGACCGTAAAGTCCCGCTCCAAGCGCGCACCTCCCTTGCCCGCGACCTCCACAAGCCGCAGCAGTTCCATTGCAAGCTCTTCGTTGCCTAGCTTCGCCTGCAGATATGCGTGCATCATGGCAAGTTCCGGCTCGTTGCGTCGGGCGGCGTCATCGAATTACATAAGCAGGCTCTGCCTGTACCGAATGCATTTTCGTAGCACCAATTTCCAGCCGCCGGCCTGAGCGACCAACCCGACCGGCATCATCGCGCGTATCGCCTATCGCGGTATCGAGAGCAGCGAAAAGCTCGGCCGCCATCGCTGGGTTGTCGAACGCACCCATGCATGGCTTGCCGGTTTCGGCAAACTGCGTATCCGCTTCGAGCGAAGTCTCGATACTCATGTCGCGTTACTCACATTGGGTTGCGCCGTTATGTACTCGAAGTTTATAGCACAGTTTTGTTAGCACTTCTAATCTGATGACGTCTTCATTCGAATTTCGACCACGTACTCAAGGGTGGCGCCACGACCGTTACGCCGCTAAAGGCACTGTCTGCGTTCCGGAACGCCATAAGCGATAGCGCAGTTGTGCGTCCGACGACGCTGATCCGTTGATGCGCCCACTACCAAGTCGGTTTCACTCGAGGCGAACCCTTCTACGCAAAGTAAGCGCGGATCAAATCCCATCAATTTTTGCTCAGACTGCGCATTGCTATTCATAGCCGGCTTTCCTTCTTTCAATTGGCGATAGGGGATCATCGCATTCGTGACATGACCATCTATTGATAGAGGGTCGCTGTTATATGGCCCTTGCGGTCAGGCATGATCGGAACGAATATTCGGAAGAACATTCCGTGGAACTTCTGAAACTAGTGATTATCCCCGGCGCGGTCGTTGGGATCGCCAAGGGTATCCAGCTCTTTAGCCGCCACTGCCAGCGTCAGTTCGGCTACAGCTCTTTCACCGCACGAGGATTCTGGCTTGCCGCCATCGGCATCAATCTCCTCTGGTGGGGATACGTCGCGTGGGGCACAACATTCCTGCACCATGAACTGACGGCGGGTGGCCTTATCCTCATGGCAATGGGTCTTGCAGCGGTTGGCTGGCTGATCTACGAGAATTTCCGAGACACGGATCTGTCGTATAGTGCGGGTGGATCGGCCCTCCAGCTTGTGCTGTTTTTCCTAGTGGCACTCTACGGCGCCCCGCTTCTTCACCCTGCTCTTTCTGTTTTTCGCGACGGTCAAGGCCGGCCGGGGTTCGGGGCGCGCCCGTGTGATTTGTCAAGCATTGGGGGCGGATTTCCAAATCCGCAGCCAGACCGGCGAGTTCGGCAATTTACATTGCTGTGAACCTCCGCATCTTCGGGTTTCATCGTAGTCATTTCGCATTCCTTATCCATTATATTATCCTAGCGGCATTCAATCGAAGGCGCGGCTACGTGGCTAATGCCCGCACTTGGCAGATCGAGTGCGTGAATAATATAACCACACTCCCCACCGCCGAATGACGTAAAGCCCAGTGGTGAAACTGCGCCCGCAACCACGGACGGCCGGAACACCGAACTTCTGGACAGCTTTCGTCACGCAGTCGTGACATATTCGAGTTATACAGGCACGCTGCTGATATTCGTGATCCTGATGCCCGTACGCAGACGGAGGCGCCTGCCAGCCATCAGAATGCAGCAAGCTGATAGCACGTAAATCATTGCCACGATGTAAAAACCTGGCGCGAGGCTATGTACTTCAGCCTGCAGACGACCAATGAAAATCGGCGCAAGCCATCCGCCTAGAAGTGCACCGAACGAACTAATAATTGCGATCGCAGCGGGTTTGACCTTCGCTGGCAGAAAAGTTTGCGGGATCGCCCAGAACGTTGCCAGCGACGAATAGATACCGACGTTCGCGATAACAAAGCCGAGCAGCGTCGTCGCGACGTTGTGAGAAACCGCCACGAGACCATAGCCAGCAGCCGCGGTCAGCATCAGGGCAAACGTGTGGTAAACCCGCTCTTTCATCCGGTCCGAGGTATGACAAAAAACCGCCATGCCAATTACTCCGGCCAACGGTGGAACAGCGGACACCCAACCGATGTAGCGCATCGGAACGCCATTCACATGCAGGATTTGTGGTAACCATGCAAACATTGTGGCATTCCCACAGAAGATGCCGATATATGCAAAGGCCAGCAACGCGATAATCGGGTCTCTCAGCAGACTACCTATGGTCGAGAGACCATGGGTCGCCTCAAGTCGTGCTTCGTTGTCAATTCTCTGCTGAAGCCATTCCCGCTCGTTTGAAGCCAGCCATTTCGCCTGTTTCGGCCTGTCCGTAAGATAGAAAATCCCAAAGACACCGAGCACTATGGCCGGCATACCTTCCAGCAAGAACAACCACTTCCACCCCGCTAGTCCTAAAAATCCGTCAAGCCGCAGGATGGCTCCTGATATGAGCGACGCAACAAGATAAGCAAGGGGAATCGAGTACGAAAATATAGCGTTATAGCGAGCCCGGAAGGTCGAAGGAATCCAGAAACTGAGAAACAGGAATATGCCTGGCGTCAACCCGGCCTCGGCCACTCCTAACAACGCACGCATCATATAGAAGCTCATTGGTCCCTTGACGAAGGCCATCGACATTGTTACCAGCCCGAAGAGAAGCGCGATACGGGTGAGCGTTATACGTGCGCCGAATCGCGCCAGGATCAGGTTGCTTGGTAACTCGAACACCGCGTAGCCTAGAAAGAGCACCCCGAGTCCAATACCATACATCTGGGGACTGAGACCAAGCTCCCGGTTCATCGAGAACGCCGCAAAACCAAGATTGCCCCGGTCGAGAACCGAAACGAGATATAACGCGATCAGATACCACATCAGTCGCCGTCCAACCTTGCCGACAATATAGCTGTGCTCCGCATCTGCCTCTGCAAATGAAATGATGCCCGGAGGGTCCGCGATTACGGATTGTCTGGAAGGCTCAGTCATCAGAATGTCTCCTCTTGGTTCTCGACTCTCGTTAACGGCGCAGTACCAGCAGGACCGCTGCTATGGAACCTCCCAGCTTACGATTCCACACGACACATCACGGTTCAAGGCTGTACTAGCGCAAGCTCGCATAGGACTCTCTCGCAAATGTCCAATCACGCTTTCGCACACCATTTTCGCACCGCCAAATTGGTAGAGCCAGTTTAGGAGACAAGTCGCACTGAGTCAAACCTGGGAAATCCCTACCACGGGGTTCTGGACAAACGGGCGGTCGAGCTGGAGGGCTATCCGCTGCGTGGCCGCGAGTGAGAAGGAATCGCTGCCCGAGGCGGACATGGGCCAACACCCATTCGCACGCGGCTTCCAGCCGGGTGCCACCAACCTTGTCGCGAAGCCGGACGATGACCTAGTGTCCTGAGTTAAAAATTCATTGAATGATGCCGATCACGTACTAAGGTGTTCTGTGTAGCACTTGATACGCGGAGGCAACGATGAGTGGACGGTCCAAAGGGGAACTCGTGCTGAGCGATTCGGAGCGCGAAGAACTGCAAGCGCTGACGATGCGATGCAAGACAGTGCAGGCCCTGGCATTGCGGGCGCGCATCGTGTTGGCCTGTGCCGATGGCATGGACAACAAGACAGTTGCGGCGAAACAGCGGGTCACACAGCAGACGGTTTCGAAGTGGCGTGCGCGGTTCGTGATCCATCGTGTGGACGGCCTGCTCGATGCACCACGGCCCGGCGCACCGAGGACGATTGATGACGCGCGCGTCGATGCGGTCATCGCGAAGACGCTCGAGTCCGTGCCTGCCGGAGCAACCCACTGGAGCACGCGCACGATGGCTCACAAAATGAAATTGTCGCAGACGGCGGTCACACGAATATGGCGCGCTTTTGGCTTGCAACCGCATCGGCAGGAAACGTTCAAGCTCTCCAGCGACCCGATGTTCGTCGACAAGGTGCGAGATATCGTCGGGCTTTACCTGGACCCGCCGCTCAAGGCCATGGTGCTGTGCGTGGACGAGAAGAGCCAAATTCAGGCGCTCGATCGCACGCAACCCATGTTGCCGTTGGCACCCGGCATCCCTGAACGACGTACTCACGACTACATGCGCCACGGTATGACCACCCTGTTCGCGGCGCTGGATCTCTACTGGTGAAGTAATTGGCGAGGTACATCGGCGCCATCGCAGCAGCGAATTTGTGCGCTTTCTGCGTACCATCGAAGCCAGCGTGCCGTCTAACCTGGAGGTGCATCTGGTAATGGACAACTATGGCACGCACAAGACGCTCTCGATCAAAGCCTGGTTCGCTCGTCATCCCCGCTTCCATGTTCACTTCACACCCACCTCGGCGTCGTGGCTTAACCCATTTCGTTATACAGAAGTGTCGTAGCCGTCGCGCAAGATCTGAATGGTGATCACAGCATCCATGACTCGCTGCATGCCGATCCACAGCGTCTTCGCGCCCGGTTCGCCGTCGCTCTTGCGCCCGAGGAATCCGCCCAGTGACGCGATCATCCGTATCACCTGGTTGAGCGTCGGTGGCTTTTTCGGACGCGCCTTCTTACAGAGCACGTGAGCGCCGTGTATCTCGTCAGCCGCGAAGAACAACGACGCATCCAGCTCCGGACAGGTTCTGCCGACACGCATGAGCCGTGCGATACGCCACGATATGACCATGTACAGCGCGAGCGCCTTCTCCACGCGCTCCATCTGTGAGAGTTGCAGCGCCTCAACCCGGCAGGCGTTCTTCAGGACATTGAAGAACATTTCTATTTCCCATCTCGCGCGGTACCAGTCAACGAGTTCGATGAGCGCATGCGCATCGCCCGCTTCGCGGTTGGTCACAAGACGCCAGATGACGGGCTTCTCACCCGCTGGCGCATCCACTTCATACGCCTCGACGCAGGTGAGCGTGACACCGGCACGCCCGGGCAGTGTGATGCGCTGGCTACGCAGTTCCTGCCTCACTTCACGCGCCTTCTGGCCGCGGCGCCCGGGCAGCACGAAGCTGATGTGGCCGACCACCTCACTGGCGTGCACCGTCTCCCACAAACTCGCTTCGCCCTCCAGCGCGCGATTGTGTTGCGAGCGCATCAGCCAGTCCGCCGGCTCACCCAGTTCCTGCGCACGCTGCATGAGCGCGGCGATGTCGCCTTCACGATCGGCCACATACACCAGTCGCGTGTCAGGCAGGGTCCGTGCCTGTTCGGCCACGATCTCATAGCTTTCGATCCACCGCACACTTTCCCTGACACCGCCACGCCTGCCGTTTGCATCGCGTGGCTCGCGCGCCCACATCCATGCGTTCATACATCCATGCGTTCATTACACCCAGCGGCTCCCGATCCGGTGTCACCGCATAGGTCGCGTGAAGATACATGCCTACCTGTGCTTCATAACTAAGCGGGCCGGCCCCATCGATGTCCTGACCGTTAAAGTTCAGCTCTGTCGTATCGGCAATGCAAAGCACCACCGGCAACTGCCCCATGCGCGTCGTGGTACGGTCCCAATGCGGCTGCATCATGTCGCGCCAGTCGATGCGCTCATTGCCCAGAAAGCGATATGCCGCCATCGTCTCGGCCCAGCCTCCGCACGCGCCCGGAATGCTGGCCGTGGGCCGGCTGGCGAACCGCTTGACCAGCTCCTTCGCGCGCCGGTCTCGCCGTGGATCACCCAAATCCAGCGTCTCAAATTCCTCGTCCACCCGTGCTCCCGCGTCGTCTCGAATCTTCATGCCGAAAATCCGAGAGTAAACGCGAAATCCGCATTGTTAGCAACCCCCTCCTGGCTGATTTGCTATCCAGCATCATTTCCAGCCACGTCGATTTGTGTATAAGGAGGTGGGCTTAACCAGGTCTAGCCGTAATAACCTTCGCCGGCCCAGTTGAGCGCATACGCCGGATGCGAGCGGTCCATTACGGCGCCGACCGCGCGTACGCCCTGCGCATCCATCACATTGGTCGCGATCCGAACGAAATAGTTGCCCGCGAGCACGAAGATCGACGAGATCCCACCCGTGTCCCGTCCCCACTGATCCAGAATCGAGTGATCCAGATTCACCTGAGCCGACCCGCTCAGCAAAGCCGGCGTTTGCCTCCCGCCAATTGTAACTGCCCGCGACGCGTCGAGAGAGAAGCCGGCCGGGTAGCGGCCTTCCAGCGCCTTGTACAAACGGCGAACCTGACTGCTGAGTGGACGAAACCTGATCATGTTGAGAATACTCTGGAAATGGATTGACGTGATCGCCATCTGACTGAGATGCCGGCACGCGATATCTATCTCACGACGACCTTGCGCTGCCCACGCTGCCTCGCGCGCGATGCGCTCCAGGTTGGCGCGCGGTCGCAGTGAAACGGCGCACGCGACGTTCGTCCATGATGAAATGGTCCGCGCCGCGTCATTCCCGATAGCGCTGCCCGTGCATTGCACGCATGACCCGCAGTCGGACGTCGTGGACGAGCACCTCGCGGTCAAAGAGGTAATCGCACTTTTGTCGCAAGTATGGACCCGACGCCTTTTGCAGGCTTCCGGTTCGTGATGTCGAAACGGTCTGCATGCATGTATCCGGCTTGCCCGATGCGCCCGCAGGTCAGCCTCTGAGACGACCCGGGGTGATGCTTCAACTCGGCGCTAGCATGCGCTCAGCCAGTCGCCTCCTGAGCTGGGCCGCCCGCCTAATTCGCTCAGAAGCGACTCGGCATCCTTTTCAGTACCTAGGCCAGCAGCTCATCGATCGGCTGAGGGGAACAGTTTCGGGGCCTTCGCGCGAAAGCAAAAACGCGCGAAAGGTGCCCGCTGGGCGTATCCACCATTTACCTCAAGTAATTGGAGCGACCACCCGCGAACGGTGCGCAGCCGGGTCGAGCGGAACGGCGGAAGAACTCATTCCGAATCCAGGGGCTGTTACTCGGTTTTCGTCGGGCCAACCCACGGTTCTTCAATTTTTTTCCAGGCTGCCCGACCCTGGAGTCGCACCAGATAGTCCCGCAACGGACCATCGGGAAGCGTCCTGTTACATAGCGTGTCGATCATATAAAGTGTCCAGCCCATCGAAATGTCCGCTGCCGTAAATCCTCGGCGCAGCAAATACTCCCTCTCGCTCAGCGCCGTTGACAGGTACCCGAGAGCTTTTTCAATCTGGTGGTCGCAATATGACAGAAATGCCTCCGACACGCGATACCGGGACGTCGGCAAGACTACGTGCCCGAGGTAGATCGACGCATAGTTCGCTACACCTGCCTCGGCCATATGCAGCCATTGCTGAAACGCCCCATACTCGGCATCCGAAGGATCGACGTCGAGAGGCGAATCACGCCCATAGCGACCCAGCAGATAGGCCATGATCGCCGTCGACTCTAGGATCGATTTGCCATCGTCCTGGAGCGCCGGCACTTTTCCCATGGGGTTGATTTTCAGATAAACATCCGTACCGAAGAACGCAGGATCGAAGCGGTGCGTAACCAGCTCATACGAAAGTTTCATCTCTTCTAGCAGCCACCTGATGCGCATGGAACGCGAGAACGAGCAGTGGTGCAACACGAGACTACTTCGAACATCGCTGGCCTGCTTGGCGGCAGTGTTCACATATACTCCTTCGCTCTCAATATCCGGCCGGTCGCGGCCAAGCTATACCACAACCAATCCCATCTTCACGCGGTGGCTGCTCTTATTTATGGCGACCACCATTTATGCTCGAACTACGATGTAACCCACTCCGGAACGCGCTCAAAGAGGTCGCCCACCAGACCGTAATCGGCGGCGCTGAAAATCGGCGCTTCCGGATCCTTGTTGATCGCAACGATCACCTTCGAGTCTTTCATGCCGGCCAGATGCTGGATCGCACCCGAGATGCCGACCGCCACGTACAGTTGCGGCGCGACGATCTTGCCGGTCTGGCCGACCTGATAGTCGTTCGGCACGAAGCCCGCATCGACCGCTGCACGCGACGCGCCCAGCGCGGCGTTCAGCTTGTCGGCCAGCGGCTCCAGCACCTTCGTGTAGTTCTCGCCATTGCCCAGACCGCGGCCACCCGAGACGATGATCTTCGCCGACGTCAGTTCCGGACGGTCCAGCTTCGTCACTTCGCGGCTCACGAATTGCGAGAGGCCAGTGTCGGCTGCTGCTTCGATCTTCTCCACGGAAGCGCTGCCGCCTTCGGCCGCCACCGGATCAAAACCGGTCGTACGCACCGTGATGACCTTGATCGGATCTTGCGATTGAACGGTTGCGATGGCGTTGCCTGCGTAGATCGGACGCTCGAACGTGTCGGCCGAATCCACTGCGGTGATGTCGCTGATCTGTGCGACGTCGAGCTTCGCCGCGATACGCGGCGCGATGTTCTTGCCGTAGGCGGTAGCGGGAGCCAGGATGTGCGTGTAGTCCTTCGCGATGTTCAGCACCGTCGCTTCGACGTTTTCCGCAAGGCCGGCTTCGAGTTGCGCGGCGTCAGCCAGCAGCACCTTCGACACCCCTGCGATCTTCGCTGCTGCATCGGCTGCAGCCTGTGCGTTGTGACCTGCGACCAGCACGTGAATATCGCCGCCAATCTTCTGTGCCGCTGCGATCGTGTTCAGCGTCGCGGCCTTGATCGACGCGTTATCGTGTTCTGCAATTACCAGATTCGTCATTTCGTCCGTCTCCCTTACAGCACCTTGGCTTCGGTCTTCAGCTTCTCGACCAGCGTCTTCACGTCCGGCACCTTCACACCGGCGGAGCGCTTCGGCGGCTCGACGACTTTCAGCGTCTTCAGACGCGGCGTCACGTCAACGCCGAGGTCTTCCGGCTTGATCGTTTCCAGCGGCTTTTTCTTCGCCTTCATGATGTTCGGCAGCGTCACGTAGCGCGGCTCGTTCAGGCGCAGGTCGGTGGTGACGACTGCGGGCAATTTAAGCGACAGCGTTTCGGCACCGCCGTCGACTTCACGCGACACGGTCGCCTTGCCGTCCGCCACGACAACCTTCGACGCGAACGTGGCTTGCGGCAGGTTAGCCAACGCAGCGAGCATCTGACCGGTCTGGTTCGAATCGTCGTCGATGGCCTGCTTGCCGAGGATGACGAGCCCAGGCTGTTCCTTGTCGACTAGCGCCTTCAACAGCTTGGCGACCGCCAGCGGCTGCAGCTCCTCATTCGACTCGACCAGGATCGCGCGGGTCCGCGCCGATGGCCAGCGCCGTACGCAGCGTTTCCTGCGCCTGTGTCCCGCCGCAAGACACAGCGATCACTTCGGTCGCCACGCCCGCTTCTCTCAGACGCACGGCTTCTTCAACCGCGATTTCATCGAACGGATTCATCGACATCTTCACGTTCGCGATGTCGACACCCGTGCCGTCTGACCTCACCTGCGCCTTCATGTTCGCGTCAACCACCCGCTTGACTGCCACCAGCACCTTCATTTCCCTCTCCATAACATTCAGACAACCGCGTTCAAACCGGTAACGCCCATCTCGGCACGGGACGGGCGTTATCTTGTGGCTGCGCCCGTCCCGTACTGCGCGTGAAACTCAGGGCGCGCTCTGTCCCGGCGCGCCCTGCACCCCAGCTTTCTTGGCGGCGTTCTGCGCGTTGGCCGGATAATTCGGATCGTTCTGCCCAGGCCGGTAGCCCGTCCCCTCGAGCTTTTTGATCTCCTCGGTCCGTTTCGCCCGCGCCGCCCTGCGTTCGGCCTTGCGCTCGGCGCGCAGCTGCGCGCGCGTCGGGGATGCCGCCGTCGGCACGCCGACGTCGCTGCTGCCGCTCGGACCTTGCGCCATCGCAGAGTCACCCACTGCCAACATCAGCAATACCACCAGTACCGCAGTTCCCATCCTTCCCGCTATCCATCTGTTCATCTCTGTCTCCTTTCGGTATTCATCGCGTGCCGGAGCGTCAACTTTCTCGGGCCCCGGAAAACGCATCCTAGAAATTGTGTCGAATACCCACATTCACACCCACTGTCGTTCCCTGCGGCGGACTGAGGGAGGGAGCCGCGTTTGCAGCCAGCGTGGTGTTCATTGCGCCCTTGTTGTCTACAACACCCACCTGGGCGTACAGCATCGTACGTTTCGACAGCAGATACTGGGCCCCCGCCGCATAGAGCATGGACTTGTTAGCCGTCACGTTCCTATCGCGTGATGCATACACAGCGGCATTCAGTACCACCACGCTGTTCACATCCCAAGTCGCGCCGGCTGTATAGACATTCACATTCGCAAGTCCCGCGTCCGAAGACGGATTCCGATAGTTCGTGAATGCAAGCTTCACAGTCACGGGACCGAACCTGTACCCGGCGCCGAGGTTGACGCCACGGTACGTCGTCAGGCCGCTCGTCGCATCTTTGGCCTCGAAATACGCCGCGGTCGCACTGACAGGACCATTGTTGTAGTACAGGGCCCCGCTGACGTGCCGTCCCGCAGCGAAATTTCCAGCTACGTTGCCGAACGCGTACTCGGCCGAGCCGGTCAGTCCCGCGATGGTCGGGGAGGTGTACACCAGCGCATTACTGTCGAAGAGTCCGGTGATCACAAAGTTGTTGAGGTACGGCATCAACCCGCTGGCAAAAAGCGGGAGCTCACGTGGATCAGCCGAATACACCGAAAGAAAGAACGGGGAATACTGCACACCCGCATTGACCTGTCCGAACGGGCCACTCATGCCGACATAGGCTTGACGTCCGAATAAACCACCGTTCGAATTACCGAAGCCTCCATTCGTTGTCGAAAAGCCGCTCTCGAGTTTGAATTTCACGTTGTAGCCAGCACCTAGGTCCTCGGTGCCGCTCATTCCCCAGAAGGATGCCGCCCAGCCGCCATCCAGAGCAGAAACGGTGCTACCACCACCGTTCGGCGTGCGCGACTGCCACAGCAGACTGGTGTCCAGGATACCGTAAAGCGTGACGCTCGACTGTGCGTGTGCCAAGACACCCGTCAGGCATAAGACACTGCATACCGCGCTCTTGCAAACTACGTCCTTTCGAATCATTTAAGTCTCCAAACCAAGTAGTTTTACGTCAGCACGCTCTTCAAACCGACCTGCATACCAACGTTCCGATTCGATCGGATATCGATGCCGGTTTTGGGCGAACTGCAAAAATACGACTTCCTCCTTCGACCCTGCGCTACCGCTTCATACGAATCGTTGCACTCAATATGAGATGACAGTTTATTTCGTATACCTAATTTAAATATTTCGACTAGCTATCGGGCGTTCCATAGATACTCACGTCGACGATACGACGCACGAGTCAGACTTTCTCTGGCTTCTCCGCTTTATGCCGGCTTGGAATCGCATTGCATCCGGCTGAAACAGGATGCACTTCGCTGGCGTTCGCGTTCCCACAGCTGGCCGTCCAGTCCCATCCAGAAAATCCGGGCGCCCTTCAGGAAGGCGATCTCGGAGCCGCTACCACGCCATCGTCCCTCAGGTCGTGCTCGGTATATAACGGCTCCCTGGCCATGACGATCAGTGCAAGCGCCGCAATCGACAGCGGCGCGGCAAGCAGACCAAAGATTGATCCGAAATGCCATCCTAGGCCCATCAGGACAGCCCCTCCGAACGCTCCACCGACAGCACCCAGCCGTCCAATCGCGAGCAGCCACGCGACGCCCGTCGCGCGACTGGTGGTCGGATAGAACTCCGCCGCAATCGGAGCCATTGAGGCAGCTGCACCGGACATTGCCACACCCGCGACGAAGATCAGCGCGCCAAGCCACTCGGGATGTCCAAGGCTCAGGCCCACCACGATAACGAGTGCCGCCGTGAGGACATAGAACAATGCCACCACCCGCACAGCCTTGAAGCGGTCCATCATCCAGCCGGCCACCAGAATACCGAGGCACCCTCCGACGTGAAACAGCGAAGTGGTAACGACCGAAGCACGAAGTGTGAACCCGGAGGCCTTGAAGAGTGTGGGCAACCAGTTTGTCAGCAGATAGAACACTGCCAGACACATGAAGTAGCTCAACCAGAGCATGAAAGTTCCCAGCCTGTAACGCCGCGACAGGAGCTGGGAGACTGGACCTCGCTTATCCGTATCCGCGCCGGCTGGCTCTTCGGACACGAATACGCATCCATCCAGCGGCGTGCCCGGGGCGAGCCGTCGTAGAAGCTGCTCCACCTTGACGGAGGACCGATGCCGGACAACCAGGAACTTCACGGATTCGGGCAACAGGAGGATGAGTGCAACAGTCAGCAGCAGAGGTGCAACGCCCCCCGTTAGCAACACGCTCTGCCACCCGAATCGCGGGATCAGCAGTGCTGCGACAACCCCACCCATCGCCAGGCCGGCGGCAAAGCCCATGAACATCGCGTTGACAACGAACCCGCGGACGCGGCGCGGCGCATATTCCGACATCAAGGTAACGGCGTTGGGTACGGCTGCACCCAGCCCAAGGCCCGTCAGAAACCGGAAGACGGTGAGCTCCTCCATCGAAGTCGCACGAGCAGCAGCAATGCTCCATGCGCCAAAGAAAAACACCGAGCCGATGAGCACTGCCTTGCGTCCGATCCGGTCGGCAATCGGTCCCGCCATCAGAGCGCCAACGCCAAGTCCAACCAGGGCTGCGCTCAGCACCGGGCCTAACGTATCCCGGGAGATCTTCCAGTCCTGCACCAGCGATGGAGCAATGAAACCCATCGCACCCGTGTCGAATCCATCCAGGGCGACGACCAGAAAACACAGCACGAGGACGGTCCAGTGAAAGCCTGAGAAGTGTTGACTATCGATGAAGTCCTGGACATCAACCGTACGCGCCTCGTTGATGGCCTGTTTCATTGCGCGCCCCCTCTCACAACCGGAGAATTGCAGATTCCGCCCATCCGCGTGGGGACCGATATCCTGCTTCGATATGAACTTTCCATTTCCACAACGTCTCCATAACAATATTATGTAGTTCTTTACATATTATGTAGTACTTACTATATAATTCGATTCACTTACTTTCTAAAAATGTCGATGCAACTGGCACGGCGATGGATATGGCGGCCGACGCCGCCTGCCCGGCTTGTCTTAGAAAGCCATCTTCAGCTTCGGCGTCACCTGTACGGACCTAGCATGATCGGCGATGTATCGTCCGGTGATAAAGCCGAAGGTCATGATCGGCCCGAGCGTAATCCCTGCGCCCGGATAGTTTCCGCCCATGACACTTGCCCGATCGTTCCCGACCGCAAACAACCCCGGAATCGGCTCACTGTCTTTCAGCACCTGACCGGCCACGTTGGTGGTAATGCCGTCGAACGTTCCGAGATCCCCCATCACCACTTTCAATGCGTAATAGGGTCCAGGACCCACGGGCGCGACGCATGGGTTCGGCTGACGATCGGGGTCTCCCAGGTATCGGTTAAACGACGTAGAGCCACGTCCGAATTCGACATCGACGCCGCGTACAGCATGTTCGTCGTAGCGACGCACCGTCTCCTCCAGCCCCTGCGGATCGATGCCGGCACGCGTGGCGAGTTCCTGGAGAGTGCTGCCTTTTACCAGGTAGCCGTTGCGTACCAGCGGTCCGATCGGCACGGGTGTAGGTTTCGCAAAGCCGAGCCCGTATTTGCGGATCGTTCGTTGGTTGCAGATCAGCCACATCGCGGTCTCACGCTCGCCTTCGCATGCCGCAATCAATGCAACGCCGACGTCGTGGTACGAATTGGACTCGTTCGTGAATCGGCGCCCGCTGTGAGTAACGCCGATTATTCCTGGCTTGTACCGGTCAACAAGATGAGGAAACACACCAAACGCTCCATTGCCCATCGGAACGCGTGAGACAGGCATCCATGCAGCCGCTTGCGGATAGCGGATCTCCACATGTGCACCAACCTGTTCGGCCATCCTTGCACCGTCGCCAGTGTTACCCGTGGGTACCGGCGATACGTGTTCGCCTCCTCGACGTACATGCGGATAGGCCTTGCCAAGGCGAGCGACATCGTGAGAGAAACCACCGCATGCGAGCACGACGGCGTGCTGCGCTCTAATGTTGAAGACGCTGTCCTTGCCCTGCACAATGGCACCGCATACGCGCCCTCCCATAAGGGTCAGCTCACGCGCTGCTGTGTCTGTCAGGATCGGAATGCCCAGATCGAGGGCAGACTTCGCGAGGCGTGCCGCGAGTGCGTTCCCACTCGTGATCTGCACCCCGCGACGGTAGAGCGCGAGATCCTTCAGGTGACTTGCGAGACGCTTTGCCACATAGATGGCAGAAGTCAACGATCTGGTCGCGTTAAAGAAATGCTTGAGATCGGCGTTGGACGAATTAAACATCATGCCGATGAAAGTAATCGTCTTCAACGGTGGGCGCAGACGCGCGATATCGGCGCCAAGCTTGCGCGCGTCGTATGGAGCAGCTACGACCGAGCGGCCGATGTCGACACCGCCGGCCACATTGGGGTGATAGTCTGGATACAACGTCGGCAAAAACTTGACCTCGGTTTCACGTTCAAAGAAATCGAGCATCTCCGGACCGGTTTCCAGAAACGCCTCGACGGCGGCCTCGTCGAAGAAGGCGCCCGCCTCATTGCGCAGGTACTGGCGGGCTGCTGCACGCGTATCGGCGACGCCGTTTGCCGCAGCGTGATGATTGCCGGGAATCCACAGAACCCCGCCCGAATAGGCTGTCGTGCCACCAAAGAAAGCTTCCTTCTCGATCACGATTACATTGAGCCCCTGTTTGCGCGCAGTGATGGCCGTGGAGAGGCCGCCAGCGCCCGATCCGATCACGAGTAGATCGCACGTGAGATCAGCAGAGCGCGTTGCGGTAGTCATGACTTGCATCCTTTTCTTGAAGAGAGCACACGAGCAGATCGTGGATACTCAAGGCAAAAATATCTACTGTCCTGCGGTACTGCGGCGGTCACTGCCTGCGCGCCACGCCGCTTTATTCCGATATAACAACTAACGGCATCTGTTCGGTGTGGCGAGGTGCCGCCAGCCGGGTCATTTCGAGTCAGACGCCGGCCAACACCGGCGTCTGTCGCTTACGCTGTCTTGATCCAGACCGCCTTGGTCTGCAGGAATTCGTCCATGTGCTCCTCGCCCGATTCGCGCCCATAGCCACTCATCTTGTAGCCGCCAAACGGTACCGCTGGGTCCATCGCCTGATAGCAATTCACCCAGACAGAGCCTGCGCGCAAACCTTTGGAGACGCGCTGGACGTTGTTGACGTCGCGCGTCCACACACCGCTGCCGAGACCGAACTCCGTTGCATTGGCGCGCCGGATCACCTCGTCGATATCCCTGAACGGCAGTGCGGAAATCACCGGTCCAAAGATCTCCTCCTTCGCGATGTCCATCGTGTCCTTCACATCGGCAAAGACAGTGGGCTCCACGAAGTACCCCTCGGCCAGCGCCCCTTCACGGATACGAGAACCCCCAGCCGCTGCGCGCGCGCCCTGGGCGACGCCCTTTTCCAGATAGCCTGTCACACGTTCGAGTTGTGCGGCCGAGACCAGTGGCCCGAGTTGTGTTGCAGGATCGAGTGGATCGCCGACGCGCAGTTTGCGGGCAAAATCAGATACCCGCTCGACGAACTCCCCGTAGATCCGCTCTTCGACGAAAAGCCGAGTACCGGCACTGCAGATCTGCCCCGAGTTCGCGAAGACGGCCATTGCTGCACCTGGCACCGCCGCATCCAGATCGGCGTCCGCGAAGACGATGTTGGGCGACTTGCCGCCGAGTTCCACCGACACACGCTTCACGTTGCCAGCCGAAGCCCGGATGATGTGCTGCCCGACTTCGGTAGAACCCGTAAACGCGACCTTGTCGACGCCCGGGTGCGCTGCCAGCGCCGCGCCAGCTGGGCCAAAGCCTGGGACCACGTTGACGACACCGGGGGGAATGCCTGCCTCCAGACAGAGTTCGGCCAGCCGCAGCGGCGACAGGGGCGCCTGCTCGGCAGGCTTGAGCACCACCGTGCACCCCGCCGCCAGCGCCGGCGCGATCTTCCAGATAGCCAGTCCGAGCGGCCCGTTCCAGGGATTGATGGCGGCGACAACGCCCACCGGCTCCTTCACCGTGTAGGAGAAAATCTCTCCCGGCTGCGAGTTCTCGATGGTCTTGCCGTGTGTGGATGTCGCGAGACCGGCGTAGTAACGCAGCAGTGCCACAGCACGACGGCGCTTGCCCGCTGTGCCCGCGATGGGGCCGCCCATATCGAGTGTGTCAAGCATGGAGAGCTCATCGAAATGGGCATCGACTAGATCAGCCAGACGCAGCAGTACGGCCTGCCGGTCAAACGGCTTGAACCTGCTCCAGGCCCCTTCGAAGGCGCGGCGAGCCGCCGCTACGGCCAGGTCGATGTCGGCTTCAGCCGCCTCGGCAACCTCGGCAAGCACCTTGCCCGTGCTCGGGTTGATCGTCTGAAAGGTGCGACCTGACTGCGCAGGCACATTCTGGCCGTCGATCAGCAGAAGCTTGGGCTTGCCATCGAGGAACGCTGGCAAGCCAGCGGGTTCGTTTAAACTTCCCATGGTTTGGATCCTCTCTGATATGTGCGGAATCAGCGTGCCGTATAGCCACCGTCAACGGGCAACGCCGCCCCGGTAACATACGACGCGTCGTCGGATGCGAGCCACAGGGCCGCCTGTGCAATCTCTGCCGGCTGGGCTACCCGACCCAGAGGAATCGCCGCAAGGGTGCGAGCCTGGGCTGCAGCGGCCTCCTCGGCACTTGCATTGGGGTCGTAGAATTTTGCCAGCATGGGAGTTTCAACCTGGCCGGGGCACACGACATTGAAGCGGATCTTTTCGGGCGCGTAGCGCAGCGCAAAGGACTTCGCCATACCCACGACAGCGAACTTCGCGGCGGAGTACACCGGACTGACGGACGCGCCGACCAGGCCCGCCACCGAAGCGGTGAACACTACCGAGCCGCCACCGGCACGACGCAGATGTGGAATCGCAGCACCCGTCGCCAGCAGGGCGCTGCGCACGTTCAGGTCCATGGACCTTGCATACTCCTCAAGATCGAGGTTTTCCACATCTCGAAGACCGGGCATGCCAGCGTGATTCCACAGTATGTCCAAGCCACCCAGGCGCTCCGCAGCCTCATCAATGAAACCGCGGCATGCGTTCGCGTCCAGCAGGTTCGCGACCAGTGCCGTACATTTTCCGCCGCTTGCCGTAATGCCAGCCACAACGTCACGAACGCGTTCAGCGTCAATGTCGACCGCCACCACCTCGGCACCTTCGCGTGCGAAGAGTTCGCAACCAGCGCGGCCCATGCCCGACGCCGCAGCAGTGATAACAACGCGTTTGTCCTTGAGTCTCATAAACCGTCTCCTTGAATTTTTTTCCTGATATCAAACGGATTTCATTTCCTGCGAGGCGAGCACCTCAGTCAGGAAGCTCGCGATCTCTTCCATGGCCTGACCAGAATGTGGCAAGCGGCTCTGGTCCATCGTGAAGAAGCCGTGAATACCGCCTTCAAACCTTCGCATCCGCACGGTCACGCCTTCCGATTGAAGGCGCGCCGCATACGCCTCTCCTTCGTCGCAGAGCAGATCGCATTCCGCCGTCAACACCAACGCCGGCGGCAAACCATCTATACGCGGCCCATGCAGGGGCGCGAAACGCGGATCCGCGCGCTGATCGCGATCGGGAATGTACTGGTCAAAGAACCATGCAATCTCGTCGCGTGTCAGAAACGGCGATTCGAACTGCTGCATATAGTCCGAGTCGATGTTTCCATCGGTACTCGGATAGATCAGGATCTGCGCGGCCAGTCCACGCGTGCCTTCCTCGCATAGAACGCGGGCAACGACTGCGCTGAGGTTTCCTCCGGCGCTGTCGCCTGCCACCACCACGGGCACAGCAGCGTGCGCGATCGACTCGACCCCGGCAAGCGCCCAGCGCGTCGCGGCCACCGCGTCATCGACTGCGGCGGGAAAGCGATGCTCCGGAGCAAGCCGGTAATCGACCGAGACGACTGCACACTGGCTCGTGAGCACCAGCCTGCGCAGCGCGGCATCCCAGCCGTCGAGCGAGCCGATGGTCCAGCCCCCTCCGTGGAAATACACAATCAGCGCCCTGGGAGTACCCGCCGGACGATAAATGCGTGCGGCAATACCGCCGTGAGGCACTGCAATCACGCAATCTGCGACGCTTTCCACTGCCGGCCCCGGCGGCAACTTCTCAAGCATCGACGCGTGATAGCCGCGCATCTCCTGTGCCGTGATACTGCCAATCTGAGGCATTCCCGCCGCCTTCGCCGCTTCAATCAGCGCCCGGTAGCCTTCGTTGAGCTCCCTGGGTTGTGCTTGAGACGTCATGCTATTAACCTCGCCTATCAGTGGTTAAGTAACCATACTTATTAAGCATGGTTACTTAAATAAAGTGCTGCGGGAACCCGTGTTTACCCCGTCGAATAATCGTCAAGCCGGTTTGCGGGATATCGGCACCACTGCGCACGCCCGTGTGCATGGGTACATGCCATACAAGGTCAGCAGAGGCGAGCTATCGCGCGCACGTCCGAGATGTTTCCCGCAGCCCGGCACATCCGCTCGACCGGATACGTGCCAGTTTCGAAACGAGCGTTCTCATCGGACGTCGTGATTAAAGTCCCATCCGTTTTGCGAGCACGTTGCGCTGGATTTCGTTGCTGCCCCCGCCGATCGGGCCGACACGCGAGTCGCGGAAGAACATCTGCATGTCGTATTCCATCGAATAGCCGGCGCCACCGAGGATTTGCAGCCCTTCATCCGCGCAGCGGAAGTTGTTTTCCGTGCAGACAATCTTGGCAATGGACGTCTCGTTAATAGCTGGATTGCCCCCATCCAGCAGTTCCGCCACCCGGTAAACCGACTGCCGGGACGTCTCGGCCATGATCGCCATGTTCACCAGTTTGTGCTGGATCACCTGGAAGTTCGATATCGGCTGGTCGAACTGGATGCGCTGCTTTGCATAGTCGCTCGCATATTCGGTAATCCTGAAACAGTGTCCTGCCGAGATTGCAGCGAGAGCCATCCGTTCGAGGCCCAGGCATTTCATGATGTTCTTCCACGCCTGCCCCTCACCGCCGAACAAGTTCGAGGCGGGAACGCGGACGTTGTCGAAGAAGACCTCGTTCGCGTGCGTCGTGCGGCGACCGAGCATGTTCAGCGGGCGGATCGTCACACCGGGCGCCTTAGCGTCCACGAGGATCGTGCTGATCCCTTGATGGCGCGGTGCCTCGCGATCGGTCTTGGCAATCACAACGATGTAGTCCGCGACGTGCGCGCAGGTGATCCAGACTTTGCTGCCGTTCAGGATGTACTCGTCGCCGTCGCGGATCGCCGTCGTCCGGATGCCGGCCACATCGGAGCCGGTACCTGGCTCCGACATTGCCAGCGACAGCTTCGCCTTGCCCGAGATGATTTTCGGTATGATTTCCTGCTTCAGTGCTTCGGATCCGAACTTGGCCACATGCATGCCTGCGTACACCGCAGTCGTCGTAATCCCTTGGGCGATGCCCGTGTAGTAGTAGCCGAGTGTTTCCAGTAGGACCGTGATGTCCTTGTAGCTGCCGCCACTGCCGCCCAGCTCTTCCGGATAGAAGAGCCCGAGGAAACCTGCTTCCGCAAGCGCGGCGTGCGCTTCGTGAGGATATTCCTTCGCCTCGTCCATCTTACGGACCCGTTCCCAAGGAAGATGCCGCTCAAGCAGCGTGAGAATGCTCTCACGCATCATGTGCTGTTCTTCCGTAAGGCCGAATGTATTCATCAGCGTCATTTCTGTTCCCCTGCAATTGCTGTAGCGTTCCGGCGGGTCTTGAGCGCGTCCAAGCCCGCGCGCGTGAGTACCATGGTGGTCATTACGCCGGTCTGAACGATCTCGCCGCGCTGGTTAATGAGTTCCATCCGGCGCTTGAGGACACCGCGATCCGGCTTGGAAGTCGTGCGCGCGGAAACGATCGTCGCGCGCAGGTGGACGGTGTCGCCCAGGAAGATTGGCGCAAGAAAGCGCCATTCATCGACGCCTAGCGCGGCGATGGCCGTGCCGATCAATTGACCTAACTGCGCACTGAGCCCCGTGGAGACGGAAAGCCCCAGTGCGCCGTGGGCGATACGCTGACCGAGTGCAGATTTCGCGCTGTATTCGGCGTCCGTATGCATGGGGTTGACGTCACCCGAAAGCCACGAGAACGTCACCACATCGGTCTCGGTGATCGTGCGCGCGGGGCTGATGTCAACCTGCCCTTCAATAAATTCCTCGATAACCTTGCCACTCATTGAGTGCGCTCCTCTTGTGAGAGAACCAGCAACGCATCGGCGGCCACCACGCCGTCCTGTCCGACGATGACCGGATTGACGTCTGCCTCGCTGAGCACATCGCCCATATCGGCAGCGAACTCCGAAAAACGGCAGATGGCATCCACCGCGCTCTCGATGTCCCGTGGTGCCTGCCCGCGATAACCCGTGAGCAGCCGGTAACCCTTTAGCGAGCTGAGCATCTTCCTCGCCTTCTCCGGCGTGACAGGTGCCAGCGCGATCGATACGTCGCCGAGCAGTTCCACCAGCACCCCCCCCAGCCCAACCACGACAAGCGTGCCGAATTGCGCGTCACGCTGGATGCCCAGCACCAGTTCGACACCGGGGGACGCCATTTCCTGAACGCTGACACCATCGAGCCGGGCCTGTGGCTTGTGCTTCGCGGCCGATGCCAGCACGGCGGTCGCGGCCTCGCGTACCGCATTCGCGTCGGTCAGGTTCAGCCGGATGCCGGAAACCTCGGTCTTGTGGGGAATATCCGGCGAAGCAATCTTGACGACGAGCGGAAAACGCATGGCGCTCGCGGCCTGCGCGGCTTCGTCCGGCGTCGCTACAACGGACTCGCGCGGCACCCTGATCCCGTATGCTGCCAGCACACGTTTGGAGTCCTGCTCACCGAGCACATTGCCGCGCTCTTTTGCGGTGGCGAGGATCGCCCGCGCCGTTGCGGGTGCGCCAGATGCGGACCGTCGCAGCGACTTGTCGTGCCGCAGTGCACGGCGTTCATGCCAGTCGCACCAGGCGCGAATCGTGGAGAAGCAGCGATCTGCCGAACGGAACAGCACCACGTTCGGGTCCGAGTCGAGCACCGCACTGCCCGGCCCCTCGAGCCATTCGTTCATCCAGACGGCAGCGACTGCACTCTTCCGGCGGCCCGCCACGTCACAGATGACGGGGGCCCGCGAACCCGTTGCGGCCTCATGCGCAAATACAAGCGGCACGACTACCGCGCTGAAACCTGGATCATCGACAAAAGCATTCAGGCAATGGGCGAAAGTCGACGACGTTTTCAGAACTTCAGCCGTCAGGTCCGCCGGGTTCGCGATGGAACCGAAGTCGGGCACTACGGACGCGAGTGCTTCACGCGTCGGCAAGGCAAGTTCAGGGAGTTCAAGGCCATGCTGCTCGGCCTTGTCGGCGTTGATCACACCGGCACCGCCCGAGGTCGCCATGATGCCGACACCGCGTCCGCTTCTCGGTGCATCGTTGCGCGCGAAGAAGTTCGCCATTTCCAGCACCGCTTCAAGATCGTCGGTCTGGATTGCGCCGACTTCCTCAAGCGCTGCGCGGTAAGCGGCGACGGAGCCGACAAGCGTGCCGGTATGAGACAGCGCCGCCTTGCCGCTCGCCGCCGTATTGCCCGCCTTGTAGACGACCAGTGGCTTACCGGCAGCGTCGGCCAGGCGCGCGGCCTCAAGGAAGCGCGCACCGCTCTTGACGCCTTCGAACAGGCAGATGATGGAGCCGACTTCAGGATCGTCGGCGAGAGTGGCGATGAAATCGGCCACGTCCACGTCGGACGAGTTGCCCGCGGCGAGGTAGTGGCTGATGCCGACACCACGGGTCATCGCCTGCAGCACCGTATAGCCGAGCGCACCACTCTGCGAGACCACCGCGACACGGCCTGACCGACCATTAATCATCTTGCCGCAATCGGGCATGAAGTTCATCGCGGCGCCGGTGCGGACGTTGGCGAGGCCGACGCAATTCGGCCCGGCAATACGTATTGCCCCGCTCCGCGCAATCTCGACCAACCGCTCCTGCGCGGCGACGCGCTCCGCACGGCCAGTCTCCGAATAGCCCGACGCGTAAACGATCGCTGCGCCTGCGCCTATCGCAATGGCTTCTTCGAGCGCTGCCTCCACCAGCGACTGCGCCACACACATCACGACGCAGTCAGGCGATTCTGGTAAATCAGCGAGACTCGGCACGCAGGCGAACCCCACCGTCTCGCGGTACTTGGGATTGACACCAAACACCTTGCCCTGGAAGCCCGCGAGATTGGCGAGCGTGCGTTGCCCAAACGAACCGGGAGTTTCCGACGCGCCGACCACTGCAATCGTTTTTGGATCAACCATCCGGCGAAGATCGTTCATCCGGTATACAGCTCTTTCCTCGTGCATCCGCCCTTCTCCTCCTGACCTGCCCGGCTTCCGGTCGAGATGACCTGCACCGCAGCATAAACCAATGGACCGTCCATTGACGCAATGTTGCGCTGCAGTCGATTCAGTGTCTACTAGGCTATAACCCTAATGGACCGTCCATTAGCGCTACATTATCTTGATTGTTGCTCCGCGCTGGCGGGGCTCCATGTCGAGGCCAGTCCGCCCGGCATTTCCCTGCAGAAAGGAGGCTGGAAGGTATGGGCAGGACAGTTACGATCGTCGGCACAGCGGCGCTGCCGGTCGGCAAGTGGCAATCACCGCCTGACGCTCAGGAACAGACGCTCGAGCATGAGATTCTCGCCAAACTGGTACTCGATGCGGTCGAGGACGCCGGCGTTGAGAGAACCGATATCGGCACGCTGTCTCTCGCACAATGCAGGCCCTACACCCTGCAGAAGTACTTCGCCACTTTCATGGCGCATCATCTGCGCCTTCCCTGCGCCGGCAGCGTTGCAGAGATTCTCGGCAATGGCATGACGGCGGGGCTCGCGTTCGAACATGCAGCAAACGATATTCTGCTCGGTCGCTCAAAGGTGGCACTGGCGCTCGGGGTGAACTTCGAAACCGCGACGTCTGCTGCAGATCACATGATGAGTTCCATGCGTGCAGTCGGAGACGTGGACTTTCAGGGACCCTTTGGCATCACGCCGATCGCGTGGTATGCGATGGACGCGGCGCGCTATATTCACGAGCACGGTTCATCCCGCGAGGAACTGGCCAGTGTGGCGGTCAAGAACCGTGCGCATGCCGCGCTGAACCCGCTCGCGCAGTTCCGTAAGCCCATCACGCTCGACGATGTCCTGGCGCAACCGATGATCGTCGAGCCACTGGGCCTCTATGAGGTTCCGCCCCGCAGCGACGGCGCTGTGTGCCTGGTGCTCGCCGAAGAAGACGTTGCCCGCTCGCTCGGCCGCCCGTACGTGCGAGTCCGTTCACGCGGCTTCTTCCACGAAGGCGCGCATCAGATCAGCGAAGTCCCGAACGACATGACAGCGTTCGTCTCCGCCCAGGCCGCCGGGCGCGCAGCGTACGAGGCGGCCGGCATTACCCCCGGCGACATCGATGTCGCCGAACTCTATGCACCTTGCACGATCGTTGAAGTGCTGGTAAGCGAGGCACTGGGCCTTGTCCCGCGTGGTCTCGGCGCACGCTGCGCCGCGCAGGGTGAAACCCGCCTAGGTGGTCGCATCCCCATCTGCACGTCCGGCGGTCTGCAGTCGCGCGGCCATCCCGCCTATGTCACGCCGTTCTACAGTTTCGTGGAAATCGCGGACCAGTTGCGCGGCCGGGCGGGCGAGCGTCAGGTTGCCAACGCTGAACTGGCGATGACGAGCGCCGAACTCGGCAACTACAACGCAGCCCTCGTGCATATCATGGAGGCCGTCCGCTGATGCTTGAAATCTTCACTGTCGACGGGCCGCGCGCGTATCCCCCGCGCGTGACAGCTTTTACCCGTACGTTCTGGGACGCCCTGAGCGACGGGCAGTTCCGCACGACCCGATGCGATGCATGCCACGGATACACGTTTCCCCCCAAACCATTCTGCCCCCACTGCTGGTCGCGTAGCGTGAGTTGGGCCGAACTGTCCGGGCGTGGAAGGCTCTACTCGGCAACGCGCGTTCATGCCGCGCCCGCCGCCTTTCGGGCGGATGCACCCTATCGCGTCGGTATCGTCGACCTCGAGGAAGGGCCCCGAATTGCGGTCAGGATCTGGGACCACGACGCAATCGCACTCGACGCCCCGGTCCAGATCGTCGCGCTGCGCTATGAAGACGGTCCGCTATTCGCCGCGCGGCGTCTCGGAGTGCCGGGGTGAACCTGTGACCTGCGGGTTAGCGTTGGTCAAATGCGCACAGCAGGATGGAAAGACATGGAGCGACAGTGCACCGTGACACCATGTATTCCACCTTCCCCATCCCGTCCGATGGCAAGGGGCGACGCAGGCCCCGATTACCGCTGGCCCATGCAGGTCACGGCACAGTACAACACGCTTTCCGCGCTACGAGGTACACCCATGCAATCGTCCCCTGCACCGGCAGCCCCTGCCGCATCATCCCTTCTCGATTCGCTCGCAGACTTCACTACATCGCTGGAACTCGACCGTGTTCCCGAACAGGTACGTCGACAGGCAGGACTATGCATCCTCGACACCATCGGATGTGTGCTCGCTGGCGCCCGGTCCTCCGAAGGCGTCACATTGCTCGAGGCTGAGCGCGCACTGGGCGGCAGTGATCCGGTCGCGCGCGTCCTCGGGCATCCGGAAATCCTGCCGGCGGAAGCCGCCGCACGGGTCCATGGATACTGGGGAGATATCTATGAGCTCAACGATCTGATCGGCGGGCATGCGAGCATAGGCAACGTCGCCGCTGCCCTCGCGCTGGTCGAATGTAGCAACGGCTCAGGCGCTTCACTGCTGAAAGCCGTCATCGCCGGCATAGAGGTCACGTCCCGTATCTATGCCAGCGTTTATCCGAAGCTCAAGCCGTATACTGACGTGGCGATGGTCACGCCCGGCCTGGTCTCGGCCTTCGGGTCCGCAGCCGTGGCCGCATCGCTGCACGGCATGTCGCGGGACCAGACGAGGGAAGCGCTTGCCATCGCCGGCACGCTGACCACGTGGTGCCCGGCCGAAACGATTTTCGGCGATGGCGGGACCGTCAAGCCGATGCTGTTCGGCGCATGGCCGGCCGCGGTCGGACTGCGCGCGGCAGGCTACGCGTCGCACGGCATGACCGGGCCCGGCAGGCTGCTTGAGAGCCGCATGGGCCTCTTTGCCACGCTGTGCCGTGAATACGACCCGAACATCATTGCGGACGATTCCCACTGGTTTCTTGCGGAGCCTCGCAGAAAGCTCCATGCATGCTGCGGGTACACACACTCTGCGATTGATCTGGTGGTGTCGCTACGCGATCAGTTGGGTGAGGACGAGCTGTTACGCGGCAAGCTGAAGATCGAGGTACCGGCTTACGTCATTCCGGCGGTATCCAAGAGCGATCTCCCGCACACACCGAACGAGGCAAGATTTCACATGCAGTACTGTGTCGCGCTCGCCGCCTGCGGTGCAGACGTGATCCTTCCCGAACACAGCGTCGACATCGAAACGCATCTGCGCCGGCCGGAAGTCCGTGACATGCTCGCGGGGATTGAAATCGTCGCCGGTCAGGGACTGGATCATTATCACCAGTGCCATGTCACCGTGCTGAAAGACGGAGTCGAGGTTCATCATGCCCGTTGCGATGCGCCGCGAGGCTCACCGCGTAATCCGTTGAGCGACGCGGAAGTGATCGCGAAGTTCCAGCAACTCGTCAGCCACCGGATGACAGAGGACGACAGTGCCGCGTATGCATCGCGTTTCACCGGACTTGAACACCAGCGCGATTGCGATTGGATATTCGATGACCTGATCAGTGCGGAAGCGTCCGCGCGAAAGGGATAAGCCGCGGCTGGCACGGCAATGGTGAGTACCGGTGCCAGCAGCAGCGGCCCCCTACGCGCCTTCGACAGCGATGAAGTCCGCCACTGCCGCACCGCTACGGGCTGCTCGCGCCTGCGTGTATTCCGAGGAATGGTAGTAGCGCTGCGCCTGCTCGACTGAATCGAATTCGATAACCACATTCCGCGCACGTCCGTCGCCCTCAAGCACAAAACATGGGCCGCCACGCACCAGCACCCGTCCACCGTATTGCCGGATGACCGGCGTGGCCATACTGGCGTATCGGGCGTACGCCTCCTCGTCCGTCACGTCGACGCGCGCAATGATGTATCCCTTGGGCATAAGCAGTTCTTCCTTGAATCAGACAGGCAATCTCATGCGGCATTGGCCGCCGCACGGTGATCATATCCGGGATGCGGCCCCCCGCGGCAGGGTCTTCCGTATGCGCCCGGCGGCCGGCGTACACGCACCGGCAGTATCGATACGTTCGTGCCGGGAGCGATTGTTCTTTTGCGCGCGGCAGTCATCGCTAATCGAGGACGGACACCAGACTCTGAGCCGCCGTCTTTGCGGCTCGCGTCGTGCCGGCATCCAGTGACACGCCTGAGCAAGTGGATGGATGACCCGTCCGCCTCGCCCCAAGGCTGGGCTAACCGTTGTTCGACTTTTGATCCACGCCCCATGCGTCAAATACCGCGTCGACCACCTCCGGCCCCATCGCAGCCGACCGTACACCGGCCGGCGTGCGACTGAAGCGCGGCGCCGGTGCGGGCTGCTTCACGCCGTCGAGCTCGATAAAGATGCCGCGCCGGGCGACATGTTCATGGCCTGCTGCTTCCTGCAGCCCCAGCACCGGGCTCACGCAGGCATCCGACTCGCGAAACATGACCGCCCATTCGTCCCGCGTTCGCTTCCCGAAAGACTGTGCGAGCAGATTGCGGATAGTGTTCCACCCCGCACGATCCGTTCGCGGCGGGAGCGTGTTCGGCGCTATGTCCATGCGGGCCAGCAACTCCTGCCAGAACGGTTCCTCAATCGCGCCTACCGCAACATACCTGCCGTCGGCAGTCTCATAGGTCGTGTACCACGGCGCGCCCCCATCGAGCGTATTCTGGCCGCGCCCGTCCGTCCAGCGTCCCTTTGCGTAGAGGCTGCAGAAGAGCGACATCAGCGTGGCCGAGCCGTCCACCATGGCAGCGTCAACGACCTGCCCCTTGCCGCTGTTGCGTGCTTCGAGCACAGCGCACAGTACGCCGAACGCAAGAAACATCGCGCCACCGCCATAGTCACCAACGAGGTTGAGCGGGGGAACCGGTCCGCCGCCGGCAGATCCAATTGCCTCCAGCGCGCCCGTCAGCGAAATGTAGTTGATATCGTGGCCCGCGGTCGACGCAAGCGGGCCGTCCTGCCCCCAACCGGTCATGCGACCGTAAACGAGGCGGGGATTAAGGGCGTGACAGACGTCGGGACCGATCCCGAGCCGCTCCATGACACCTGGGCGGTTCCCTTCCAGGACGATGTCTGCCGAGGCGGCCAGCTTCAGCGCAATCGCCCTGTCACGCTCTTCCTTGAGGTTCAGCGGGACGATACGTCTGCCCCGCATCGTCACGTCCTTCGGGTCGAGCTGCACGCCTGGGCGGCCAAGATGTACTACGTCGGCGCCCATATCGGCGAGCAGCATCGCACAGAACGGTACGGGGCCGATGGCACCGAATTCCAGCACCTTCATGCCCGACAGCGGACCTTGCTTCATTTGTGAACTCCCTGGGGAAAACAGGCGCCGGCTAGCTGCGCCAGTCGACAATCTCATTGAGTGGCGCACGGGTAGTCCGGAAGCGGTTGGCTGGGTGGTCCTGGTCTGCATACCCGAAGGAGATGCCGCATACGATAACCCGGTCTTCTGGAATACCGAAATGTGCCCGCACAAACGGCGAATACGATGCCAGTGCCGCCTGCGCGATACTGGCAACGCCATGGGATGCCGCTGCAAGCAGGAACGTGGTGACATAGGCCCCACAATCGATCGTCCCGTACTGACCCAGCGATACGTCGCTGGTCACGATCGCGACATGCGGCGCGCCAAAGAAACGGAAATTCTCCCGCGCCTGCCGGCCGGATGCCTCGCGGTCACCGCGCGCAACGCCCACCGCTTCGTATAGCTGAAAGCCGCAGGTGCGCCGCCGGTCGAGGTAGACGCCACGGTACTCCTGCGGAAAAGGAATATCCGGTTCCGGCTGCGAGGTCCCGATGTGTTCCAGCAGTCCACGGCGAAAGTTCTCCGTGGCTTCGCTGCCCGTGATGATGAGTTTCCACGGTTGGGCGTTACACCAGGATGGCGCCAGCTGCGCAGTGCGCAAGATCCGCCCGATAACGTCCCTGTCTACCGACGCGGGCAAAAAAGCGCGGCAGCTATGACGCGCGCGCAGAAGCTCCTCAAAGCTCGCCCCCTCTTCTGTAGGCCCAACCGGTAATCCACTCATCCTGACTGTCTCACTCCGAATACGCGTTGACCCGTTTGACCAACCCGCTTTATTTCATGCGGCGAGTCAGCGCAACGCTCGAACCCGTCCTATTCTGTTGCAAACCGGCCTTACGCAGGCTCGCAGCAAGGCGTATAATAAGCCAATGGACCGTCCATTACAAGCATGTGTCGTGGTGGCAAGCCTCATCGCCAGTCGAGCAGATTTTTGAGCACGGCGCGTGGGTTAATATGGCGGGCTCAATCGACTATCAGATGGATGGCATGAAAGCACCGCGAACCACGCGACCGGAAACGCCCGTCATGGACGACCAGTCCGGGCATGAGGCGAAATCGCCCAGGCAACGCAAGCCTCGCTCCGCCGGCGCCACATTTCCGGGCAACGGCGAGGCATTCGGCCCGATCACGACACGGCGGATTTCGGAAGAGATCGGGGCGCGAATTCGCCAGCAGATTGCCGCAGGCACGCTGCAGCCGGGTACCCGGCTGCCAACCGAGCGCGAGCTCGCCGAACAGTTCGCGGTGAGCCGTATGGCCGTGCGCGAGGGCATGCGCAATCTTGAAGCCGCGGGGCTCATCGTCCTCAAGAAAGGTAAATACGGCGGCGCATTCGTCAACGAGTCGAGTGCGAAGCTGGTCACCCAGCAGATCCGGGATATGCTCGACCTCGGCCGCGCCTCCCTTCCCATGCTGATGGAAGCACGTCTGAAAGTCATGGACATGGTCGTTCGTCTCGCCTGCGAGCGGGCTACGGCGGCGGACTTCGACGCACTGGAGTCGAATCTGGAAAAAACCGAGATGCTGACCGAGGCCGGCCGTTTTGAAGAGCGGACCTTCACCGCGATCGAATTCAACAAGCTGCTCGCTGATGCCACCCGCAACTACATCCTGAGTGCGATCGTCGAGGGACTCAGTGAAGTGCTACGCCACTTCATCGTATTGTCCGGCCCGAGGCCATACGATGCGGTGGTCCAAACCCGCCGGAAGCTGATTGGTCAGATCCGTGACCGCGACGCAGATGGCGCATCGGCCACAATGAGGGAGTATCTCGAAGAGATACACCAATATCTCATCCGTCAGTCCCGCAATGCGCTACGTAAAGGGCGTTCCGTCACGGGTGACGCCTAGCCTGATGCATAGGCCTCGGACACTGGGGGAACGCGTGCTCCTGGTCTGGACCCGACGGCACCCCGTGAACTCGTCTGCACATCATTCAATCGGCGGCCCATGACGCCCGGCGCTTTTCGAGGAATGCTGCGAAGCCCTCTCTCGCCTCATCAGTGGCACGTACACGCGCGATCGTGTTCGCGGTCAATTCTGAAGTCTCCGCGGTGATTGACCGGCCCGTCAGTTCATGGAATAAGGCCTTGATTTCCTGGAGGGCGCAAGGACCATTACGGAGTAGATCGCGAACGGCGCCTTCGACACAGGCGTCCAAGTCTGACTCGGACACAACGTAATGTACCAAACCGATCGCTTTTGCCTCCGACGCGCTGATCGGCGCCGCGGTGAGTGCGAGTCGCTTTGCATGACGCGCTCCGACGGCCTCGATCAGATAGGGGGCGATAACTGCGGGGAGAACCCCGAAGCGTGCTTCCGAAACACCGAACGCGGCATGCTCGCTCGCGATGACGACATCGCACGCGCAGGCAAGTCCGACACCCATGCCGAACGCGCTGCCCTGAACCCTTGCCAGGGTCGGCTTCGAGCTTCTATGCAATATCTCCATCATTCCGGCGAATCGCCGGGCATCCTCGCGGTTTGCTTCGATACTGTTCGTGCTCGCCCGCTTCATCCAGTTCATGTCTGCGCCAGCACAAAAAGTATTACCCGATGAAGCTATGACGATCAGCCGGACGTCGGCACGGGACGAAAGAGCACCAATGCATCTGGCCAACTGATCGATCATGGATTCATTGAATGCGTTGCGTACTTCCGGCCGAACCAGACTCACGCGTGCCACACCGCACGTATCCACTGCGGCGTGGACGTATTCGAACGAAATCTCATCCTTGTCCGACATTTCCTGACTCCACCATAGAGGCACTTGGTGCGACTGAACGTTGATGCAGGATGTCGGCTCGCCATCGCTCATATCGTTCAGGTGCTAAGCACCATCGACATACCGTTATACCTCCGACAGGCTATACCACCGCACGCCAGTAGCATCGACCTTCAGCGAAATCTCTCCTCTACGAAGGAGATAATTCAGGCATGCCTGGGCCTCGCCTGTCGCCAACCCCAGCAGCGACGCATCGGTATCGACAATCGGGCGCCGGAACAATGCAGGAAATACGTCGACCACACGGCGCTGGCCTCGCGCGAGTATTGCTCTGAGGCGCTCCAGTGCAGCGTCCTGGCCCTCTCTCAACTCTGCTAGTCGCGCGTGCAATCCTCGAAAACATTCGTTATGGCTGGGCAGCACCAATACGTCATCCGGCACGCAACCTGCGATCTTGCTCAATGAGTCATACCAGCCCGACATCGGATCCGAGTCTGGTTCCATGGGATGGACCGAAACGTTTGAGGAAATGCGCGGCAGCACCTGGTCGCCAGAGATTAACAGTTTGTGTTCCGATGACCAAAGGCAAGCGTGCTCGGGCGAGTGACCCGTGCCCACGACCACATACCAGTCGTGCTGCCCTATGCGCAGCGTCTCTCCATCCTGCAAACGCCGAAAGCTGTCGGGCATAGCATGGACCAACTGCCCGAAACGCCCGAAACGCGCACGGTAGCCTTCAATCGCCGCATCGCCCCAGCCGGCACCGCGCAGGAACCCGACTGCATCTGCCGGCGCTTCCCGGCCGCTGTCGGCCGCCAGCACGCGGCAATACATATATTCGAGTCGTGTCATCCAAAGGCGGCAGTTGAAACGGCGCGTAAGCCATCCCGCCATACCGACGTGGTCCGGATGCATATGCGTCGCGATAACGCGCGTAATCGGGCGGCGTCGTAGCGCTGATCCGAAGAGTCGCCCCCAGACCTCGGCAGTATGCAAATTGTGTAGGCCTGTATCAACGATTGCCCATCCTTCCCCATCATCGATCGCCCACAGATTGATATGGTCAAGCGTCAATGGCATCGGCATCCGGATCCAGAGAACGCCCGGCATCACTTCCCGCGCCTGCCCCGCGGCGGGGGCAGAAAGGGGATAGATAAGACCAGATCCGCTCCCGACGTACTGAGTTTCCGCCATCTATTAAACTCCCATTCGATACCTGAGCTGCATTTGGCATGGCGCCTCGATGTCGGCATGATCTGCTCAACGCAACAAGGGACTCGCACAGCAGAGACCCGAAATCGTCGAGGCAGGATTCGATATCTCTATCGTCGTGAAGCGGCACTCCCAGACTCCACCTTCGTGCCCGCAGCGCGCCCTGAGCATGCATACCACTGCTGTCGGCATTCTTTCGCATTGTCCGGCAAAGAGGACGCCGGCAATAATTTCGCAAGCATCGATTCCAAATAGGCACATTTCCGGTGCCGTAACAGTGCCAATTGGCAGCATCCTGGCCGCCCTCACTACTTTTTTTGCATCATGCAATATTCGCCGAGCTTCGAAGGGAGCGGTTAAGACGTCAAGCTAATGAGGTTGTGTATGAGCGATTAAAGCCGCCTCACTTCTTAAGTATGGGCGCCGAATATCGATGCGAAGAAGCCAGTGTTGCTGCCAGGCTATAAACCTCCAGGTCTGATCCGGCTGATCCAGAGCCGAATTCCGGCAACGTCTAAACGTGCAAGGGCACAGTGACACAGTCCTTTTTATCTCATCTTCAGTTTGGCAATGCCCGACGAGCGCTTTCGCGGACAAATTCGTCCAAAGCCTCGGCGCGCATGTGTAGGCGATAAGATACAGACCTCTCGCCTGCGCCGGACCGCAGGCATGAGGTTCGCGAATCGAGGTAGTAGCCATGTGCGAGCCACAGACGAACATACGTCTTGTTCAGCCGAAAGTCTCGCGCGACCAATGTGCCTAAAACTGCTCGGTCCGTCAGAACACCGCCCAGGCGACAGATCGAAGTCTACTGCCTAGTTCGCGCCCAGGTTCCGGGTGTTCATCCCTCCCTGTGCGTGAGCGCCGGCGTGCGGGAACAGTGACGGCCCCCAAGCCAGGAGGCCGCCGTCGATGGTGACGGTCGTTCCTGTGCAGAATCCCGACTCGTCACTGGCCAGGAACAACGCTGCATTGGCAATATCGAGCGGACGGCCAACATCGGGCCAAGGCTGACGCCCCTTCATGAAGTCCCTCATCTGCTCATCGCCGCTCGCCGGAATCAATGGCGTCAGTATGCCGCCCGGAGCGATGGTATTGACGCGTATCCGCGCACTGGCCAATTCCACTGCCGCGCAACGCGTCAAATTGATTACGCCGGCCTTCGCTGCTGAATACGCCGCCGGGCCACTTCCCCCGCCGAGACCCGCCGTCGATGCAGTGTTGATGATTGAACCACCGCGGCCCTGCCTGCCCAGCGCACGGCCGCCATGCTTGATGCCAAGAAACACGGAGCGCAACAGCAGGTTCTGCGTGCGATCCCAGTCTTCCACCGTAATATCCGTGATTGCCCCCATCGCGCCGCCAACACCCGCATTATTGAAGACACAGTCCAGGCGGCCGAAGCGCTCAAACGCGAGTGCGATCGTCGCCTCAACGTCTGACTCGAGTGAAACGTCGGCACGTTTGAACGTGATGGCCGACGCATGGCCCTGCTGCGCTGCGAGTTCCAGCGTTTCCTCCGCCATTGCGGTATTCAGATCAGCGATGACGACTTGCGCACCCTCTGCTAGAAACCGGATTGCCGACGAACGACCCATGCCGCTGGCGCCACCCGTGATGACCGCGACCTTTCCTTGCAATCTTCCTGACATACATTTTTCCTAAGTTATGTTCTCTACCTCGACAGGCTCCGTAACATGCCTGACGGATCGGGTATGGATGCCTGCGAAGGCAATCAGCAGATCTCCGGAGATCGTCGCAGACAGTGCATACAACGCACTGTCAGGCCAACAACGCCTCCACATTCCGGCTCGATGCTTCGGCTTGACGCTTGCGGTACGCGATCAGGTCACGAATCGTGATGATTGGCAACCGGTGCAGTCTGGCGAACTTGCTGAGTTCGTCGAATCTCGCCATGCTGCCGTCTTCGCTTACCACCTCTGCAAGCACGCCGCCCGGCCGCAATCCCGCCAGCGTGGTCAGGTCGACTGCGGCCTCCGTGTGGCCTGCGCGGCGAAGAACGCCCCCAGGCACGGCGCGAAGCGGAAAGATATGACCAGGCCGGTTGAAATCCTCTGCCCGCACGCGCGGATCGACCAACGCGCGAACGGTAGCGGCCCGGTCTGAAGCAGATATACCCGTGGTCGTCTCATGGCGGTAGTCGACCGTAATGGTGAAAGCCGTACGCATCGAATCGGTATTCTCTGTGACCATCAGCGGAAGTCTCAGATCATCCAGACGCTGCCCCGGCAGCGCAACGCATAGCACGCCGCTCGTGTAGCGAACCATAAAAGCAATATCAAGCGGCGTCGCCATTTGCGCGCTCATAATGAGATCGCCTTCATTCTCTCGATCTTCATCATCCACCACGACGACCATCGAGCCAGCTCGAATAGCCGTCAATGCATCTTCAATCCGATCAGTTGCCACGTTTTCTTCTCACTGGTTGTGCGCGCGGTCGACCCTTCGACCGCGCATCGGGCGGGCGTTGCACTTCGAGCAGTCCGCCGCCACACATGTGTTTCGCCCCGGTGCCGACAAACATCGCCCGGACTAGGCCTTGGCTAATGCTCGCTCTCGCGCGCCAGGACATTCGCCCTCGCGAGTCCGCCCGTCAGCCGCCGCCGACTGCCTTGACAGAAGAGCAAACTGGACGACCTGATGGCCCATCATTTCCAACTGACGTCCGACATCGGGTAACAGGCACTCGCCTTCGGCGTCGAACACGGGCTCGCGCGTATTGATCGCCACACCGATTGGTGTGGGCCAGCCGCGCAGCGCGTGGACCACCTGACGCAGTGCGCTCAGCGTCGCATTCGCGCCCTGCCAGCCGCTGCCGGTTGCAAGACAACCGACTGCGCGACCATCAAAGTAAGGGCGCGGATCCTTCGCCATGTCTTCCGTATAGTCCAACGCGTTCTTGACCAGACCCGAGATGCCGCCGTGATATCCGGGCGAGCCAAGGATGATGCCGTCGGCCGCGCGCAGCGCGTCGAGCAGTGCCACGGCGCCGTTTGTACGCTCCACGCGTTCGGGCGCGTAGTGCGGCAGTTCCAGGTCCCCCCCCGCGAACAGTTGTACCTGCGCGCCGTTCGCCTCGGCCGCACGAAGCACGAGTCGCAGCGCCTTCTCGGTGGATGAGCCCTTGCGAACCGTGCCTCCAATAGCAACGACCCTGACTGATGAATCGTGATCAACGGAGAGTAATGTCATATCGATACCTCTCAATCTTGAATATGCGCTTGTCTGCTGTGTTGCCGGGAGGCCGGTGCGCCGCCCCCCTTTTCGTTGCTAACGCGCGAGAAACGTCTTAATGCTTTCGGCCACGTGTGCAGGCTGGTCGAAGTGGGGGGTGTGACCCGCACCGGGCACGTACTCGACGCGCGAGCCGACAATCAGCTGGGCAAAATCCTCTGCATAGCACCGGTCCATCAGACCGTCCGACTCACCCCAGAGAATGAGAGTGTTTGCACGGATACGCCGGAGTCGCTTGGCCAGGCCGCGTTCGGCGATAGGCCATGTAAAATGCGCCACGCTGGCGGATACCGTGAAGCGCCGGACCAGTTCGGCCACTCTCGCCTCCGGATCCTCCGGCAATGCGAGCCTGGCCTTGACCTGTTCACTGTCCGGGTCACCGAGCAGGACCCGCGCCGACTGGTTGCCATCCACAAGGTAAAAGTCGCCCACCGGCTTATCATCACGCCACAACCCCAACGGGTTGAGGAGCACCAGTTTCCCGACGCGCGACGGATAGGCTGCCGCATACTCGGCGGCCACCATCCCCCCAAACGAATGTCCGGCAAGATCGACTTTCCCGATATCCAGACGATCGAAAAGATCGTCGTAGTACAGGACCAGTTCGTGGATGTTGTCGATATTGCGGAGTTCCGCAGGATCGTCCGACCCTGCCGTGGCCGGTGCATAAACAGTCCTCGACTGCGCGAGACTATCGTGCATCGGCGTCCACTCCTGGCCCTGCACACCGTGCAGATACACAAGCGGCGCGCCGCTACCTTTGACGATTACCGGGTTCGGACCTAGGGGAGCCGGCATCTCGATTTTTTTCGTTGCTGCAATCATTTTGCGACACCTCCGATGAATTGATTTCGTGTGGCGCCTTGCGGCCACCAGTGGTCCTTGTACCCCTCCTTCTCCCACAGCCCCTGCAACTGCGGAAGTACCTTCTCGGCGTACATGCGAATGTTGTACCTGGTGAGTTCGGTTTCCATGGACTGGATCTGCAGCAGCACCATCATGTGACCGACCCGAAGGTTTCGCGCAGCCTCCTTGAGTTCGGCCGCCACACGCTCGGGACTTCCGCCGATCACCATCTTGTGTTTTTCGGTGAAGTCGGCCCAAGTCGCCTTCGAGGGATCACCAAGCAGGGCAGCGTGGCGAGCCACTTTTCTGACATTGAATTCGTAGCTTTCCTTGCTCATGAAGCCCGGCGGGTTTGCCATGTGAGAAGGAACATGCAACGCTTTCGAATAAAAGTTGCGGATGTGCGGAAGATAGAGCTTTTCAGCCTCGGCATCCGAGTCGGCAACGACGACGACCTGCGCGAATCCTGCCCGGAACGGGTTGTCGTCCAGACCAGCTTTTTCGACCTGCTGCCAGTAGCCATCCATGAGCGTCTTGCCAGCCTTGTGGCCGCTGAAGCTGAGATAGCTATAGGTGTAGTTGTGGTCAGTCGCGTACTTCCAGGTCTCGATCGAGCCGCCGCCAGCCAGCCAGATCGGCGGATGGGGCTTCTGGATCGGCTTGGGCCAGATGTTGACGTAGCGAAGCTTGTTGTATTTGCCGTTGAATGCGAATGGCGTATCGGTACGCGTCCAGGCCTGCGTGATCAGGTCATGCGCTTCCCAGTAGCGTGGGCGCACATGTGTCGGCGGCGTGCTGTAAGCGCCCACGGTGTCCATCGCCGAACCGACCGGAAATCCGGCTACCAGCCGCCCGCCACTGATGCCGTCAAGCATCGCAAATTCTTCTGCGGTACGTATCGCCGGACTATACAAGGGCAGGGTATTGCCCAGTACCACGAGCGCAGCGTCGGATTTGCGCCGCGCCAAGATGGCCGCGATGAGGTTGGGCGAGTTGCAGTAGCCGTAACCGTTGGAATGGTGCTCGTTGATTCCCAGTCCGTCGAAGCCGAGCTCATCGGCCAGCTCAAGCTCCTCAATATTCCAGCGCGCGTACTTGGCTGATGTCTGGGGGTCACAGAACTGGTCCGTCGAAGGCTTGACCCAGATACTTTCGTTCTTTTGGACGAAGTCATCCGGGAGATCTCGGTAGCCCTGGAAGTGGAAGAATATGGATTTCATTGGGGTTGTGTCCTCTCCGATATGGTTCAAAACAACGACTGCTGGATCAGGCCGTCTGCCCGCTCGCCAGCCCAAGCTCGTGCTGCATGATTTCGCGGATGCGGTACTTCTGGATCTTTCCGGTAATGGTCATAGGGAACTCGTCGACGAAGCGCACATAACGCGGCACCTTGTAATGCGCGATCCGCCCCATGCAATGAGCCCGCAGTTCTTCCTCCGTGAGGGTATGGCCCGGTCTCAGCACCACCCACGCGCAAAGCTCTTCCCCATATTTCGGATCTGGCACACCGACAACCTGTACGTCCCTGATCGCCGGGTGCCCGTACAGAAATTCTTCTATCTCCCGCGGATACACGTTCTCTCCACCACGGATCACCATGTCCTTGATACGTCCAACGATGTTGACGTAGCCTTGGGCGTCCATCGTGGCGAGGTCGCCGGTGTGCATCCATCCATCCTCATCAATGGCCTCGCGCGTGCGCTTCTCGTCATTCCAATAACCGTTCATGACCGAGTAGCCCCTCGTGCAGAGTTCGCCCGTCTCACCGATGCCGACCGTACGACCGGTATCCGGATCGACCAGCTTGATCTCGAGGTGTGGGTGAACCTGACCAACAGTACCGACTCGTCGTTCGAGTGGCGTGTCGACCGTACTCTGGCAACTCACCGGGCTCGTTTCCGTCATACCGTATGCAATCGTCACTTCCTTCATATGCATGTCGTCCACGACTCGCTTCATGACCTCAATCGGGCATGGTGAACCCGCCATGCAACCGGTTCGCAGCGAGCTCAAATCGAATTCAGCAAACCGTGAGTGAGACAGCATTGCGATGAACATGGTGGGCACGCCATACAATGCCGTGCATCGCTCATCCTGCACGGCAGTCAGAACGCTGACAGGATCAAATGACTCGCCTGGATAGACGATGGTGGCTCCATGCGTCAGACAGTTAAGGTTGCCCATCACCATACCGAAACAGTGGTAAAGCGGCACCGGAACGCACAGACGGTCCCTCTCGGTGAAGCGCATCGCCTCACCGACGAAGAATCCGTTGTTGAGGATGTTGCGATGACTGAGCGTCGCCCCTTTTGGGAAACCCGTGGTTCCGCTCGTGAACTGGATGTTGATTGGATCTGTTGCCTTCAGCGACTGACCTGCGGCGCGCACCGCGGGATCGTCCGGGTCCCCCAGTGCCATGAGTTCCGAAAAGGACATCACGCCCGCAATGGGCTCATCGCCCAACTGGACCAGCCATCGCAAGTCCGGAAGCCGTGGCGCATCCAGCGCGCCTGGCACGGAGTGGGCAAGTCTCGGCGCCAGCTCGCGTACAATCTCGATGTACTCCGTCGTCTTGAACGACGTCATCGTAATCAGCATGCGACAGCCCACCTTGTTGAGCGCATAGTCGAGCTCGCTTGCGCGATAGGCCGGATTGATGTTGACCAATACGATACCGATCCTGGCGGTCGCCAATTGCGTCAACAACCATTCCAGGTTGTTGTGCGACCAGATGCCGACGCGCTCGCCGGTGCGCAGACCCAATCGAAGCAAGGCGCTTGCGAGACGGCTCACCTCCCGATCCAGTTGCTGGTAGCTGTACCGCAGGTCCTGATGGCACGACACCACTGCTTCGTGGTCCGGAAATCTGGCAACCGTTTCCTCGAAGCAGCGACCGATTGTCTGCTCGATGAGCGGGGGATGCATCGCGCCAACGGCAAAACTGGTTTCGAGGACACTCATAAGACTCCCTTGCATTCTGGCTTTGCTATTCACAATTTGATCGCAGGCAATGGATCGCGCCTGTGCCATCAGGGCGCCATGACCATCTTCAGCGCACCGTCTTCACGGCGGTCGAACTTCCGGTATGCCTCAGCGCCATCCGCGAGGCTCAAGCGATGTGAGATCACTCTCTCGGGCCGCAGCCTTCCTTGCTGCACCAACGACACCAGCTCGGGCAGGTACCGCTGTACCGAGCAGACGCTGGCACGGAACGTGAGGCCTTTGCGAAACGCGGCCTGAATCGGAAAAGTAAAGCTCTCGAGGCCTGCCCCGACGACCGAGACAGTGCCCGACTTGCCCACCAGCTCGATTGCCAGCGCGGTCGTAACGGCCGCGCCCACGACCTCCACCGCACAATCGAGCAGACGACCCGCAGTGTCCTCGCGAACGGTCTCCAGAGCCGTAGCCGGATCGAGCGGGATGGCACCCATTTCACGCGCCAGCTCGCGGCGCCCGGCCACGAGGTCCAGCGCGTAAACCCGTTCAGCACCGAAGGCGAAGGCGCATTCCACGGCATTGAGTCCGATGGGCCCGAGGCCTATGATCGCCACGCTCTTGCCCGGTCCGATATCGGCATTGACACAGCCCATGTAGGCCGTCGGCAATGAGTCCGTCAACAGGAGTGCCTGTTCGTCAGTCACACCGTCCGGCACCGGTATCGCATTGAAGTCGCCGTTCGGTACGAGAATCGCCTCCGCCTGACAGCCCTCGAGCTCCCGACCGAGGCCGTAGATCCGCATTCCACCGCGCTCGCAACTGTTCACGAGACCGACCTGGCAGTACCGGCAGGTGCCGCATCCGGTCGAGCCGGGCAGCATGACGTGGTCTCCCGGCTTCAGACGCTTTAGGCCGCGTCCTACCTCGACCACCTCCCCGATCGCTTCATGCCCCAGGCCAAACAGCGGACGTGACGGTGCCAGGCCGCCGTGATAGATGTGCAGGTCACTGCCGCAGATACTGCAGAGCTTCATCTTGACGACGACATCCGTTTCCGCACCGAGTTGCGGGTCCTGGAGATCGCCAAAGCGAACATCCCCCGCCGCGTGATACACCAGACCTTTCATGAACCTGCTCCTGTTTCGACCCGTGTTCTCTGCGAGCCGTCGATGCCGGACACCATCTCGCCGTCGACACCGCCGGTCTTCAGCACCGCCGCCGTGATGACAAAAATCAGTCTTCCTGGCAGGAGAAACAACGCAGCAATATCAACGTCGCGAGCTCAGGCGGCCTGTCGCTGGAACGCCCACGCAGTTAGCCTCCTCCCAGCATCTCTGGCCGCGCATCAGGAAAATTCAAGCCCTTTCATGTTCCCGTCAGCGTGCCAGTCGTCGAGAAGCTTCGTGAACTCAAGCGACCCGCCGCCGTAGGTGTCGACCAGAAGCCCCTTGTCAACATCACCTTCACCGCTGTAGTACCCAGGGGTACACTCCGCGAGGAAGGCACGAACCTGTCGGGATTTCTCTCGGATAACGTCCAGCCACTGGTTCTCCGCCTCGGCCGTCGGCTCGATGCGTGTGAGGTTTTGCGCCTTCATGTGCTTGAGCATTTTCACGACATGGTCGCTTTGTTCTCCGAGCATATCGACGAAGTTCGGCTTGAACCCATTCTGGCTAATGCCAAGAAAGAAGAAGTTAGGAAACCCATGGCTGTAAAAGCCATGAAGCGTTTTCATCCTCTTGGCGTGATGCTCGCTCAGCGTCTTACCGCTGCGGCCGTAGACCTCAAAGCCTGAACGTCGGGTATACTCCGTGCCGGTTTCGAACCCCGTCGCAAATATGATGCAATCCACCTCATATTCGACGCCGTCAAATACCAGCGCGTTCTCGGTAATGCGATCGACGCCGCGCCCCAAAGTATCCACAAGCTCTACATTCGGAAGATTGAACGTCGGCAGATACTCGTCGTTAAAGGCTGGCCTTTTGCAGAACGTCCGGAACCAGGCCTTCAATCTTTCAGCCGTGCGTTTGTCGCACACGATGCTATCGGTACGTGCGCGAACCTTATTGCCCTTCTTAAAATCGGCCAGTTCGAGATCGCGAGCCATTTGTTCCAGCGAGACATCAGCATGACGCTGAACGCCGGACGTTTTTAAGCTGCGGATAACGTCCGTCCAGCCGTCGTGAACGAGGTCTTCGTCCTGATCTCCGCCAGCTACCAGCGTATTGAAATTTTCAGTACGCCGTTGCTGCCACCCCGGTTTCAGCGTTTTCACCCATTCAGGATCGGTCGGGCGGTTTCCACGCACGTCGACCATTGAAGGCGTACGCTGAAAGACATAGAGTTGCCGCGCATGCTGACCAACATAGGGGACGCATTGAATGGCCGTCGCCCCGGTGCCTATGATGGCGACGCGCTTGTCAGCGAGTTTGGACAGACCTCCGCGATTATGACCACCCGTATACTCGTAGTCCCAGCGGCTGGTATGAAAAGTGTGGCCTTTGAAAGTATCAATACCGGGAATGCCCGGCAACTTTGGCCTGTTGAGGGGGCCACTTGCCGAGATGACGAACCGCGCCTTGATGACATCGTCGCGGTCTGTTGTGACGATCCACCGGCCCTCGTCCTCACTCCATCGCATCTCCGTTATTTGCGTCTGGAACAATGCGGCGGTGTAAAGATCAAATCTCTTTCCGATACGCTGCGCGTGCTCAAGAATCTCGGGCGCGTAGGCATATTTTCCCGTCGGGACGTAGCCGGTCTCTTCCAGCAGCGGCATGTAGATGTACGCTTCGATGTCACATTGCGCGCCGGGATATCGATTCCAGTACCAAGTGCCGCCGAAATCGCCGCCTTTCTCGATAATGCGAAAGCTGTTGATGCCCGCCTGACGTAGCTTGGCAGCAGACATCAGTCCGCCGAACCCGCCCCCAACGACAACAACGTCGACCTCTTCCACGACCGGCGCGCGCATGAACCCCGACTCGACATAAGGATCGTCGACGTAATGGGTGAAATCACCCTTGGTTTCCGTCCATTGGTTGTTCTGCTTAGGGTTAATGCGCTTGTCCCATTCCTGACGATACTTCTCGCGAAGCGCATCGGGATCAAAATCGAAGCCAGCTCCTTGGTCATTGACTAGTTGACCATGGTTAATCGCCGACATATTTGTCTCCTGAAATTTGACTTCTCATAATTTCATTCAAAACTTGAGGCCGTCTGAGGCACACCGACTTGCGACCCGCTCCGTTCCCCAAACGGACCTGAGCGACACGATCCCTTTCTTGATTAATCCCACTTCGCTCTCTCCGGAGCGGGTTCACGGCAGGACGCGACTTACATGGCACGGACATCTTTTCGCAAAACGGCTCATCGAAAGCCCTAGCACCCTTTGCTGGCGCTGCACGCTGTCCGTGACCCGGATTCTGGTGCCGCGAGGTTGTGCTTTAGACTTCATACTGGTGGCATGGCCTTCCAAATTTAAGTATCATTACTTATTAAGTATATTTACTTAAAACTAGTACAGGAGAAACTGGTGTTTACCCCTTATCCTCAAACGCTTCGGCGTGCGCATGTGTGCGCGGTAGCTCGGCAACCTTTCTCTGCCCAGGGGATCCACCATGCTTGAGGACAGACTGGACGCGAAGGGCCGGCTCATCCAGGCGGCCATGCGTTTTTTTGCGGAGCGCGGCATCGCGGGCGTCGCGATGCACGAGATCAGTGCGGCGGCCGGCAACCGCAACAAGTCCGCCATCGCCTATCACTTTGGCGGCCGGGATGGCTTGATTCGTGCCATTCAGGACAGGTTCGCAGCGTTTCTGAAGCCGCGTTTCGACAGGGAATTAAGCCGGCTGGAAGGGATGCGGAAGGATCGCTATTCGATCTATGAGGTTGGACTCGCGATGAACGCGCCATTTTTTTCCCTATATGCCTCTTTCGACGGGGATGTCGTGCTCAGGACCATGGCGCGCCTCAACCACGAGCATGAACTGGGAAGCGGCCTCTACCACGATGAGTTGATATCGAGCTTCAACCGGGTCGAGGCGATCATCCTTGCCAAGGTTCCTGGCAAGTCGCCGGGACAGCTAAGGTTCCATCTCGCGCATTATCTGATGGCGACGGTAAACGGCCTTGCGCTCACCAATCGCTGGGCCGAGGAGAACTTTCGTGCAGACCCGGACCTCCTGTTCGAGTTAATGCTCTCATACAACGATTATGTGGCGGGGGGACTGGGGAGCACGGATGGTCAACGACCCGCTATCGATCATGCGTATTGGCGCGAGGCCATCGCACAGCCGGTGACGGCCTGAACAGTGACGAAGCAGCAGCGCATGGCGGCGAGAAGCGCCAAGATCATGGACGTGGGAGCCTGGTGAGATGTCGGTGTCATTTGTTGGCAGACAGACGCCTGCTAGACAAATCCACGGGATGTTGCGGTTTCACTCAACGAGCAACGATGACTCGCGGCTCACAGTAGGGCACCGTCTTCAGCCGGTTGCGTCGCGCCAGCGCAATCCATTCAGGCGGCTGGCACGCGGCTACGAGCGCCCGCCGCGAAACCTTGGCGGCTCAGCCCATGTCAGTCAGCTTTGCGTCCCAGCCCCGTTGCGTCTCGTAGCATCGACACGGCACCTCACGACGCCGCGCTTACGGACACTTTGTCGGAGTGGCTTCACACAACGCCGTTGCCAGTGATGCACGCGCTCCCAAGCTACCGCCGGTCGCAGTGGGGCTGATTTTGGTCCTACCGTGAGACTTCGGCAGGTCAGCCGGAACGCGAACGCTTTGCAACCGATAACCGGCGACCTAGTGGCTAACACTCGCCTCGACGGCCACGGGACGGGAGCCGTAGATGCGCCCCATCACGAACACTCCGATGCCCGCAATCAGCACCGGCAACGCCGAGAAGCGGAAGATATCCGCGGGCGTCCAGTGCGCCGAATACAGCACGCCGGCAATTACCGGTCCCGCGATTCCGCCGAGCCGTCCGATGCCGAGCGCCCAACCCACTCCGGTCGAACGCAGATTGAGCGGGTAATAGACGGCCGCGAGCGCGATCACACTTTTCTGTCCACCGCTGATGCAGAAGCCGGCGCAGAACACCATCACCATCAGCCACGCGACACTGCCCGAAAATGCACTGCCCACCAGCCACATGAACACGCAGCCCGCAAGGTACATCACCGTCAACGTCACATACGGGCCGACGCGGTCCATCGCGAGGCCGAGCGGAACGGCCGAGAGCACGCCGGCGATCGTCGGCAGCGCGGTCACCCAGACCACTGTCGCCGCCGGATACTGCAGACCCATCAGCATGGTCGGCAGCCAGCTCTGCATGAAGTAGAACTCGGCGAGATTCAGGAAGAAAATCAACCATAGCAGCAGCGTACCGGCCGACGTATGCCCTCGCACCAGCGTCGCGACACTAGTGCGCGTTCTGCCCTGTTCCTCGAGCCGGAACGTGCTGCCGGCCGGCACGTCAAGATGCGGGAAAAGCCCCAGCAACACGTCGCGCATGCGCTCGTTACCTTGCGGGCGACGTTGCAGGAACGCCAGCGATTCCGGCAGCAGCCACGCGAGGGGCCCCGTCAACAGGAGGGGCGCGAGCGCGCCGACCAGCATCAACGACTTCCAGCCGTGTGTCGGCATCAGCGCGCCGGCCGTGAGTCCGGCCACGACGAAGCCCAGCGAGAATCCGCAATACACCAGCAGCACGAAGGTCGCGCGCAGCCGCTTCGGCGCAAATTCGCAGGTCAACGCCACCGCGCTCGGCGCGGCCGCGCCAAGGCCGATACCAGTCAGAAAGCGCAATCCGATCAGTTCCGTGACGTTGCTTGAGCACACTGTTAACAGCGTGAACACCGCGAACAAGAAGCTGCTCGCCAGCATTATCCGCTTGTGACCGAAGCGCGCCGACAGCGGTGCGATCGCGAGATAGCCGACCATCAGCCCGACCAGCGCAGCGGAGAAGATCGAGCCGAGAATCTCGCGAGGTAGATGCCAGTCTCGGGACAGCGCGGGCACGATGTAACTGATCGCCTGCGTGTCGAAGCCGTCGAGGAACATCAGCAGCGCGCACAGCAGGACTACGAGGCATTGTCCTCGGCAGATCTTCTGGCGTTCGATGACCTCGACTACGTCGATAGGGGGGGATACCACGGTGCTTGTCTCCTGGTTATTGTGGCAAGGGCTTCGCCTTGGCGTTACGCCTTCTCTATGGGCGTATATCGGTGTGGACGAAGGCGTCGCTGAAGAAGTCGTCGTCGGGCAGGCCCGTTTTGACGAAGGTCTCGTGCGCAGCCGTCGTCATGGACGGGTTGCCACACGCATAGACCTGGTAGCCGGCAAGCGAGCTGAAGTCTTCGAGTACCGTCTCGTGCACGAAGCCGCGACGACCGGTCCAATCATCGTGCGGCTCGGACAACACGGGCACGAACGTCAGCTTGCCGCTCGCGTGCCACTTCTGCGCCAGCTCGAACAGATACAGGTCTTCCTGACGGCGCGCGCCCCAATACACATGGAGCGGACGTTCGAGCTTGCGTTTGATCGCGTCCTCGACGATCGACTTGACCGGCGCGAAGCCCGTGCCGGTCGCCAGCAGGATCGCTGGCTTTGTCGATTCGTCCTGTAACGAAAACTCGCCGAATGGCAATTCGACGCGCAGTTTCTGCCCTTTCTCGAGCCCTCGCAGCACGCCTTCGGAAAACTTGCCGCCCGGCACGTGGCGCACGTGGAGCTGCACGCTGTCGCTTTCGTGCGGCGGATTCGCCATCGAATAATTGCGGCGGCTGCCATCTTCAAGTTCGATCTGCAGATACTGGCCAGCGCGAAACTTCGCGCGCACACCGGCGGGCAAACGCAATTGCACGACGCTCACGTCGGCGGCCGGTTGGGTGACGCGATACACGGACACGTCGAGCGCCTTGCGCACGACCGGCTCGCGCTTCTCAATCTTGCGCGGCACGATCGTCAGGTCGGAAGCGGGCCGTAAGCAGCACAGCAACACGCGTTCAGTGGGACCTTTCACCGCGCCCTGTACGGACGAGCGGGCCGCGCCGGCGACCACGCCGCCTTCGCAGGTAGAACACACGCCCTTGCGGCACGAATACGGCACGCTGTAGCCCCAGCGTTCGGCGGCGTCAAGCACGGTCTCGCCCGCGGCGCAGCGAAACGCGACGTCGCTGCCCGCGACGGAAATCTGATAATCCAAAATATGACCTCAATGAGCGGTTAAGACGGTTCAGCCGGCCAGCGGCGGGAGCACAGTCCCGGTTGTCACCAGGCCGATTGCGCCCAGCAATGGCGCGGCATCGGCGCGCAGCGTGCCGGCGATGTCGAAGCCGCTACCGTGTCCGATGCTCGAGAACAGCACGCCCGCGCCGATCGACAGCGCGGCCGAATGACGGCCGGCGCGCAGCTTGACGGGAATGTGGCCCTGGTCGTGATACATCGCGACGAACACGTCGACATCGGGATTCATGAGCAACAGGTCGGCGCCTTGCGGGCCGACCACTGCGATCCCCTCATCGCGCAGGTTGCGTGCGGCGCGTTCGGTGATGTCGATGTCTTCGCGGCCGAACAGTCCGCCTTCACCCGCGTGTGGGTTGATGCCCATCAGCCCGACTACGGGACCCTCGATGCCCATCAGTTGCAGCGCCTGCACCGCCGCGCGCGCAGCGCGCTCGACGTGGCGCTGATCCAACCGCGCGAGCGCCGACGCGATGCCTTCGTGCAAGGTCGCGTGAACGATGCGCAGGCCACCGCCGATCAGCAATAGATAGACGTCCTCGGCCGGCATGCCCGTCTCTTGCGCGACGAAGCCCGGATAGCCGGCAAAGTGCACGCCTGACGCATTGATCGCCGTCTCCGAATGCGGACACGCAATTACGGCGTCGAACTGGCCCGCTCGCGCGGCGCGAAGCGCGGCACTGACATACGCGAGCGTCGCGGTGCCGGCGGCGGCTGCGATCTCGCCGGGCGCGAACGCGTCGGCGGCCAACGATGCGACGTTCACCACGTCGATGGCACCGGGTTCGGCTGGCGGCAAATGGTCCGCCTGCACTTCGCGAAGTTTGAGCTCAGAACAGCAGCGCTGCGCATAGAAGCGAACGACGAACGCATCGCCGAATAAAACAACGCGTGGCTGCGGGTAGCTATACGGCCCAGCGCTTGCGATTTGCACGGCTGCCTTGACGGCGATTTCCGGACCGATACCGTTGGGGTCGCCGATCGCGAGTGCTATGGCCATCGCGTGCTGATCTGCGTGACTCATAGCGGCAACGCCAGCAGCGTGTCGATGCGCGAGCTATCGCACACGACGACCCGTTCGCGCAGCTTCACGTGCCCCACTTCGACGACGTACACGTCGCAATAGCGACCCGTGGCAAACAGGCTCGTCGAGCCGTCGCGCATGATCCGCGCCACCATGAACGAGGTTTCGCTGCGCGCTTCCTGTTCGTCCTCGCTCACCACATAAGGTTGTCCCAGTAGATGCCGGTAGCCGTGGCGCTCGTAAATATTCGCGTTGCGCAACGAAGCGATGCGGTCGATCAGCATGCCGCGCGATGCCGCATAGATCATGCTGCCCGCCAGGCCGCGTTTGTAGTTGTCGGCGGTCGTGACTCTGTAGACGCACGTCCCGGTAAAGAAGTCCGGCCATTGCGCGAGGTCGCCGTCGTCGATGCAGCGCACGTAATCGGCCTGCGCGCGCGCGATCAGTTGATGGATGTCTTGCGCCATTTTCAGTATCCCATTGCGTTGCGGTAAGCTTTCCAGAAGCCGCGAATCGACGCTTCCGTCACCCGGCTCGCGCTACTTTCGGCGCTATCGCCGCCCATCTCGATCACGGAGCGGCCGTCGCCCGCGCCATCGATACCGCGTTGCACGAAACCGCCAACGCATCCGTCTTCCATCGACACGTAACCGGCCGGCCCGACCAGGTTCGCTTGCCGCAGGCGCATCTCGCGCAATTCAGGCGTGTCGTCTTCGAAGCCGAGGTAGGTCCAGTCCAATTCGGTTTGCTGCGTACCGCGCGGCAAAATCTGGCGGACCGCGATCGCGTTCTGGATCTGCTGGAGCACGAAGCCGGGAAACACCGAGAGAATCTGCAACGTAACGCCGTCGCCGAACTCGTCCATGCCGGAGAGCACCGATGTGTCTTCGAGACGGTGCTCGCTTTCCGAACGGATTTTCTGATCCGCGTAATCGCCGGCTGCTTTTGCTTGCGCCGCAGCTTCAGCGGCGTGGTCGACGGCCGAGTAGCTGACGTGATGCCCGCCGCTCGGATCGACGATGATGCCGCCGCGCTGCGATAGTCGGTTCAGCTGGAACGTCGTGAAGAACAGATGCAGGATGCTCGCGTGATACGAGTCCTTGACGTTCTCGAAGTAGAGCTTCCAGTTGTTGGGCAGCATCTGCGTGAAGCGGCCAAGCACGACCGGCGTGCGGTTGTCGAGCACGCGGGCAATGCGCTCGACAATTTCTTCACCGAGGTATTCGTCGAGTGGGGACACGTCGTCGGAGAAGCTGCCGAACACGAGGCCGTGCAGCGTGGCGACGCGCAGCTTGCGCAAGCCGTGGTCACCCACGCAGAAGTCCGGCTTCATGCCGCCTTTGCCGTCGATGCCGTCCTTGAACGCGACGCCGAGCAGATCGCCTTGTAGGCTGTAGGTCCAGGCGTGGTAGACGCAGCTGAAATCCTTCGCGTTGCCCTCGTCTTCGAGGCAGACCATCGCGCCGCGATGCGCGCAGCGATTTTCGAATGCATAGAGTTCGCCGTCGGTATCGCGCGTGACCACCACCGGCGCATCTCCCACGAAGGTGCTGCGGAAATCGCCCGGATTCGGCACTTCCGCTTCGAGGCATAGGTAGCTCCAGCTCGGACCGCGGAAAATCGCGTCCTGCTCGTCGGCATACACCGCTGCGTCCTGAAACAGGGTATAGGGCACGCGTGTGAGGCCTTCCGACGGCCACGTGATGCTGGCTCGCCGCGCCGGCTTGATGGGAATGATGTTCAAGTTGCTCGCTCCATGTATTGCGGGGGCCGTTTTAACGTGGCGGCCTTTGTTGAAAACAGGCCTTTGTCTGCCGCATAACGTTGACAGACACGAAGCAATGTGTTCGAATACCGTACGTTGTTCGATATTTAGATCAAATATGACATCCGACAAAGAATCTGTCAACGGGCAGGGGCGCGCGTCGTCGTCCGAAGAGGACGTCGAAGCAGGCGGCAAGGTGCGTGCGAAGGAAGGCATGGCGGGGCTCGCAAAGGGGCTCGCGATCATTGAGGCGTTCGGTGCGTCGACCACGCGCATGACTGTGTCGGATGCCGCGCATTGCGCGGATCTGAGCCGCCCCGCCGCGCGCCGCTGCCTGCTCACGCTGGCCGATCTCGGCTATCTCGCGCACGACGGCAAGTTCTTCACGCCACTGCCGCGCATGCTCAGACTGGGCAGCGCATACCTCAGCACGTCGTCGCTCACGCAGATCGCACAACCGCTTCTCGCAAGTGCACGGGATGAATTGCAGGAATCCGTATCGCTGGCGGTGCTGGACGATGGCTATTCGGTATTCATCGCCCGCGCGGAGGCCGTCAGAATCGTGTCAACTGGCGTGAAGCTCGGTGGGAGACTGCCAGCCTATTGCTCGGCGACCGGTCGTGTTCTGCTGTCAGGTCTGACGGAAGAGGAAATTAATCGGCATCTCGACGCAATATCGATGAAACGACTGACGGACCGCACGCTCGCGAATCCGGGCGCTGTCTTGCAGGCCGTCAGGCGTGCGGCCGAAGACGGCTACGCGATCAGCAACGAGGAACTCGAGATTGGCATGTCCGCGATGGCGGTGCCGGTGAGAAACCGCAGCGGCGAAATCGAAGCCGCGCTCAGCGTGAGTGTGTTTTCTGGACGGGTCAGCGTGCAGACGCTGGAGGAAAAATTCCTGCCTGTTCTACAGATAGTGGCAGCACGGCTGCAACGCGCGCTTTAGCGAAAGAGTCGCTCTGGGGTTTGCCCTTGACCGCAGATTCCGATCACGGAAGTGCAGTCGAACTTCGACTGACGCTGCCGGTCACGGTATAGCGCTTGCGAAATCGTCGGCTTTCAATATACGGCAGACACTCGTCTTTCCATTCCTAAAGCGCTTGACACCGTCGCAATGGACCGTCGATAAATTGAGGACGAACTCCCCGTCTTGAACAGGTGCTGCCTCCTATTGCCGGCGGTCTTCTCTTTTTTCCTGCTGAGCCAGGCGGGTTGACATGTTGAAGTTAACGACTCGCGGTTAGCGTCCGCATCGTGAGCAAGCTGCTCGGTGATCGCATGCAGGGAACTCGACATCGGCGCCGAACTGAGGGGCCTTCGAATATCATACCGACTCGAACCCTATTTCTCGCTTTTGCACTGGCATATTCAAATTAGGACCAGCATGCATAGGACATGGACACTCCGACTGATCTTCGTCGGAGCAGGCGCAGCAAATTGATGGCTGCATTTACGGAAGCGCGCAAGCGGATGAATGTTGTCTGGTGTGAAGCTAGAGACCGAGTCGGCAGTACCATGTAAGCGGCTCGTGCCGGCCGTTATAGACGGCGGCTGAGGGAGACATCAAATTGATGCCCATCATTTCCGATCTGATGGGCACCACTTTGACACAGTCTGCAGAGAAGAAACCGGGTTCCCGAACGGGGCGCCCGAACTCCCCCCCCCGGAGCTTCGTGAGCGACTGGCAGCCGCAGCTTGCGAGCCCGGCGTATCAGTCGCGAAGCTGGCTGCGAATCGTGCTGGGTAGTCTGCGCTCATGATCTCCCTACCAGCAGGCACGCGCATCTGGATTGCTGCCGGCGTCACCGATATGCGATGCGGGTTTCAGGGGTTGGCCGCGAAGGTACAAACAGCGCTTGAGGAGAATCCCCTGGGCGGGAATGTCTACATCTTCCGGGGCCGTCGCGGCGATCTGGTAAAGATTCTCTGGGCCACGGAGGACGGAATCTGGCTGCTCGCGAAGCGGCTTGAACGAGGCCGTTTTATATGGCCCCAGGCCGACGGCGGCAAGGTCCATCTAAGCTCTGCACAACTGTCGATGCTGCTTGAGGGTATCGACTGGAGGCAGCCTCGTCGCACTGCCGCATTATCGATGTTGTAAACCGCGCGGCAGACTCGTAAACTACGGCGCATGTCGAACGGCGCCGATCTTCCTGACGATGTCGAACTCCTGAAGGCCTTGCTGGTCGAGGCCCGTAGTCTGCTTGCCGAACGCGATGTCGAGATTGAGCAGCTCAAGGCCCAGATCGACAAGCTCCGGCGCATGCAGTTCGGCCGCAAGTCCGAACAGCTGCGGCGGCAAATCGAGACGCTCGAGACGCAACTTGAGGATCTGGCCGCCGGGCGCGGCGTTGCGGATGTGCAGCGTGCGCAGGCCCGCGGTGCAAATGTGTCCACCTCGAATGCGACAACGGATGACGCGGCTTCCAGGCAAGCGCTTCCCGCGCATCTGCCGCGCGAGAATCATGTGCTTGAGCCTGAATCCAGTTGCCCGGATTGCGGCCAACCAATGCAGGTGCTCGGCGAGGACGCATCCGAACAGCTCGCCTGGGTTGCAGCGGCGTTCAAGGTCATTCGTACGATCCGGCGCAAACTGGTTTGCCCATGCTGCAGCACGATCACACAGCCGCCGATACACGGCTTGCCGATCGAGCGGAGCATCGCCCATCCGAGCTTGCTGGCAGACATCCTCGTCTCGAAGTACGCAGACCATCAGCCGTTGTACCGGCAATCGGCGATCGCGGCGCGCAACGGCGTGACGCTTGACCGGCCAGTATGGGCCGCTGGGTCGGCCAGTGCGAGGCACTGTGCGCCCCGTTAACAGAGGCGCTGCGCCGCTATACGGTGGCCGCTGCCAGGCTGCACGCAGATGACACGCCGATCCCCGTGCTCTCGCCGGGCAACAGGAAGACCCGCACCGGCCGTCTGTGGGTCTACGTGCGCGACGATCATCGCTCGGGGTCGACGCAACCGGCTTCGGTCTGGTTCGCGTACTCGCCGAACCGGCAAGGCATCCACCCCCAAACCCATTTCGCCAACTTCAAGGGGATTCTGCAGGCGGACGCTTACGCGGGCTTCGACGAATTGTTCCGCGATGGCTCGATACGCGAGGCGGCGTGCCATGCCCACGCGCGGAGAAAGTTCTACGACATCCATGTGCGCACGCCATCTGACACAACACAAAAAGCACTCGAATATATTGGCGGCCTCTATGACATCGAGGCCGCCATTCGCAGCAAGCCAGCGGTCGAACGGCTGCGAATACGGCAGGAGAAAGCCAGCCCACTGCTGCAAATCTACGAAGCGTGGCTGCGGGCAAAGCTCGAAACGCTGTCGTCGAAGTCCGATACAGCCAAGGCGATCAACTACACGCTGAACCAGTGGAACGCACTGACGTTGTATTGCGAAGACGGAACGCTCGAGATCGACAACAACATCGCGGAAAACGCTCTGCGCTGCGTGAGCCTCGGACGAAATAATGCGCAGCCAGAAATTATGGAGAGTCCGTCACTGTCTACGAACGCCATGCGAGTCGCCGAAGCGATCCGCGAGGATTCGCGGTTCGGCGACTACGCATAATTACAACGACTCCAGGAACTGCAGGATGCGGTCCGGTGGTCGATATCGACGATTCTTTACTTGCGGCGGTTGAATCCTGTTCAGCGCTCGCTCCTTCATCGTCAGATCAGCTTCCATATAGCCATGCGTTGTCGACGGGCTTTCGTGGCCCAGCCACAAGGCGATGACCGACAGGTCGACGCCTGATTGAAGTAGGTGCATGGCGGTCGCGTGTCGAACCAGATGAGGAGAAACACGTCGTTTGGCGAGCTGCGGACATTGGTCTTTCGCGCGCGTTATGGCAATTCTCAGCCGGTCGGCGACATTGGAGCGAGTCATCGCATTTCCCGACCGATTTGGAAAGAGCCTCTGACTTGATGCATCCTGGATCTGAGGCAACCACCCCTTGATGAGCCTGGCCGTAGATCGCCATAAAGGCACCGTCCGCTCCTTTCGTCCTTTACCGAGAATATGGACACAGGGCGACGTACCCAGGATTACATCGCCGACGCGCAGCGCAAGGATTTCCGAGACCCGTGCTCCGGTGTTATACATGGTTGCCAGGAGGACCCTGTCGCGTTGGCCCGCCCAGGTGTCTGGGTCGGGCGCTGTCAACAGGTGCTGAATCTCATCGCGAGACAGGAATCCAACCATAGGTTTATCGCAACGCTTCATCGGCACCGAGAGTGCGCGCTGTATAACGGCCAACGACGCGATGTCACAATGTCCCGCGTACTTCAGGAACGAGCGCAACGCTGCGAGTCGAACGTTGCGGGTCCGCGTGCTATTGTGCCGCTCAACCTCGAGATGCCGCAGAAAGGCCAGTATCAGCGGCGCATCCATGTCCGACAGAGTCAGATCAGTTGGACATCTGCCAAGTCGATCCGATGCAAACTGAAGAAACAGACGAAACGTATCGCGATAGCTCGAAATCGTCTCCGGGCTTAACGCGCGCTGCTGCATCAGCCGTTCGAGGAAGAAGTCCTGCAGAAGCGTCGCGAAGGAAGGAACCAGGCAGGCTTTACTCATGGCGAACTCCTTCGGCAAAGCACGCGAATTTCTGGCTTACGATTTCCATGAGGTCGGGAACCGCAGTCAGATACCAGTAGGTATCGCTCGGCTTCACATGTCCCAGATATGTTGACAGCGCCATCATCCGGTTGTCGACGTTCTCGCCGTCCTGATACCACTTCAGGATTCGCCGGCACACGAACGTGTGGCGAAGATCATGAATTCGAGGTAACGCGTGGTCACCCCGGGAGGTCCAAGCGAGTTGTTTGCGCAGACGGTCAAACGCCCAGTGCACTGTTTGGGCCTGCAACTTCCTGCCATCAAGATTCACAAAGAACGAACTGCAAGGCTCTGGAGCGACGATCAGTGCACGGCGGGTAGCGTAACGCTTCATGGTCCGAATCACAGTAGGATGCAACGGAATTAGACGCGAGCTGTGGAACTTCGTCTCGCGCACAATCAAAGTCCCCTCAGCAAGATTCACGTCGTCTCTGCGCAGATTGATGGCCTCCGAGATACGCAAGCCGGTTGCCGCAATCAAACCAAACAACGTTTCATAGGTAATCGGTCTGATCGAACCGGCGGGCAGCATCGCCGCTGACGCGGCGAGCAGGTCATTGAGTTCCTGTTCCGTGTAGATATGTGGCGCCAGACGACGATGAGCCCGTCCGCACAGATCGCGTCGCGGAACCACGGTGTCAGGATAGAACTGCTTGAGATACTTCGCGAAGGGACGGATTATCTCGATTCGACGCGCCCAGGTAATGGCCCTTTCGCTCGTTGTTGCGTGTGCCCAGGTGAGCGCCAGATCTTCGGTGATCGGACCACGATGCCCCATCGCGTCCGCGAAGCGGGCAAAGTTCATCAATACTTGCCCGGAGATCTTGAGATCGAAGCCCAGGCAGCGTCGCTCTGCGAGGTATGTGTTCGCCAGCGGAAATTTTCAAGCTAGTTGCCGCCTCAACGAATAAATTTCAGGCGGCCTTTCTCTCCTGGTTACGGCGTTGCGGAGTGCCTGCCAGCGTGTCGGTTCGATCCGGGTTCAGATGCACAGCATTTACGCGCTGCCAGTTGCGCGTGCGGCCTTTCCATCGGAGCGGATTGCGTTGGCGGGCAGTCGCGTAGAGCGCCGCGCGTCGATCCAGAATCTCGTGGTCGAGGTTGGCATGGCGCTGCGCCGGCGTTACGAACCTGATCGCGCTGTGACGATGTTCCTCGTTGTACCAGCGCACCAGTGCGCCCACCCAGGCACGCGCGGCAAACAGGGTGTCGAACGCCTTGAGTGGGTAAGCGGGCCGGTACTTCAGGGTCTTGAACAGCGACTCGGAATAAGGGTTATCGTTGCTTACGCCCGGACGACTCAACGACGGCATGACACCCAGCGCCTGGAGGGTGGCGAGCATCGTCGCGCCTTTCATCGGGCCGCCGTTATCCGAATGCAGAATCACCCGATCGGGCTGTATCGCTTCGCGTGCGCAAAGGTCCCGGAGGACTTCGCTGGCCAGCGCGCTGCTTTCCTCCGCATAGACCTGCCAGCCGACGATCTTGCGACTGAACACATCCAGAAACAGGTACAGATAAAAATACTGTCCACGGATCGTCGTCGGCAAATACGTGATGACGTCCCAGCAATACAACTGGTTCGGCGCGTCGGCGCAAACCGAACGCGGTTTGCTGCGAGCGTGGGCCGGCCGTTCGCTGCGCCGGTGGGCGAGTTGCTTCTCGGCCTTCAGTACCCGGTAGAACGTCGATTCGGAGGCGATATAGCGTTGCTGGTCTGCCAGTCGCGGCACGATCTGGCTTGGCGGCAGATGACCGAATTCGGGCGAGTTCGCGACCGCCAGCAGCGCGGTGCGTTCGTCGGCAGAAAGCTTGTGGCACGGCTCATGGTGCCGTAACGAGCGCCCGTCCACCGCGTCAGGTTCGCCGCGTTGCCAGCGCTGAACTGTCTGGGCACTGAGCCCCAGAATGTTGCACGCGTGTGCCTGGCGAGCCCCGGCCAGGGCCGCCTCCCTGATCAGGCTGATCAATTCCTCGCGCTCTTCAGGGGCCGTCATTCGGCCTCGCCCTCGAACAGCGCGCGGTACTTTTTTTGCAGCACCAGTAGCGCTGCAGCTTCAGCCAGCGCCTTCTCCTTGCGTTTCAACTCGCGCTGCAGCTGGACATTGGCCTGTTTCAGATCCCGTACCTCCTGCGCGTTCTCGCGCCGGCTGCCGGTCCCACTGGCAGCACAGAAGTCTGCTCGCCATTGCACGAGATGATGCGCAAACAGGCCGCGCTCCCGACACCAGACGTTCAATGCTTCGCCCACCAGCCCGTGACTCTCCTGCAAGGCCATCAGACGCTCTTCCAGCGACCAGTCTTCCGGACGTCTTGCGTCTGCGGAGCTCGAGTTCCGGTTCGCGGCGGCGGCGCCTCTCATCCATTTCCTCAATGTCAATACGTTCACGTTCAATTCGTCAGCCACCGCTCCAACTGTCCGGCTCCCGCGTTGCAGGACCTTCGACAGCGCCTGCTCCTTGAACTCAACAGAATACGTTTGTTTCGCCTTCAACCTGCACCTCTGACTCTTCTTGATAAGAAAGTTCAGAAGCGACAACTAGTCTGACGCCGGGGGCCAGCGATACCATCGTGTCAGCGGAGTTGACGTTGACGGAGCGTTTCATGATTTACTCCCTGGCCAGGGGAGCGCGACAGTCTCCAGGCTTCGCAGGTCGATCTTCGTGTAGATCGCGGTGGTGTCGATGCTCTGATGGCGCAATACGTCAGCTACTTCCTTCAACGACGAACCGGAACGAAGCAGCCGTCGGGCAACGCTGTGCCTCAGAAGATGGGTTCCAGACCGGTCAGTCCAACCGCAACGAACATATGCATCATGCACAGCTTTGTGGAGGCGGCCCGTTCCTAACGGAAGCTCGGCAGGTGCGTAATGTCGTACAAAGACGGCGCGGGAGGTCGTCGTTGCTCGTCGGCCTAACCGAATATAGTCGGCGATCGCATGACCTGTCAGCTCCGGCAGCGGAATGATGTAGCCCCGCCGCGATTTGGTGCGACGGATTTGCAAGGTGCCTTCGCGCCAATTTAAATCGTCGAGTTGGATTTGCACGACTTCCGCAGCCCGCAATCCAAGATCAGACAGACAGCGCACCATTGCGTAATCACGCAAGTCGGCCGCCGTCTCATGATCGAAGGAATTCAGGAGCTGTTCGATCGCGACGTCCGATAGCGTTTCGGGTAACGTCGCCAACCTCCATCCTGCTACGTTTGGCACCGCTGCGATCAGCTCTTCGACCTGCTCGCTATATTGCATGCTCCTGAACCGCAGGTAACTGCGCAACGTTACGCCCGCTACGTGAGCTGTTCCAGATTTGCATCCGTCGGGGTAACGTGTCACGAATCGATGGACATCCCGAATCGTTAGCTGCTCCATGTCGATGGGGCTGCGACCAAAGCGCTGATGTAAGAAATCGCGAATGAGTCGACCACGCTGATATCGCGTACAGTCAGCAAGGCCGCAAACGTCCTTGAGGTACTCAGTGAAGCGACACACCTCCAGTTGTACCGATTCCGGCTCTGCCAACAGAAACCGGGGGACAGCGCACGCGCCCAAGACGACGAGCAAATGCTGAAGTGCGGCACTGATGTCTGTTGGACCTCTCGGAATCGGATCGGGGCAGGTACATCGAGGCAAATGGCCGTTTATGAAGCTACGGGCAAGTCGATCATCGACACGAGTTACGGCTATGCGATGTGGCGTGAGCCAGTGCGCAAAGTGCGCGACGCACCTCACGTAGATGTTGATGGTACGAGCTGCATAGCCGGACTCAACGAGATATTCGCAGTAACGCTCAGCGAAACGAGAAAGATCGCTGCGCCACAACCACGCCTGAGGTTGCGACCGTAACGGGATCAAGCCGATCATGAGGATTCTCCTGAATGGATAACAATCCAAACAGGAAAGCACCTTTTTTATGTGGAGTTTGCTCCTACCCAATGATCCAGGCAAGGCGCGTCGCACGGACGATCATGACGTTCCGTACAACGCAAACTCTGCATAATTTCCGGCCGCGCATTATTGCGGCAATGCAATTATGTGCATTACCGCAAAAATTTTTTATTCGCCGGCTCAGACAGCGGCGGCGAACGGGCAGCCGCGATGTACGCCTTGATTGGCACTTGCACGCTGAATGACATCGATCCGCGTGCCTATCTGGACTATCTGCTGACCCACATCGCAGACCACAAGATCAACCGCATCGACGAGCTTCTGCCTTGGCGTGTGGCCGACAAGCTGCACACGCCAGCCAGTCCGGCGAATTCAGTTCGCTGACGGGCAGTTCCAGTTCACAATCGTGCCTCATGCGCACGCGAATGGATGAACGGCCCAACTGAGCTTGCAATTACCCACTTCTCAGCCACGAAACCTGGTAACCTGGCATACGTCATGACCAGCGCACAAGAGAGAAATGGCGGGGAAGCGACAAGCAAGCGAACCGGGGTGGTTGGAGAAAGAGATCGAGGCGAGCGAATTTCAGGATGCTCGATTACGCAAGCGCTTTGGTAAGGTGCTGGAACGGTTGTGGTCGGGCATGGGACAGACGATTCCTTTCGCATGCCAGGATTGGGCCTCGACCAAAGCGGCTTACCGATTCCTGTCTAACGATCGAGTTAGCGAGCAGGACATCTTGAGCGGTCACTTTCAGGCAAGTGCAGATCGCTTCAAGACGACGCAGGGGCCCATTCTCGTCCTGCAGGATACGACGACATTCTCGTATCAGCGCGACCGCCCCGAGCTCATTGGCTATACAGGCAAGACATCGATCCTGCGCGGCAAGCACGGCCTGCTACAGCCACTGACCCAATGCGGCATCCTGATGCATTCGAGTCTGGTTGTCACCTCCGAAGGGTTGCCTTTGGGTTTGGCAGCGGTGAAGTTCTGGACCAGAAAGAAGTTCAAGGGCACGACCGCGCTCAAGCGCCACATCAATCCTACACGCGTACCCATTGAGGAGAAGGAAAGCTATCGTTGGCTGGAGAACATGCGCCAGTCAACGGCTCTGCTCGGTGAACCAGTGCGTTGCATTCACGTTGGCGATCGGGAAAGCGACATTTACGAACTGTTTTGCACAGCGCACGATCTGAGCACCTACTTTCTCGTGCGGACCTGCGTTGACCGACTCGCCGGAGATGGCCAGCACACCATCGCAGACGAAATGGAACAGGTTAAGGTCAAAGGACTGCATCGTGTCGAGATTCGTGATGCGAAGGGACATCCGATGGCTGTAACCCTTGAGCTTCGCTACCAACGCATGACGGTGTTGCCGCCCATGGGCAAGCAAAGCCGCTATCCGGCGCTGCAACTCACGGTGATCCACGCGCAAGAGCGAGATGTGCCGCCCCGGGGCGTCCTGGCATCGAGTGGAAGCTGCTGACCAATCTCCCGGTCCAATCGCGTGCAGAAGCAATCGAGAAGCTCGACTGGTACGCGATGCGCTGGAAGATCGAAACGTTCCACAAGATTCTCAAATCGGGATGTAAGGCCGAGGACTCGAAGCTGCGCACCGCCGATCGACTTGCGAACCTGATCTCCGCATTCTGCATCCTGAGCTGGCGCATATTCTGGCTGACAATGATCAGCCGATGTGCGCCGCAAGCTCCAGCCGAGGCAGTCTTCACTTCAACGGAAATAGAATTGCTCGAGCGCGTAGTCCCCGACTTGCCGCTTACCGCGCAAGCATCGCCACTCCTGCGAAACCTGATCAAGGTCGCCCGGCTTGGGGGCTATCTCGCCCGATCCAGCGATGCGCCTCCAGGCAATACCGTTATGTGGCGCGGCATGCGGCGGCTCATCGACATTCAACTGGGATATGAACTCGCCCTGAACCGAAGTGGGTAATTGCAAGCCAACTGAGCCGCTTACAGTACCACGGCTATCTCCGCCGAAGCTCTTGGGCTGTCGGACAATCTCTCGAACGATAAGCGAGTTATCCCGATACGACAGAAGCTGGCGGACGTGATTCAAAGCGTCTGAGGCCCGACAATCGTCTGGCAAGACCGCGCGCATTTTCAGATGGCGAAGCGACCGCGATCTTGAGTACTCGAAGAGTGATACCGAGGTCGGTCGATTCAACAGAAATGCGGGTCATGACCCCAATCGTGCCTCGATTCAACCAGCGCATCACCATTTGTGCGCGGCGCCAGCAAGACCAGCCGCTGCTGCACGTCCAGAGGATGCTGTCAGGCAATGGCTGCATGGAAAACTGATAGGGGGAGCCTGTCTGAGCCGACCGAAGTTCCTATCAAACCTTCACCAAACCAAATCGGTTATTCACTCGTGCCGTAAAGAGACGATCGGCGGCAAGGTCTATTCGGCACTGTCCCTATTCTAAGTTCAAGATGCCGCGATTGTTTTCCTGAGTCGTCCAAGCAGTAGTAATGCTGTCGGAACCATTTGCGATGGCCCAACCTACGCGTCGCGATTCTGGATCACCCGTTGGTCTCTCGACCAACGGCGGCCGCCGCGCCGAGATTTCCTAGCAAGCGATGCAGGAACTTAATGAGTAACTCGCGCTCATCCTCAGAAAAGTCAGTCAGAAGCGCTTCCTGGCGCGCCATGGCGACCCTATAAACATTTGCATGGAGCGCCTTTCCAAGAGCTGTCGTCGCGTGTTCGATCTTGCGAAGGCCATTGGGACGCGATTTTATGAGCTTTCTTTCAAATAGCACATTGACACTCCTACTGACTGCGGCTTTATCAATGCCCATCAACTGGCACGCTTGCGCCGCAGTTGACCAAGGAAAAATTTCAAAATACGATAGTACCCGCCAATCGGTGACGCCAATATCGAAACGATCGTGATACATCTGATTCGCGCTGCTCGTTATTTTATTTGTGATCCAAGTGAGCAGGCCAGGTACGTATCGATCTAAATCCAGTTTCATCGTTCGTCTGTCATTTAAGGTGCCGGAAGGCATCAGATGCGAATAAAATCAGTAACTCTTCCGAAAATTTACGTAAAAAATAATGCTTGATTTGACCTAGCCAATGCCCGCTGGAGGCAATGATAGCGCAATTTAAACTTCGCACCGCGAGTTTGATCAGTGGCTTTCTGGCGTGACGTTCATCGCGTCCGAACCGGGCACTCCCTCGCGGAACGTCAGCGACATGTCAAGCGACGTGAGTTCAACCGGCGCGCCGAGCACGACCGACCGTATAGTGATGTCCGCTTGGACAGGAAATAGTTAGCTCCTATTGCAGTCATCAGCGAGTGCCTTGACTGTCATCGTGATCGTTCGAGCACCACGCGCCACCATTCAGGAGCACTTCCGGAGAAAACTGATAGTCAACACCGCTGCCACATATATTGGCGGTGAAAGATCCGGTGACCTTGTAATTGAACAACGAACTTTCGTGCGTGGTCGGATTGACGAAGACGGCCGCGATCGACTATGCGGAGTCGGATAACCGCATTAACGCGGTAGGACCAAGGTACATCGATACTCTGATTCTTTCATTTAAGCCATTCTGATCCGAATCTATACCGGATCGCCAGATGAGTCCGGGTCTGGTGATTGTTTGTAACCGTCCGACCACGACCGTTCTTGACAACATGTTGATATCGAACAGTTGAACGCAGCGCGTTGAGTTCACGCGGCGTCGTGGTGAAGCTGATCGGCGACGACCCATGGCAACAGCTCGTCGACGCGATTGACGGGATGCTCGGCAATGCGAGCGATGACGTGGCGCAGGTAGGCCTCGGGATCAAGACCATTCAGTTTGGCGGTGCCAACCAGAGTGTAGATAGCGGCCCCGCGTTCGCCGCCGCTGTCGGAACCGAAGTGAAGGAAGTTTTATCGGCCGAGAGCAACAGCACGTAAAGCGCGTTCGGCTGCGTTGTTGTCTATTTCCACGGCACCGTCATCGACGTACAGCTTGAGCGCTGCCCACTGATTCAGCGCGTAGTTGATAGCTTTGGCGGTATCGCCTTTCTGCGACACCGTACCCAATGTCGAGCGCAGCCACATCTCGAAGGCATCAAGTAGCGGACGTGCCGGCTCCTGCCTGACACGTCTTCGTTCGTCTGGTGGTTTGCCGCGAATCGTGGCCTCAATTGCGTACAGCTCTCCGATCCGGCGCAGCGCTTCTGTGTTGACTTCGTTTCTTCGTGCGACGAACAGATCGTGGAATTTGCGACGCGCGTGCGCCATGCATGCAGCCTCACGCACATCACCACTTTCGTAGATCGCGTTGTACCCCGCGAACGCATCGGCCTGCAACGTTCCCCTGAAGTCCTTCAGATGGGCCTGCGGATATTCACCAGCCCTTGTGGGACTGTATGCGAACCAGACCGCTGGCGCGTCCTTAGAGCCAGCCGGCCGGTCATCCCGGACGTACGTCCAGAGACGTGCGGTGCGGGTCTTGCCATTGCCGGGCTCGAGCACCGGTACCGGGGTGTCATCCGCGTGGATCTTCGAAGCGGCCATCACATACCGGCGAACAACGTCTACGAGTGGCCGGAGCAACGCACTGCACTGGCCGACCCAGTCCGCGAGTGTCGAACGGCTGAGTTCCACGCCGTCTCGCGCATAGATCACTGACTGTCGGTACAGGGGAAGGTGGTCACAGAATTTGGCGACCAGAACATGTGCGAGCAACCCGGGACCGGGCATGCCGCGATCGATTGGCCGGCTGGGCGCAGCCGCCTGCACGATGCAGTCGCAACAGGTACAGGCCTTCTTGAGTCGGCGATGACGGATCACTCGCCAATGCCCCGGTACATAGTCGAGTTGCTCGGAAACGTCCTCGCCGAGGTCGCCAAGCGCGCCACCGCATTGCGGACAGCACGCGTCCTCGGGCTGATGTACAACGTCTTCGCGGTGTTGTAGATGTTCCGGAAGCGGCTTGCGTCCCGTCGACTTGCCGGTCTCAGAGCGGGGCCTTGTTGGTGCGTCGCCCGTTGCCGCGCCATCGTCGGCCTGCAGATCTTCGAGACGCAATTCGAGTTGCTCGATCTGGCGATCAATCTTCTCCGACTTGCGCCCGAACGTAAGCGTCATTTGAAGGCCGTATCGACATCGACGTTGAGAGTGTCCAAAGTGATGTCCATCACTTCGAGTAGTGGGGACCACTTTGATGACAGAGACCGGCAGAGCTGGAAGCCGCAAGGGGCGGCTGAATTACGCGCCTGAATTCCGGCGTGAAGTTGCAGTGGCCGCGTGCGAGCCGGGCATCTCGGTGGCGAAGCTCGCGCAGTCGCACGGTCTGAATCCGAACATGGTGTTCAAGTGGCGCAGGCAATACCGTGCCGACCTGCTGGGCAACAAGAGGGAGAGCGAAGCGGCAGTGTTCGTTCCGGTGGCGATATCGCTGGATGATCCGATGGCGGTTTCGTCGCTACCGGTGCCGACAGCGCAATTGCCATTGCGCGCACAGGAAGCCGCGACTCCAGGTATCGAGATCGAGCTTAATGGCGCACGCGTGCGAGTGAGCGGGAAGGTAGACCCAGCCCAGCTGCGACTGGTGCTGCATTGCCTGAGGCCGGCATGATCGCGCTGCCGACCGGCACCCGCGTCTGGCTCGCCGCAGGCATCACCGACATGCGCCGTGGCATGGATGGTCTGGCTGCACTGGCGCAGGTGGCGCTTGAGCAAGACCCGTTCTTACGTGGCTTAACGAAATATGTAGCGGCCGACCGCGAGGAGGCAAGCAGCCTGTGATGCCATGGATCTGATCTCGGCGGTCGGCGACACATATCGCTACAGATTTTCAAGGAGACTCAAGACGGCGTCCTTCGGTCGAAAACGATGAGTTGCGATTCCTCGAATGGCGGCCTTATCCAGCCCGCGTCGCATCATTTCGACATCTGCAGCGGCGTAGCGGTGCGTAGTAGCGACCTGTGCGTGTTCAAGCCACGCCTGGATCGTGAGAAGGTCAACTCCAGATTGAAGCAGCATCATTGCCAGCGAATGTCGAAACACATGTGGCGAGATTTCCTTTCGCACGAGTTCGGGTTTCTGCATGGAAGCTGCTGCGGCAGCACGACGTACGATGTGGGTAGCACCGAAACGCGTCAGCCGCTCGCCGTGCACGCCAGCGAATAGTGGCACCGCCTCATGCCGGCCGACGCCATTCTCCCGGAGTAAGTCCTCGATGGCTGTAACGAGATCACCGGCCAAGGGAATCACACGTTGCTTGCGACCTTTGCCGCGAAGCATGACATGCGATCGCGCTCCGTCCAGCGAGAGGTCGGATGCGTCCACACCGAGCGCCTCTGAGATTCTGGCGCCGGTACGGGCAAGGAACAACAGCAGGACACGGTCGCGCCGGCCGATTTGTGAGGACACATTCGGCGCATTGATGAGTGCGTCGAGCTCGACTCGCGACAGATATCGGGGGTTGGACAGGTCCGACTTCTTGATTGGAATCGAAAGTACGCGCTGAGCGACGCCAAGCGAGGCGGGATCACAAGTCGACACATGACGGAAGAATGAGCGTATCGCCGTGAGACGAGCGTTGCGAGTGTGCACACAGTTGCCGCGCGAGCGTTCCAGATGATCCAGATATGCCAGGATCATGTCGCGGTCGAGATCCTCAACCACCAGAGCGCTTGGTTTCTTGCCAGTGCGCTCTGAAGCGAAGAGGACAAGCAGCCGGAGAGCGTCCCGATATGCAGCAATGGTGGCCTGCGTCGCGTTACGCTGCTGCGTCAGTCGTTCACGAAAGAAGGACTCGAAATGCCGCGCGAGTGAAGGTTGACCGTTCATGCCAGACCTCCTGTGCTGAATACGTTGTCTGCGATCAAGCCCAGCAGTTCTGGCGTAGCAGTAATGTAGTAGGCGGTATCGCTGTATCTGCCATGACCCAGGTAAGTCGCCAGAATCGGCAGCATCGACTGAACGTCGGTCTTCTGTCTGTGCCAGTGCGCAAGGCGTGTGACGGCGAATCGATGGCGTAGATCATGAGGCCGCAAGGACTTGGTCCCTGTCCTGTTCAGGCCAGCATGCTCACAAGCCTGTTCGAAACCGTAGTGCAGCCCGGCCGGGGACAGCCGGGTGCCGCGCGTGCTGACAAAAAAAACCGAACTCATTTGTAGCGGAAAGACGAGGTCACGATACTGGGCATAGGCTTGCAGCGCCGCCAAGGTAGTAGCGTGTACGGGAACCAGCCGGTCCTTCCGGAACTTGGTCTTGCGGATTTGCAAGATACCTGTGTACAGGTCAACATCGGTTCGATCGAGACGCAGTGCTTCGCCCGAACGTAGCCCCGTGCTCGCCAGCAGACCTATCACGGTAGCTAGCGTTTGGCCCCGCAGTGGTTGGATGACCGATATCCGCATGCTCGCGCTCATCAGGGAGCTTAGTTCTTCGTCGCTCAAGATCCGCGGTGGCGGAATGTGGCGCGAGCGAGGCAAGGCACGGCAATCGAACGACCCAGTGCAAGGGTCGAACGCTGCGTAGTATTCCGCGAAGCGTCGAACTACGCCGTAGCAAATAGCCCTGCCGTTCGGCGTAAGATTGCCTGCCATGACGAAGTCCACGGCTAACGCCTGAGATAGCGGACCACCCGCATGGCTTGAGTCAACGTAGCGGAGAAGTGAGCGGAGCGTCGCGGCCTGTTTGCGAAACTGGTAGCCCAACGCTCGCTGAAGGGCAATGTAGCTCTCCGTTCCCGCAGTCAACGCAGTCACGAACGTGTCCATGACGCACCTCCGGGAAATGGCAATGAGACGTCCGCGAGTTGCGGTACAGCTACCTTGACGTAAAAGGACGTGCTATCGATGTTCCGATGACCGAGTAGATCGGCGATCTCCTTGATTGGCCGTCGTTTCTCAACCAGTCGAGTCGCGAGACTGTGGCGTAAAAGATGTGCACCACCACGTTGATTGCGGAGTCCCGCACGCTCAAGTCGGAAACGCACAATACGCGAAACGCTGCTGCTGTGAGGGAACGAGCGCACTGGGGGAACACACGAAAGAAATACCCGGCGCTCAGTGGTCTGTGGTCGCGCATGAAGAACGTATTTAGTGAGTGCCTCACCTGTCTCCGGGAGCAGAGGCACGACACGGTCGTGATGTCCCTTTGTGTGACGCAGTACCAACTCTCCGGTACGCCACCGTATGTCGTCTAGCTCCAACTCACGCAGCTCCCTGTTGCGCAGGCCAGTCGTGGCCAACAAAAGCATCATTGCGCGATCGCGAATACCGGATGGCGTCGTGCTCTCGATGCTATCGATCGTACGCTGCAGGTCCTCCCACGGAAGTCGCGGCGGGAGATGGGCGTGGCGCCAACACGGTGTCTTCGGTACGAAACGTGCCGGGTCTTCGTCGTTGATACTTGCCCAGTACATGTAGCGCAGGAACGAGCGCATGTGCGAGGTGGTCGATGATCTGGCACTGTCACTACGGCAAGCGGATACCAGCTCGCGCGTCATGACCAGAACGTGTTTCGCACCGAGTGTGGCAAGGGACATGCCGCATAGGTGGTGCCTTTGCCAAGTAAGCATCCGCCGCGCTGTCAAAACGAGCCCTTCACAAGACTTGGGATGCAAACCGCGAACGATTCGCAGATGCTGCATGTAGGCAGCGAGCTCTGGGCCGTCCAGATCCTCTTGAGGCGGTTCGGTTCCAAACCGCTCCGGAAAACACCTGGCTGCAAAACAGAGCGCTCCGTGTGCGGCCCAGCGTGCCCCTGTCGTTGGTCTTGCCTGTAGATAGCGAGCGACGATCTGGGGCGGGATTGGCATCGACTCGCTACACCCACATTCGGTCGCGTACGCGCTAAACCGTGCGATGCGGGCCAGATATAGCTTCGCAGAACCACGTTTGTAACCTGCATTGAAAAGACTGGCAGCGATGCGATCGATCTCATTGCCGAGCACGCCACTGCGAAATCGCTTGATTACTCCGTTGTACTTGAAATATAGCTCTAGCATGATCACTCCTTCCGTGACAGACCCAGGACAATCCCGAGCGCAGAGAGAGTGGAATCCAAATCTTATGTGGCGGCAAATGGCTCACTTACCGGTGATTCTGGAGGCATTTGCAAGGTACGCTGCATATCGCAGCCCGCCACATAAGAATGGATCCTTCGCCAGCACGGTCTGCACCTTCGCGGCCAGGCCGTCGAAGCCGCAGCGCATATCCGTAAATCCGGCGGCAACCCAGATACGCGTGTTTGCCAACGAATCAATCATCGGCTCAGGCACTGGATCATCACGCGCAGCGTGTCAGGATCGACGCTCCCTTCAACGTGTATCTCGCCTCGTGGCAACTGGATGCGTATCTTGCCGGGCTCCGGTGCCGATGGCTTAGATGCTGCCGGTTCGCCCACGCCGCTGTCGCCGGCCTCATTCACGGTGACCGGCAGCAACGCGCATTCGCGACCGTTCACGCCAAGTCGTCCATCCAGATACTGCTTCCGCCAGTCGAACAGCTGATTCGCGTTCAGTTCGTGACTGCGTGCAATCTCCGCCACCGAACGTCCACCGGATAACGTCTCTTCGACGATCTGCCGTTTCTCGTCCACGGTACGCCGGCGATACTTCCGGGCGCCTTTGATTTCGGTGAATTCAGTCACTCTGTCCATGATTCCTTTGTGGACACAGTCACATTTGTGCCCCGGGAAAGCATGACTTCGCCTTCATCAGGCGTCTATACGGTCAGGGTCGGACGGTTACGATTGTTTGAAGAGTCACCGGGGATGTCGATGACTGCGACGGCCGCTGTTCCACGCGGGCGACGTTTCCGACACTAGTAGACAAAGGCCGTGGCCTGCACCCCCTCATCTTCAGTGTCGATTCATGGCCCCGCCATTTGCGCAAGATGTGTTAATCCCTATCCGGTGTACGACCAAGGTTGCGCAAGGCGATGTGGCTGGTCTGGTCTCCTGCGAGCTGCTAGCTGCCAACGCTGCGATGCACGCCAGCCCAACAACGATCCGCGAGAACGTAGCCCAGTTCTCACGCTTCCCTGCGACCGCAGCCGTTGTGATCGCTGGTAAAAGCCCGCCTGCAAGCTGTCCAATCTGAAGGCCGATCGCGGTTCCGCTATACCAGTTCGTTGTTTATAGCTTCTTTTGAATTTCGAGTGGGTGGTTTGGCGGGTCAAGGGCGGGCGTGAGCCCGGCGCAGCAAACCCTTGAGGCGCCCTGAATTGATAAGCTTGTGTATGGCTGGTTGCGGCAGAATGCGGCAACCAGCCATGCGAGACGAAGCGAACATGACGAATCAACTCTTTGAAGCCGCCTTGGGAATCAAAGCGCCGTGGTACGTGCAAGGCGTCGACTTCGACACGGCTAAACGGCAGCTCACGATTGCCGTGGACTTTGTCGCCGGCAGCCGCTTCGCCTATCCCGGGGTTGCCGGCGAGCACCCGGTGCATGACACGCAAATCAAGCGGTTGCGCCACCTGAACTTCTTTCAGCACGAGTGCTATCTGGAGGTACAGGTGCCGCGCGTGCGCTTGCCGGAGGGCTCGGTACGGCTGGTGGAACCCGACTGGGTCGGCCAACTCGACGGCTTCACGTTGCTGTTCGAAGCGCTGGTGCTGATGCTGGCGCAGCAGATGCCGTTTGCCGCCGTAGCACGCATCGTCAATCTGTCGTGGCACCGGGTTCATGCCATCTGCTCGCGCTATGTGGAACTCGCGCTCGCGTCGGCGAACCTGTCGGACGTGAGCACGGTAGCCATTGACGAAACCTCGTACCGGCGCGGCCACGAGTATCTGACGCTAGTGGCCGACATGCAGGCGAGGCGGGTCGTATTCGTCACGCCCGGGCGTGACGCGAAGACGATTGAAGGCTTCGCGGCATATCTGAGCCAACATCACGGCACGCCCGAGCAGGTCACCTCGGTGAGCATCGACATGTCGCCCGCCTTCATCAAAGGCGTGGGCGAACATCTGCCCAATGCGCGGCTGACGTTCGACAAGTTTCACGTCGTCGCCCACGCGTCCAAGGCGCTCGATACGGTGCGCCGCCAGCAGCAGAAAGCCGACCCAGAACTCAGAGGGATGCGCTGGACGCTGCTCAAGGACGCCAACAAACTGAATCTGGCGCAATTGACCGACCTCGAGGCGCTGGTCAGGCAATACGCCACCAAGCGCACCGCCCGCGCATGGCTGTATCGCGAGCAACTGCGCGAGATTCTCGAGCGCAAGCAAATCCATGTCGTCTCCGAGATGTTGCGGCAGTGGTGCACCAACGTCATGCGCTCGAAAGTCGAGCCGATGAAGGACGTCGCGCATCTGATTCGCCGGCACTTCGACGGCATCATTGCCTGGACGCAGACCCGCCAGACCAACGGCTTCATCGAGGCCATCAACGGCTTGTTTCAAGCTGCCAAGCGCAAGGCTCGCGGCTACACGCGCTTCACTACCATGCGCACCGTGATCTTTCTCATCGCCGGCAAACTCGATTTCTCCAGCTTCAACCCGCATGCCTCGTGAGCCGCATTACCCACACAATTTTCAAAAGAGCCTGTTTATAACTGTTCGCCAAAGAATGCCAGCGTGAGGCCCACGCCGACACCGTATGCAACTCCAATCAGAGAGATTCCCACAGATAGACCTGCAATTTCGATACGCGATAGCGTGCTGTATCGACCTCTATGACCTTCACACTGCAGGTTTGCAGACAAACCCCTCATAGTTTTTCTCAACCATCATCTCAATGATCTTTCGGTAAGCCGGAACCCCCTTCACATACGGCATGAAGACTCGAGGCTTCCCTTCGATATTGCCACCCAGATACCATGAGTTCCCAACCGGATAAAGGGTCTCATTCGCTGCCTCGTTTACATGTTTGACCCACCGGTCTTCCGCTTCCTGATCGGCTTCAATCAGGCCAATCTTACGGTCGCGCGCATAGCGAATAAAGTCGCTGATCCAATCGACATGCTGTTCGATCGAGTGAATCATGTTACTCAGGACTGATGGACTGCCGGGACCCGCCACAATGAACATATTCGGGAAACCTGCGACCGACAGCCCGAGATAGGTAGTCGGGCCTGCCGTCCATTTGTCTCGAAGTGACACGCCATTTGCGCCTCGTATATCCATTGCAAGGAGGGCTCCGGTCATTGCGTCGAAGCCAGTCGCAAACACAATTGCGTCGAGTTCGAAACTCTCTTTACTTGTCCTGAGCCCAGTTTCCGTGATCTCCTCAATTGGTGCATCCTTGATCTGCACCAGCTTGACGTCTGGTCTGTTGAAGGTTGCATAGTAGTCCGTGTCCACGCAAAGGCGCTTGGTGCCAAACGGCAGATCATCTTTCGGGCAGAGGGCCTCGGCGACCTCAGGATCGTGGACGCACTCGCGGATCTTCGATCGAACGAAATCCGCAGCGTACCTGTTCGCCTCGGGATTGCGAAGGAGATCTGAGAAGGCCCTAAGCATCCGGAAACCGCCGCCAGCGCCTTTCCACCGATATTCAAACTCGGTGGTGCGCTCCTTGTCAGTCACTGCCAGCGCGGATTTGTCATTCGCGCTGAGAAATTGACCAGTGATCGAATCACGGCCTCGCGCTCTTCGTTCGGGGTAGTTTGCCTTCACGTGCTTGCGTGTCGTATCGTCAATCGGCTGGTTTTGAGCCGGGACAGAGAAATTAGCGGTACGCTGAAAAACGGTAAGATGCGCCGATTGTTTCGCGATGATTGGTACCATCTGGACCCCACTCGATCCAGTGCCAACTATACCAACCCGTTTGCCGGAGAAGTCCACCCCTTCGCGCGGCCAATCCGAACTCATGTACCGGCTCCCCCGAAAAGTCTCCAGCCCTTTGAATCGAGGCTTCTGGGGAATCGACAAGCAACCGGTAGCCATAACGACATACTGGCTCTCGAACAGCTGCCCACTCTCCGTTTCGACTACCCACCGGCTGCTAGAGTCGTCGAAGCGAGCGGAACTTACTCTCGTGTTTAGCTGAATGTCGTTTCGCAGCTCAAATTTGTCGGCGACCCAATTGATGTACCGCAGGATCTCGGGCTGTGCGGCGTAGCGCTCAGTCCAGTCCCATTCCTGCTGAATATCATCACTGAAGGAGTACGAATAATCGAAACTTTCGACGTCGCATCGCGCTCCCGGATAGCGGTTCCAAAACCATGTGCCACCAATTCCATCGCCTGCCTCAAGGACGCGCGCTGAAAGGCCCTGCTGCCGTGCCCGGTGAAGCTGATAGATCCCGGCGAATCCGGCCCCGACAATCAGCATATCGCAGCGTGCTGCGCCAACAACCATTGCTATATCTCCTGTTGATTCAAGCCGTGCCCAACTTCGCATTGGCCACCCGTGAGCGGACTGTATTGAAACGTAGGTTGATACGTCAACCTAACACAAACCCTGACAAGCTTTTTTTCGCTTATGTGTTGACGCATCAACCTAATAAGTTTCTAATCGTAGCGTTGGTTGACAGCGACCGTTGAAAGGGCCCTTGTTTGCGCGCGTCGCATGCAACGCACGGTGCTTTAGCGAACTGCTTTTGTCCACTTCAACTTTTATGCGGAGATGGCTGTGTTTAAGAGCGTTGAAGGGCGTCGCGTAGTAATTACAGGGGGTGCAGGCGGGATCGGCACCGCGTGTGCCAAAGCGTTCATCGAGCTCGGCGCGCAGGTTCATCTGATTGACGTCGATGGCGCCCGATTGCAAGAGGTGAAGGAGCAGCTTCGAGGAGGCGATCAACTGACAATCTGCTGTTCAAGACTCGACTCACCCACGGTTTGCCGTGATGCTCTATCGGCGGCCGGCGGCCCTTTGTACGCGCTTGTTCACATGGCCGGCGTATTCGAAGAGGATCCGCTCGCGGACGATCATGTGGTATGGGATAGAGCTATCTTGGGCAATTTGACCAATGCGTACGATGCTTGCATTGCATTCCGACAACTTCGGGACACGTCCACAACGAGCAGAATCGTGCTTGCCAGTTCGCGTGCCTTCCAGCGTGGCGCAGTCGGCCGGGCCGCCTACTCGGCGGCGAAAGGCGGTATCGTGGGACTGGTTCGAACCTTCTCACGGGAATTCGCTCCCGACGTACTTGTCAACTGTGTATCGCCCGGACTGATCGCGACAAGAATGACAGAGTCCCTGAGAGGCGCGTTTGGAGTTCAACGCCTCGCCGAGGTCCCGTTGGGACGATTCGGGACGGCTGAGGAGATTGCAGGCCCAGTGGTGTTTATGTGTAGCGACGCGGCATCGTACATGACAGGTCAGGTGATGACGGTTGACGGCGGTGTGATCAACGGCGCGTAAGCGGAAAGTTTAACAATTTACCTCTTAGAGAGTGTTTCAAATAGAGGCGCAAAGGCGCTGAAGCATTCACCGGCAGATAAGGCAACAGGCGAGTTTGAGAAACCCTTCGTGAGCGTCAGCAGGACGCTCAAATTGCGTGTGAAGACGGCGGAATCCGTGCAGCCATTCATTGGTACGCTCGACGACCCGACGTACTTTGCCAAGACCGCGGCCTTGAGGTTGGCCGCGTCGGACAATCGATGTGGGAATCCCCGCTGCGTGCAACGGCGGCGATATTTGTCGTGGTCCCAGGCCCAATCCGCATAGATTCGGTCCGGCTTGCACAGGGGTCGACCACGCACGCCACGAACCGGTGGGATGGCGTCGAGCGGTGGAAGCAGTTGCGTGACTGTCGTTTCGGTCCGCGCCGGTCAGGACGATCGCGAGCGGCTTACCGTTGGCGTCGGGCGTGTCATGACCTTTGGATACATCACTGCGAGGCATCTGGCCGGAGTAGAAGCCTTTGAGATGACTCTTTCGAGGTTCCGATTATTTCGCCGGAGAAGAAAAAAAGCGTTTCCCGATAACTCCATCACGAGACAAACAACCATGCCACTTCACCCAGTATTCGAGGCAGCGTTGAATGCCGCATTAGCTGCAGGTAAACCGGGCCTCTCCGACGGGACCGTGGAGACGGCGCGTCGCCTGGTCGCTGAGGGAGCCAATGCATTAGGCGCCGGGCCGGACGTACATTCGACCAAAACAGTGAATATTCCTGGCCGTGACGGCCCGATACGTGCGCTGTACTACGAGCCTGAATCGCCTCCGCGCGGACTACTGGTTTACTTCCACGGTGGAGGATGGGTTGCAGGCACAGCAGACAGTTTTGACGCACTCGCGAGAACCCTATGCGCGAGGAGCCGTTTTGCAGTTTTGAACGTAGACTACCGCCTCGCGCCTGAGGCACCATTTCCCGGTGGCCTGCAGGATGCAGAAGATGCTATCAGGTGGGCGTCAGCCAACATGGCAGCCCTCGCATCTATCGATGCACCGCTGGTTTTAGGAGGCGACAGTGCTGGCGGCAATCTTGCGACAGTCGCGGCGAGAAATTTAAGCAATACGGTGAAGATTGCACTGCAGCTGCTGTTCTACCCAGTAACCGACCACAACTTCGAAACCTCGAGCTATCAGGTATGGGCTGATGGACAGTCGCTTACGCGAGCCGACATGCATTGGTTCTTCGAGCTTTACGCGCCGCCCTTAGCATGGGCCTCCCCCCGAATCTCACCACTGCGAGCCGATTTGAGATCAAGTCCGCCGGCATGGATCGCGCTTGCGGAGTACGACGTTCTCCGATCAGAAGGTGAAGCGTATGCCGAAGCACTCCGCCAAGCCGATGTTCGCGTCGAGTGCAAAATTTGGCAGGGAACACAGCATGGATTCGTCCGTTGGTTTAAGTTAGTCGATGTTGTCGACTTAGCGCTTGACGCAGCTGCAAAGGCAATGATAGCGACTGCTTGACGTCCCACTCATAAACCATTTCAAAGAATAGCTCGCTGCAGTGCCAGACATGCGTTCTCCGACAAGGAGCACATCATGGCCTCGTCCCAACTGGTCCGTCCGGATACGGGTAACCGCTGTGAATGTCATGCCGCGCACCGCACTACTCCTGACGGTCGGTGTTACGGTAGTCAATCTTTCGGTGGCTGCGCTGAGTGACTTCGAAGTGCCGCTATGAGACGCCCCGGCCGGTATGCGCAGGACGGATGACACGCTTCAATTTCGAGTTAGAGACGCGCGCGTGGCCGGCGCCGCTCTATCTCGCCATTCTCGATAGCGTTTGTGCGGACCGTGGTAGCGCATTTCCTGCCAATACCCCCCAACATCCAACTAGAGACGCTGCACGCGTGGCATGAAGTAATGCCATAGCATTGTGCAAGCGAACTGGCGGGCTCAATACTCTGAATCCCGAGGCGTAGAAGGCTGGCGCGCCCATGCAGCGCCAGCCTTCCCCGCAAAGCAATCCGAAAGTGACATTTGCACGTGAGCGATCGCATCCCGGGTGTCAATGTGACGGGCCGCTGCGGTTGGCACGCACAGAATTCTAGAGCTATTCGCCGGACTCTGACGTACCGCTGACCGGTGAACCGTAAGCCGCATTTGCACTGTTTCGCTGCGCAATGACTTCCTGTGTCCGCTTAAGGCTTTCTGGAAATTGCATCCAGTCGCCTGGTTGGTAACCTGCCTGCCGATACTGAACCAGCTCCGAACGAACCTGCGCACGGGTCAGGGGTTGGCTGGCTTGAGCAAACGGGACAGCCGGCGCAAGGAGGATTGCAGCGGCGGCGATCGCTACGACGTTGAGGGATTTCATATTTCAACCTTTACGAGTAGATCGAGGGTGCGGTCACGCATTGCCGCAGTTGTTGACGACAGTTTATTGCGAGCTCGCTTTAAGTATATATACTTAAATTCAAGATATACCTTTACATTATTTGAAACAATCCCTCACATTACCAACTCAAGCCTCTCACACGTGCTTGAGCCCTACAGAGAGGATCGTGGGAAAGCCGGCGGCGAGTTGCCCCCCCTGAGCAATGCATTAGAGAATTCGAAGAACAACTGAAGCGGGGCGACCCGAAGGCCCAGCTGTGCGAAGCGGTACTGGACGTTCTGGAGAAGGACTACGGCGTGCAGATCGTAAAAAAGTCTTCACGCACGCGCCCGTCCAAGGGCTGACGGTAGCCAGAGCCTGCCAGCATTGGGGAATCAGTCGCCACGCATACTACAAGGAGTGCCGCCGTGAATGCCACTGTGGCCACGCGATGAGAAGGTGCTCGCCCTGGTGACCTAGTGTTCCGTCCCAGAAATAACTTTACATTAAATTGTGCTGTTCTATGATCAAGTCATGTTGAGTGGAGGCGATCATGGGGCGCAAGGGAATCGAGGTCGTGGTATCTGAACTGGAGCGGGAGCA
>Ga0310811_10000169_pt1 | contig 97658 bp, 84 predicted proteins | sample YCmetagenome_FD_207642 | JGI IMG/M metagenome (GOLD analysis project Ga0310811, IMG submission 207642) | Soil microbial communities from experimental microcosm in Duke University, North Carolina, United States - YC | ecosystem: Engineered > Artificial ecosystem > Soil microcosm > Unclassified ... | reverse complement strand
TGTGCTTGACCGAGATCTTGATGTCCCGGAAGTCGTGCTCCTCGAACAGCGAGCACTCCCACAGCGCGGACTCGACCAGCGCCTCCGGGGTGGCCTTGCCGTACTTCTCGTAGAGCCGCGGGTCCAGCGAGCCGGCGTTGACCCCGATCCGGATCGGGGTGCCCAGGTACTTGGCGCGCTTGGCGATCTCGCCGACCTGGTCGTCGAACTTGCGGATGTTGCCGGGGTTCACGCGCACCGCGGCGCAGCCGGCGTCGAGCGCGGCGAAGACGTACTTCGGCTGGAAGTGGATGTCCGCGATCACCGGGATCTGCGACTTCTTCGCGATCATCGGCAGCGCGTCCGCGTCGTCCTGCGAGGGGACGGCGACGCGCACGATCTGGCAGCCGGACGCCGTGAGCTGCGCGATCTGCTGCAGCGTGGCGTTCACGTCGGAGGTCAGCGTCGTGGTCATGGACTGAACGGAAACCGGGGCGTCCCCGCCCACCGGCACGCCGCCCACGTTGATCTGCCGGGAGACCCGGCGAGGAGCGAGCGGCTTGGCGGGAACGGACGGAGTGCCGAGTGCGACGGCGGTCATCTGTCGGGGTCTCCTGCGAGTCGTGACGAACCAGGGGCGACTAGGTCCTGCGTGGCTTACGACAAGATTCTCACCGCCGCCGGGCCTGCTACCCCATCCACGCTACGGTACGTCCCCCTCAGCGGTGGACACCGGTCGCCGAACGGCACGCGGTCTTCACCCGATCTTCACTGCTGAGGCTCAGCCGAGGTGGCACATCGGCACGCGGTCTTCACCCGATGCTGTGAAATTCACTGCTGACGGCCGTGAAGCTAGCCCAATCGGATCGGATTGGTCACGTCGGCCGCCACCAGGAGCACCGTGAGGCACACGAAGAACAACAGGAACCCGTAGGCGACCGGCATCATCTTGTTCAGGTCCACCCGGCCCGGCTCCGGCTTCCGGAACAGCCGGTAGACCCGCTTGCGCGCCTCCTCGTAGAGCAGGATCGCGATGTGCCCGCCATCCAGCGGCAGGATCGGCAGCAGGTTGAAGACGCCGATGAAGACGTTGACCTCGGCCACCAGCAGCAGCACCGAGCCGAAGCCGCCCTGCTGGTAGAGGTCGCCGCTGACCTCGGCCATCCCGACCACGCCGACCGGGCTGCTGGTCGAGCGCTGGGTGTGGTCCACGGTCGAGGTGAACAACTTCGGGATGGACGCCGGGATCGAGGCCAGGCCGGTGAAGGTGTCCTTGATCGAGGACCAGAACTCGCTGCCGCTGGTCTTGACCGCGGCGATCGGGTTCTGGTGCACGGTGGTCGAGCCGAGGCTGATGCCGATCAGGCTGCCCTTGCCGGTGCTGCCGTCGGTCTGCGTCACGGAGTCCGAGCCGACCGGGGTGACGGTCGCCGTGTGCGTCGCACCGCTGGAGTCGGTGTAGGTGATCACCGCGGGCTGGCCGGCCGGCAGCGCGTGCAGCGCGTTGACCAGGCTGGTCGCGTCGTTCACCTTCTTGCCCGCGACCTCGGTGATCTTGTCGCCGGTGACCAGGCCGGCGGCCGCGGCCGGGGACTTCTCCGAACTGGTGCAGCCGGTCGTCGCGCCGGCGCTGGTGCCGCTGGGCACCATGCAGGTCGCGACGGCGCCGACGTTCGTGGTGCTCTGCTGCACGCCCCAGGCCATCGGCACGAAGGCGAACAGGAACAGGGCGATCAGGAAGTGCATGAGCGAGCCCGCGGACAGGGTCAGCAGCCGCTTGCGCGCGGGCTTGTTCTTCAGCGCCCGGTCCTCGTCGCCCGGCTCGATCTCGTCGAGGTCGGTCATCCCGACGATCTTGACGTAGCCGCCGGCCGGGATCGCCTTGACGCCGTACTCGGTCTCGCCGCGCACGAAGGACCACAGCCGCGGCCCGAAGCCGACGAAGAACTCGGTGACCTTGCCGCCCGACCAGCGGGCACACCACATGTGCCCGGCCTCGTGCAGCACGATCGACACCAGCAAAGCGAGCACAAATAACAGCGCGCCTACCGCACCCACGCTTGACTACCCGCTTTCGCTCGCCTGTTCCACAGTCTCCCGCGCACCGACCCGTCCACTAGCACAGACGCGTATCGACGCGCGGAAAGTTCCGGACGCCATTCACCGCCTCGGGCCAGGGAACGGCGCACGGAGTCTACGGCTTCAACCTTAGAGCCCGGGCGAGCTGCGCGGCGCGTTCCCGGGACCAGGCGTCCGCGGCCAGCACCGCGTCGAGGCTGAGCTCGCCGCGGCCGACCCGGTCGGCGGACGCCTCGTGCTCGGCGACGACGGCCGCGACGGTGTCCACGATCGCCGTGAACGGGATCCGCCCCTCCAGGAAGGCGTAGACGCAGGCCTCGTTCGCGCCGTTGAACACCGCGGTGCTGGTCCCGCCCTGCTCGCCGACGTGCTTGGCCAGCTCGACCGCCGGGAACGCCTCGGTGTCCAGCGGGAAGAACTCCCAGGTCGCGGCCTTGGTCCAGTCGCACGCCGGGGCGGCGTCCGGGACCCGCTCCGGCCAGCCCATGCCGAGTGCGATCGGGATCCGCATGTCCGGCGGCGAGGCCTGCGCGAGGGTGGAGCCGTCGGCGAACTCGACCATCGAGTGCACGATCGACGTCGGGTGCACGACGACCTCGATCCGGTCGAAGGGCACGTCGTAGAGCAGGTGCGCCTCGATGACCTCGAGCCCCTTGTTCACGAGCGTGGCCGAGTTGATGGTGACCAGCGGCCCCATCGCCCACGTCGGGTGCGCGAGCGCCTGATCCGGCGTCACATCGTGCAGCTCGTCGCGCTTGCGGCCGCGGAACGGTCCGCCGCTGGCCGTCACGATCAGCTTGCGCACCTCCTTCGCGGTGCCGCCGCGCAGGCACTGGGCCAGCGCCGAGTGCTCCGAGTCCACCGCGACGATCTGCCCCGGCGCGGCCAGCGAGGTGACCAGGTCGCCGCCGATGATCAGCGACTCCTTGTTCGCCAGCGCGAGCGTGCGGCCCGCCTTGAGCGCGGCGAGCGTGGCCAGCAGGCCGGCCGCGCCCTCGATCCCGTTGAGCACCACGTCGCAGTCGTACGCCGCGAGCTCGGCCACGCTGTCCGGCCCGGCCAGCAGCCGCGGCACCCGCGCGTCCCCGGTGCTGTAGCCGCGACGCTGAGCCTCCGCGTACAGCTCGAGCTGCAGGTCCTCGGCCGCCGTGCCCTTCGCCACCGCGACCGCCTCGACACCGAGGTCGAGCGCCTGCTGCGCGAGCAGCCGCGGGTTCTTGCCGCCCGCCGCCAGCGCGACGACCTTGAAACGGTCGGGGTTGCGCAGGACGACGTCGATCGCCTGGGTGCCGATGGAGCCGGTGGAGCCGAGGATGACGATGCGCCGGACGCTGGTGCTCGAAGTCATGGCCTCATTCTCGCGCAGTGCCCCGCGCGGTCCAACCGGCGGATCCCGGAGGCGGATCACGGCGAGTCAGCGCCCGAATTCAACTACAAGCCATTTATATATCCGCATGACGGAGATCGACTTGCTCGCCCAGCCCGCGCCGAACCGCTCCGCGCTCTCCGCCCGGAGCTTCGTGCCGCGGCTGGCCCGCAGCCAACTGCTGCTGACGGACGTGCGCAGCGCCGGGCCCGACCAGTTCCGCGCGAAGGTGCACTGGCCGCGCACCCGCCCCGCCTTCGACCGCTGCCCGCCCGGCACTGAGCGGCACGACCCGCTGCTCATCGCCGAGACGCTGCGGCAGCTCGGCATCTACCTGCCGCTGCGCTGCTACGGCGTCGCCGCGGACTCCCGGGTGCTGATCGAGGAGCTCAGCTTCGAGATCGAGCCCAACTCCGACGACCCGCCCCGGCCGTATCAGGGCACGGAGGTGACCTGTGTGACCAGCGTGAGCCGCGGCGCGCAGGGCGGCGGAGCGGACAAGCTGCGCAACCTCGGCCTGTCCGTGCGGCTCTCCGCGGGCGGGCGGGAGTTCGCCCGCGCCGAGGCCGTCGCGCGGATGCTCGGGACCGCCGCGTACCGGGCCGTGCGCAACAACCGCCGGCCCGGGCCCGCCGACACCACGCAGCTGACGCCGGTCGATCCCGGCCGCGTGGGCGTGGCGTGGCCCGAGGACGTCCTGGTGGCCGTGGACGCGCGCGGAGCCGTGCGCGTCGCACCGGCCGACCCGGACCATCCGTTCTTCCACGACCACCCGAGCGACCATCTGACCGGCATGGTGCTGATCGGCGCCGTCCGGCAGACGGCCGCGCTGCAGGAGAACGAGCCGAACCTGCGGCTGCGTTCGTGCAGCATGCGGGCCGCGCGCTTCACCGAGCCGACGCCGCCCGCCACCGTCGAGTTCGGCCCCGACGGCCGCTTCGAGATCCGCCAGCGCGGCATCGTCACCGCGACCGGCGAGGCCAAGTTCGAGCTCTGATCCAGGGGCCCGGTGCCTACAGGTCGATCCCCGTCAGCACCAGCACGCGCTCGTACGTGTAGTCCGCCATCGCGTACTTGACGCCCTCGCGCCCTACGCCGGAGGCCTTGGCGCCGCCGTAGGGCATCTGGTCGGCGCGGTAGCTCGGGACGTCGCCGACGATGATGCCGCCGACCTCGAGCTCCCGGTGCGCGCGGAACGCGGCCTGGATGTCGTGCGTGAAGACGCCCGTCTGCAGGCCGAACTGCGAGTCGTTGACCTTCGCGTACGCCTCGTCGATCCCCTCGACCCGCTGCAGCACGAGCACCGGCCCGAAGACCTCCTCGCGCACGACCTTCGCGTCCTCGGGCACGTCGGCGAGCACGGTCGGCGCGTACGTCGCGCCCTCCCGCTTGCCGCCGGCCAGCAGCTTGGCGCCCGCGGCCACGGCCTCGTCCACCCACTGCTCGACCCGCTGCGCCGCGGCCTCGCTGATCAGCGGGCCGACGTCGGTGGACGCGTCGGCCGGGTCGCCCACGCCCTGCCGCCCGATCGCCTCGACGAGCTTGTCGACGAGCCGGTCGTACACCGAGGCGTCGGCGATCACGCGCTGCACCGAGATGCAGGACTGGCCGGCCTGGTAGTTGCTGAAGGTGGCGATGCGCGTCGCGGCCCAGTCGAGGTCGGCCTCGGAGGAGTAGTCGCCGAGCACCACGGCCGCCGCGTTGCCGCCGAGCTCCAGGGTGACGTGCTTGTGCGGGGCCTGCCCCTGGATCAGCTCGCCGACCACGGTCGAGCCGGTGAAGGAGATGATCGGCAGCCGCGAGTCCTCGTTCAGCGCCTGCATCCGCTCGTTCGGCACCGGCAGGATCGACCAGGACCCGGCGGGCAGGTCGGTCTCGGCCAGCAGCTCGCCGATCAGCAGCCCGGACAGCGGCGTGGCCGGGGCGGGCTTGAGCAGGATCGGCGCGCCGACGGCGATGGCCGGGGCCACCTTGTGCGCGGCCAGGTTCAGCGGGAAGTTGAACGGCGAGATGCCGAGCACCGCGCCCTTGGCGAAGCGCCGCACGATCCCGGCCCGGCCGGTCGCCGCCGCGTCGGTGTCCAGCCGCTGCAGCTCGCCGCCGAAGCGCCGCGCCTCCTCGGCGGCCCAGCGGAAGACCGACACGGCCCGGCCGACCTCGGCCTTCGCCCACTTGATCGGCTTGCCGTTCTCGGCGGTGATCAGCTCGGCGATCTCGTCGGAACGCTCGGCCAGCCGCTTGGCCACGTGGTCCAGCGCCGCCGCCCGCGCGTGCGCCGGGAGCGCGGTGGCCGCCGGCACCGCCGCGTGCGCCGCGGCCACGGCCTCCTCGACCTGCGCGTCGGTCGGGATCGACACCTCGGCGATCACCGCGCCGGTGTACGGATTGGTGACCGGGAACGAGTCGGATCCGGTGGCCGGACGCCCGGCGAGCCAGAAACTGCGCGGTTCGGTGGACACGTGGCACTCCCTCAAGACGGCTGCGATCTCCCCGGCCACATTAGTTCGGCGTGACCGGGGTGTCGCGCTACAGGTTGCAGCGTAAAACTGCCCTACGCCCTCAGGTTGACGAGAACCGGGGGCGTCCTTATTCCATCCGGGGTCGCCAGCGAGATCAGCGCGTGCCCGACCGGGACCTCGTTGATGATGTCCGAGGGCGACCAGACGTAGCGTTCCACGGCCCGCGTCGCCACCGAGCGGTTGTACTGCGTGCTGGTCGAGCCGGTCAGCGACTGCACGACGGACTTCTCTCCGCCGCGCCCGAACCGGCCCGGCGAGCCCGGCGTGGACATGTGGCCGGTGGTCGTCGTGGTGGCGGTGCCCGTGGTGACCGTCGTCTCCGCGGACCACGACGTGCCCCAGTAGTCAGCGAAGTAGCGGGCGTCGGCCGGCTCGACCCCGGCGAACACGGCCTTGCAGCCGGTGCCGGTGAACACGGCCGAGCGCAGGTGCTCCGGGAACTGCGAGAGCGACTGGGTGAGCAGCACGATCCCGGCGTTGGCGGCGCGGGCCCGTTGCAGGCCCTGCACCACGTACTCGTCCACGAAGCGGCCGGCCTCGTCCACGATCAGGCCCTTGAACACCTCGCGGTTGGCCTCCGGAGCCGCCACGACCTGCACGAACTGGGCGATGGCGAGCCGGGCCAGAATGCGCGCGGCCTGCGGCGAACTGCCCTCCGGCAGCGCGATCCGCACCCGCAGCGGCCGGTCGATGTCCCGCATGGAGAACTTCCGCGGACGGCCGTCGAACAGGTCGATCAGCTGCGGCCGGTCCAGCAGCCGCAGCCGCTCGTTGAGCAGCGGCACCGGGCTGCGCGTCAGCACCAGGTCGAGCAGTTCGCGCAGCAGCGGATAGCGCTCGTTGCGCTCGTGGAACTCGGCGATCACCGTGTACAGGGCGTTGCGCGCGGCCGAGTCGGTGGCGGGGTCGTGCACCGCGGTGTCCGGCGGGAGCACCGCCCCGGCCAGCCGGTCCGCGGCCTCCTCCGGACCGCTCGCGCCGCCGAACAGGTCGAAGCCCCACGCGCCCGGGCCCGGCTCGCCGTTCGGGTCGATGTCCACGTCGAAGAAGTCCGGCAGCTGCCGCGCGTCGAAAGCCGAGCCGGTAGGGTCGATGACGACGACCGAGGACATGCCCACCAGCGTCTGCAGTCCCAGCAGCTCGATGATCGGCCGCGCGAACGACCGCGTCTTGCCCGCCCCGGGAGGGCCGACCACCAGCATGGACGTGCGCAGCACCTCGGTGTCGAGCGCGAACCACTCCTTCTGATGGGTCGCCGGATTCCGGTCGCTCTCCGCGGCCACGCCGAGCCGGGCCTGACCGGTCACCAGGTCGTGCTGCACCAGCCGGGGCATCGGCAGGTCGCGCTGCCCGGAGGAGTGCAGGAACGCGCCGCCGCCCTTCTCCTGGATCGCCACCGCTATCGGCGCCAGCTCCGCGATGCCGTCCTGCCGCGCCGTGCGCTGCACCACGCGCGCCACCCGGACGTAGTCCACGTCCGTCAGCTCGCCGGTCGCGACCTCCTCGTCCAGCTTGCGCGCCGCGTCCTCGAAACCCGCCTCGCGCAGGTCCGCCCACAGGTCCGGCCGCTGCTTCGGGATCGGCGCGGGCTGCTTCGGCTCGGGCCGGTAGCGCAGCCACAGCCAGCGCGCGACGATGTGCCACCTGCCATACGCGCCGACGCCGCCCGCCACGATCAGCAGCGTGAGGACGTTGACCGCGGGCAGCCCGAGGTAGGACAGCGCGAGCCCGAGCGGCAGCACCAGCGCCACCCAGATCGGCACCAGCAGGATCAGTGCCAGCCGCGCGCGCCGCCAGATGTGCGGCTCCAGCGGTCCGGGACGGCCGCCGAGCTCCTCGTCCGGGCTGCGGCCGAAGGCGAAGACGCCGGGCACGTCGAGCATCCGGTCGCCGTGCACCCAGCTGACCAGGTCGGGCCGGGTCTGCTCGGTCCACGCCGCGCCGTTCCAGTAGCGCAGCTGCGGCGCGCCGCTGGGGCACGGGTACCAGCCCTCGCGCATCCCCTGCCGCCGAGGTGCGTTGGCGCCCGCGGACACGCCGTCTTCCACCGTCACGCTGCCACTCCCCTGCCTGATGAACCGTCGGGTTGATGGTATCGATCCGGGGCCCGGCCGACAGGTGTAGACACTGTGCGAAGGAAGGTCCGGATTTTGGCGACGATCTGCGAGGTGTCGGCCGGTTCGACCTCGGCTAGGGTCGATCGAGAGCCCCCCGCTGCCCCCGCACGACGATCGAATGGAGTTCGCCCTATGTCCGCGCTCGCCCACGGCGGTCCCTCGCTCCCGCAGGAGCGCCGCCTCGTCACCGAGATCCCGGGCCCGCAGTCGCGGGAGCTGTTCGAGCGGCGCAACGCGGTCGTGGCGAACGGCGTCTCGACCACGCTGCCGGTGTTCGTCACCCAGGCGGGCGGCGGCGTCGTGGTGGACGTGGACGGCAACTCGCTGATCGACTTCGGCTCCGGCATCGCCGTCACCAGCGTCGGCAACAGCGCCGAGGCCGTGGTCAACCGCGCGGGCGAGCAGCTGCGCCGGTTCACCCACACCTGCTTCATGGTCACGCCCTACGAGTCGTACGTGGCGGTCTGCGAGCAGCTCGCCGAGGTGACCCCGGGCGACCACGCCAAGAAGTCGGCGCTGTTCAACTCCGGCGCCGAGGCGGTGGAGAACGCGGTGAAGATCGCCCGCGCCTACACCAAGCGGCAGGCCGTCGTCGTGTTCGACCACGGCTACCACGGCCGGACCAACCTGACGATGGCGCTGACCGCGAAGAACATGCCGTACAAGGACGGCTTCGGCCCCTTCGCCCCCGAGGTCTACCGGGTGCCGATGGCCTACCCGTACCACTGGCCGACCGGCCCGGAGAACTGCGCCGAGGAGGCCGCCGCGCAGGCCATCTCGCAGATCGAGAAGCAGGTCGGCGCGAACAACGTGGCCGCGGTGCTGATCGAGCCGATCCAGGGCGAGGGCGGGTTCATCGAGCCGCCGCTCGGCTTCCTGCCGCGTATCGCCGAGTTCTGCAAGGCCAACGGGATCGTCTTCATCGCGGACGAGATCCAGACCGGCTTCTGCCGCACCGGCGACTGGTTCGCCGTCGATCACGAGGGCGTGGTCCCGGACCTGATCACCACCGCGAAGGGCCTGGCCGGCGGCCTGCCGCTGGCGGGCGTGACCGGCCGCGCCGAGATCATGGACGCCGCGCACGCCGGCGGCCTCGGCGGCACCTACGGCGGCAACCCGGTCGCCTGCGCCGGCGCCCTCGGAGCCATCGAGACCATGCGCGCGCAGGACCTGCCCGCCGCCGCCCGCCGCATCGGCGACGTCATGCTCCCCCGCCTGAACAAGCTGGCCGCGTCCTACCCGCAGATCGGCGACGTCCGCGGCCGCGGCGCCATGATCGCCGTCGAGCTGGTCAAGCCCGGCACCAAGGACCCAGACGCCGCCCTCGCCGGCGGGATCGCCAAGCTCTGCCACGCGCAGGGCCTGATCGTGCTCACCTGCGGCACCTACGGCAACGTGCTGCGCTTCCTGCCCCCGCTGGTGATCGGCGAGGACCTGCTGAACGAGGGCTTGGACATCATCGAGGCCGCCTTCGAGCAGGCCACCGCCGCCTGAACCATGCGGTGAGCAGCGCGCTCGGACGGTCCGGATGCGGATTCGGAAGAGCGCGCGTAGCGTGGCACGTAAGGCGATTGAAACTGTCAGGCCCGGCGCCGGCGGCTCGGAGACGAGCGGCCGGCGCCGGGCGTTTCCGGTGGTCGAGGGCGTAGGGTGCGGGGGATGATCGAGCGCGTCCGACCGCCCCGGCGCTCCTGGCTGATCCTGCCGGGGGCGCTGCTGTGCGTGTTCGGGCTGCTGCTCTGGCAGGTCGTCGCGCACGGGCCGCTGACCACGCTGGACGTGCACGTGCGCAACGGGATCCAGGGCGCGGCCACCTCCTCCGGTCTCGGCCGGCTCGCGCGGATCGGGCGCGGCTGCGCGGACCTCGGGGATCAGGCCCCGGCGATCCTCAGCCTGGCGGTCGTGGTCGCATTGGTCACCTGGCACGTCCGCTCCTGGCGGCCGCCGCTGGTCGCTGTCGGGGCGTGGATCGTGCTGGCCACGGTGATCCCGCTGAAGATCTGGGTCGGACGGCCCGGACCCGGCGAGGTCACGCTCGGCAACGCGGCGCTCGGCTTCTTCCCCTCCGGGCACACGGCGGACGCGGTCTGCTGCTATGTGACGGCGGCCTATCTGCTCGGCGCCTACGTCTGGACGGGCCGGTTCGCGCGGCGGGCGCTCAGCGGCCTCGTGGCGACGCTGCTCCTGCTCACGATCTTCGGGCTGCTCTGGTCGAATTACCATTGGCTGACGGACGTGCTGGGCTCGCTCTGCTGGTGCGGCGCCTGGCTGCTGGTGATCGTGCATGTCGATCAGGCCAGGGCGTAGCCGCGCGGCAGCCGGTAGGTCGGCGGGCGATCGAGCAGTTGGCGCAGTTCCTCCCACACCTCGTCCCAGCGGTCGCGGACCTGGGACGGGGTGACCTGAGCGACCGTCAGCCGGAGCACCGTGGCCATCCAGCGGCGGCGCGCGGCGGCCCGGTCCAGCGCGGCGGGGCTCGGCTGGAAACCCGGCGCCACCTCCAGCGCGATCCCCCGGTCCGGCCAGAACGCGCCGGGCAGCACGGCCACGCAGCCGGTCGCCTGCTCGACGAGCCTGCGGTTCCACAGCGGCCGCGGCGCTATCACCCGGGCGAGCCGCTCCTGGCAGTCCGCCTCCTCCCCCGTCCGGATGCCCGCGCTGAACTCGGCCAGCACGGCGCGCATCCGCGCCGAGTACTGGGTCTGATGCGCCGCCAGTTCCGCGCACAGCTCCGCCGGGGTGCAGCGGCGGCTGTAGACGAGCTCGTTGATGATCGAGCGGACGTACTCCTTGTCCTTCAGGTCGAGGCACGCGTCCACCGCCGCACGCGGCAGCGGAGCCACCGCGCAGCCCTCGATCCGGACCGGCTCGGGCATCCGCGTCGTGCGCCCGATCAGCACGAAGCCCTGCGACTGCCGCCGCCTGCCGTGTGGAATGAGCACCTTGACGCGCGCGTCCTCGCCCCGCACCGCCGCGATCCCGTGCGCACGCAGCGCGGCGAGGCCGGTCGCGATCGCGCCGGGGCCCGCGTACAGCAGCGCCGCACGGATCCGGCCGAGGGCGCCGGCCGCAGCCTCCGCCCGGCTCGCGCACACCCCGCGCAGCACCCGCCGCCACGGCCCGCCGGGGCCTTCCCGCAGCCGGATCGTGGACGCGGGCATGCCGAGCTCGATCAGCTGCGAGCGCGTGGCCAGGCCGCCCTGGGTCTCGAAGAGCCGTTCGACGGCTCCCTTGTCATAGTTCGCACATTTCGTCATGCATCCAGCATCACTGTGTCACCACAGCAAAACATCGTGCAATCGGCGTATATAAGTACGCCGATTGCACGATGCGTCACGTGCTCAGAACCCTTAGGCGTTCGTCGGGAAGCCCAGGTTGATGCCGCCGTGCGACGGGTCCAGCCAGCGCTGCGTCACGGCCTTCGTGCGGGTGTAGAAGTGCACACCCTGCGTGCCGTACGCGTGCGAGTCGCCGAACAGCGAGGCCTTCCAGCCACCGAAGGAGTAGTAGGCGACCGGCACCGGGATCGGCACGTTGATGCCGACCATGCCGACCTCGACCTCGTTGCGGAACTTCGCCGCCGCGCCGCCGTCGTTGGTGAAGATCGCGGTGCCGTTGCCGTACGGGTTCGAGTTGATCAGCTCGAGCGCCTCCTCGTACGACTTGGCGCGCACCACGGAGAGCACCGGGCCGAAGATCTCGTCGGTGTAGACCGGCATCTCGCGGCCGACGTGGTCGAACAGCGTCGGGCCGAGCCAGAAGCCGTTCGAGGTGTCCACGCCGGACTCGGCCAGCGAGTCGATCGGGTGCTTGCGGCCGTCCACGACCAGGCTGGCCCCGGCCGCGACGCCCGCGTCCAGGTACGAGGTGACCTTGTCCCGGTGCACGCCGGTGACCAGCGGGCCCATCTCCGAGGCGGCCGAGCAGCCCGGGCCGACCCGCAGCTTGCCCATCCGGTCCACGATCTTGGCGACCAGCTCGTCGCCGATCGGGTCCACCGCGACCAGCACGGACACGGCCATGCAGCGCTCGCCCGCCGCGCCGAAACCGGCGTTGACGGCCGAGTCGGCGGCCAGGTCCAGGTCGGCGTCCGGGAGCACCAGCATGTGGTTCTTGGCGCCGCCGAGGGCCTGCACGCGCTTGCCGTAGCGGGTGCCGTTCTCGTAGACGTAGCGGGCGATCGGGGTCGAGCCGACGAAGGAGACCGCCTTGACGTCCGGGTGCTCCAGGATCCGGTCCACCGCGACCTTGTCGCCGTGCACGACGTTGAATACGCCGTCCGGCAGCCCGGCCTCCTTCCACAGCGCGGCCAGCCAGTTCGCGGCCGACGGGTCCTTCTCGCTGGGCTTGACGATCACCGTGTTGCCGGTGGCGATCGCGAGCGGGAAGAACCACATCGGGACCATCGCCGGGAAGTTGAACGGCGAGATGATCGCGACCGGGCCGAGCGGCTGCTGCAGCTCGTAGACCTCGACGCCGGTGGACGCCTGGTCGGTGAAGCCGCCCTTGAGCAGCTGCTGGATGCCGCACGCGAACTCGATCACCTCGATGCCGCGGGCGACCTCGCCGAGCGCGTCCGAGTGCACCTTGCCGTGCTCGGCGACGATGACCGCGGCGAGCTCGTCGCGCCGCGCGTTGATCAGCTCGCGGAAGTTGAACAGCACCGAGACCCGCTTGGCCAGCGAGGTCGAGCGCCAGGCCGGGAAGGCGGCGGCAGCGGCGGCCACCGCGTCGTCCACCTCGCGCACCGAGGCGAAGTCCACCGAGCCGGTGAGCGCGCCGGTGGCCGGGTCGTAGATGTCGCCGCGCCGTTCGGCCGAGCCACTCCACGGCCCGCCGTCGATCCAGTGCGTCACATGCTTGCTCACGAAAGACCTCTTCTAGATAAACGGGGAGTCCTGTTTTCGAGTCTGCGGCGGACGGGCCGGACTCGTCACTTTCCAGGGTGTCGGTGTGCGGACGATTCGGTTTACAGCTACGAGTCGAAGCCGAGGCCGAAGCGGTCCAGCGTGCGCAGCCAGAGGTTGCGCTTGCCGCCGTTGTGGTCGGCGCGGCCGAGCGACCAGGACGTCACGTTGATGCCGAACGCCTTGAACGGCTCCGGCGGGAACGGCAGCGGCTTCGACTTCACCAGGTCGAGCTCCGTCAGCTCGGTCTGCTCCCCGGACAGCAGGTCCAGCATGACCTGCGCGCCGAAGCGGGTCGCGCCGACGCCGAGGCCGGTGAAGCCCGCCGCGTACGCCACCCGTCCGTCGTAGGCGGTGTCGAAGAACGCGCAGAAGCGGGTGCACGTGTCGATCACGCCGCCCCACTTGTGGGTGAAGCGCACGTCCGCCAACTGGGGGAACGCCTCGTAGAAGTGCCGCGCCAGCTTCTCGAAGGTCTTCGGCCGCTGGTCGAGCTCGGGCGCGATGCGGTTGCCGTAGTGGTAGACGGCGTCGTAGCCGCCCCACAGGATCCGGTTGTCCGCGCTCAGCCGGTAGTAGTGGAAGTGGTTCGCGCTGTCGCCGATTCCCTGACGATTACGCCAGCCGATGGACTCCAGCTGCGCGTCCGTCAGCGGCTCGGTCATCAGCGCGTAGTCGTAGACCGGCACGATGTACGGCCGCACCCGCTTGATCAACGAGGGGAAGACGTTCGTGCCGAGCGCCACCCGTTCCGCGGTGATCCGGCGACCGTCGACGGTGCGCAGCACCATCCCGTTGCCGTCCTTCTCCAGCCCGGCCACGCGGGTGCCCTCGTAGATCTTCACGCCCAGCGCGAGGCACGCGTCGCGCAGCCCCCAGGCCAGCTTCGCCGGGTGCACCATCGCGCAGCCCTCGCGGTCCCAGAGCCCGGCGTGGTAGGTCGGCGAGTCCACCTCGGCGCGGATCGCGTCGCGGTCCAGGAACTCGACGTGCTCGCCGTACTGCCCAGCCACGTCCGCGTACTCGGCCAGGTCCTTCGCCTGCCACTCCGCGGTGGCCACGCTGAGCTGGCCGGTGCGCTCCCAGTCGCAGTCGATGCCGTGCCGCTGCACGCTCGCCTGCATCGCGTCGAGGTTCGCCTCGCCGAGCTTGACCAGCGTGCGCAGCTCCGGCTCGAAGCGGTCGATGCCGTTCGGAAGTCCGTGGGTCAGCGAGGCCTCGGCGAAGCCGCCGTTGCGTCCGGAGGCCGCCCAGCCGATCCGGTTCGCCTCGACGAGCACCACCTCGCGGCCGGGATCGCGCTCCTTGGCGATCAGCGCCGTCCACAGCCCGCTGTAGCCGCCGCCGACGACCGCGAGATCGCAGGTCGGGTTCTCGGCGAGCGCGGGCAGAGCCTGCGGTCGGCCGGGGTCGTCCAGCCAGAAAGGTACCGGCGCGGCCCCGGCCAACGCATGGCTGACTTCCATGGGGATTCCCTCTCACTGTGTCCGGGTGACGTGCTTCGACGAATCATCTTGCAGCTCCGGCGGCGGCCCGCACCAACGGCACCGCTGTCAGATCACCCGCCCGAATCTTGCACTCTGGAAGTTGTTCGTCAGTAAGCCGTAGAAACAGGATGGGTGATCAACATGCAGTTCGCACATCGCCGGATCCGAAGCGTCTCCGGCGTCTCTTCCTCAACGTCTCCGGCGTCGCGGCCGTGGCGCCGGGGCAGCACGTGCTGTTCACGCTCGGGAACCTCGACTTCGACCTGAACTGGTTCATCCGCGTGGCCGTGATCGTCGCGTTCACCGGCCTGAAGCTGCTCGGCGCGGGCCGCCTGGCGTGCACGGCGGGTGGCGGCGGTGAGCGTGCCGATCGAGACGGACTGGGCCTTGACACAGGTCTAAACCAGTTCGACAGTGCACGCATGCGAACACTCACCCATCGGCTTCGCCTCAGCGTGCTCGGCGCCGCGACCGTCGCGCTGTTCCTCCCGGCGCTCACCGGCCACACCCCCACGGCCGCTGCCGCCACCACCGCCGCCTCCGATCCCGTCCAGGTGTACGGCGCCTGGCTCTGCGGCTCGGATCAGTGCACGTGGGCGGCGGCACCGGACATGACCACGTTCGACACCCAGAACCACTGGCTCGTCGATCGCGGCAACGGCAGTCCCTCCGTCAACCTCGTCGTGCTCTCGTTCGCCGACCCGCTCAAGCTGCTCGACGGGACGAACGACGCCGGCGACACGAACGGCGTGCCCAACGGCATGGATCAAGCCGTCGTCAGCTACTTCACCAGCCACGGCGTGCGCGTCATGATCTCGATCGGCGGCGTGACGTACACGAACGACTGGGACAGCGCACTCACTCAGAACGCGACGCTGCTCGGTCAGAAGGCGGCGGCGCTGGCCACGCAGCTCGGCGTGGGCATCGAGATCGACTACGAGAACAGCGCCAGCCCGAATCTGACGGGGATGCAGTCGTTCATCAGCGCCTACCGCGCGGTGCATCCCTACGACGCGACCGGCGCCAATCCGGCCGCGCGCCTCACGATCGACCTCGCTGCGGGCGATCGCTACCTGATCTCGCTCGATCAGTACGCGACGGCGAATTGGCTGAGCACGGCCAATCCCGTCCTCGACTACGCGAACGCGATGGTGCCGAACAAGCAGCCGTCCGCCAGTTCCGCCGAGGGCAACTGGCTCCAGCACGTCGACGGCGAGCCGCAGTACAGTCCCCCGATCGCACCATTGGCGCCCGCGAAGTTCACTGGTTCGGTCTACGTCGCGGGGCAGAGCCAGGTGCTCCCCGAGTGCAACAACTTCGCGTCCTCGTTGCAGAGTTCGACGAGTAGCTGGGAGCAGTCCGTGGCCCCGGCCGGCGCGGGCAGTACGAACGGGATGCTCGGCTTCATGTTCTGGGCCGCGGGCGCCCCCTCGACCCGCGGGCAGACGACGTTCCCGCCGAACTCGTGCACGGGAGGGGTCGGCGTGGGCGCGACGAGCCTGAACGTGCCGGTGCCGATGCCCGCGCTCCGGCAGAACTGACGGCACTGACGACGCTGACGGCACTGAAGAAATGACTCAGGTGGCGGACACCAGGGATGTCCGCCACCTGAGCTAATCGCGTGCCTCGTCAGGCCCTGCGGGTCTTGATGATCTGCGGCACCTGGGCGAACGCGATGCCCGCCAGGGTGATCAGCAGCATCGTCGAACCGATGACGTCGATCTGCGCCGGGACCGAGTGCTGGAAGGAGGCGTAGACGTACATCGGGAACGTCACCTCGTTGCCCGCCGTCAGCACCGTGATGATGTAGTCGTCGATCGACAGCGCGAACGAGAGCAGCGCGGCGGCCAGGATGCCCGGCATCACCAGCGGCAGCGTCACGCGGCGGAACGTCTGCACCGGCGTCGCGTACAGGTCCGCGGCCGCCTTCTCCAGGGTCGGGTCCATGCCCGCCAGGCGCGCCTTGACCGTCACGACCACGTAGCTCAGCGAGAACATGACGTGCGCGATGATGATCGTCCAGAAACCGAGCGAGTTGCTGCCGGTCGTGTTGTAGAAGAACGTCATCAGCGTGATGCCCATGGTGACCTCGGGCGCGGCCATCGGCAGGAAGAGCAGCACGTTGAGGAACGTGCGCGCCTTGAAGCGGTAGCGCATCATCGCGAACGCGACCATCGTGCCCAGCGCCGTGGCCACGATCATCGCGATGACGGCGATGGTGACCGACAGTTTGATCGACGTGCACATGTCCGCGCTGGCGCACGGGTTCTTCCAGGCGTTCAGCGAGAACTTGTGCCAGACGAAGTTGTACTTGTTCGCGGGCTGGTTGAACGAGAACGCCAGCATGACCAGGTTCGGCGCGATCAGGAAGATGAAGATCAGGATGGCGACGAACCCGAGGGTGTGCGCCTTGATCCAGTCGAAGGTCTTCGTCATCACAGCAGGTCCTCCGATCCGGCCTTCTTGACGTACGCGAGCACGATCGCCAGCGTGCCGAAGGTGAGAATGACGCCCATCGCCGAGGCGATCGGGTAGCCGAACACGTCGCGCAGCGCCTCGTTCTCGATCACCTGCCCGATCACCTGGGTGTTCGGGCTGCCCAGCATGTAGGCGTTGATGTAGTCGCCGACGGCCGGGATGAAGGTGAGCAGGGTGCCCGCGATCACGCCCGGCAGCGACAGCGGCCAGGTGACGTAGCGCCAGGTCCGGTAGCCGGAGCAGTACAGGTCGCGGCCCGCCTCGTGCAGCCGCGGGTCGATCTTCTCCAGCGAGGTGTAGAGAGGCAGCACGGTGAACGGCAGGAAGTTGTAGACCATGCCGAACACCACCGAGAACGGGCTGTTGAGCACGTGGTTCCCGGTGATCAGGCCGAGGTGGTCCATCAGGTTGGTGATCTTCAGGTCGGTCATGATCCGCACCACGGTGCCGTGGTCGGACAGGATCGTCTCCCAGGCGATCGTGCGGATCAGGAAGCTGGTGAACGCCGGCGCGATCACCAGGGCCATCAGCAGGTTCTTCCACTTGCCGCCGCGGAAGGCGATGAAGTAGGCGAGCGGATAGCCGAGCGCCAGGCAGATCACCGTGCACGCGACCGAGTAGATCAGCGAGTGCACGACCTCGGTGTTGTACGTGCTGAAGGTGGACGAGTAGTTCGCCCAGTTCCAGGTGACCTTGAAGCCCATGTCCAGGCTGCCGGTCTGGATCGAGGCGGAGACGGCGGTGATGATCGGGATCAGGAAGAAGATCACCAGCCAGAGCACGCCCGGCGCGAGCAGGATGTACGGCAGCAGGTTGCGCCGCTTCTTGGGCTCGCCGAGCACCTCGGAGGCGAGCGGCGCCTCGGTCAGCGTGGTCATTTGGCCGCCTCGTCGTCGATCTCGGCGCCCGCCTCGATGTCCTGGCTGCCGTCGAGGCCGAAGGTCTGGCTCGCGTCCCAGTGCAGCGCGACCTCGGTGCCGGGGCGGAAGATCTCCTTGCCGGTGTTCTGCTCGAAGACCGAGAGCTCCTGGCCCCAGGGCGTCTTCACCAGGTACTGCGTGGACACGCCGATGAAGGACGCGTCGCTGACGACGCCACCGGTCAGCACGTTGCGACCGGCCGGGACCTCCGCAGTCGCGGCGATCAGTTCGACCTTCTCGGGCCGGACGCCGATGATCACGGCACCGGACTCGACCCGGGAGCGGGCCGCGGGCAGCGCGATCCGGTGGCCGTGCGCGTCCACCGTGACGACGCCGTCCTCCTTGCCGGTGACGGTGCCCGCCACGAGGTTGGACTGGCCGAGGAAGTTGGCGACGAAGGTGGTGGCCGGGTTCTCGTAGAGCTCCTCGGGCGAGCCGAGCTGCTCGATCCGGCCCGCGTTCATGACCGCGATGGTGTCGGCCATGGTCATCGCCTCCTCCTGGTCGTGCGTGACGTGCACGAAGGTGAGGCCGACCTCGGTCTGGATCCGCTTGAGCTCGATCTGCATCTGGCGGCGCAGCTTGAGGTCCAGCGCGCCGAGCGGCTCGTCGAGCAGCAGCACCTGCGGCTGGTTGATCAGCGCGCGGGCCACGGCGACGCGCTGCTGCTGGCCGCCGGACAGCTGCGTGGGCTTGCGCTTGGCCAGGTGCGCCAGCTCGACCAACGCCAGGATGTCGTCCACCTGCTTCTTGACGTCCTTGACGCCGCGGCGGCGCAGGCCGAACGCCACGTTGTCGTAGATGTTCAGGTGCGGGAAGAGCGCGTAGTTCTGGAAGACGGTGTTCACCGGGCGCTTGTACGGCTTGGTCGTGGTGACCTCCGTGTCGCCGATGAATATCCGGCCCGCGGTCGGGTCCTCGAGGCCGGAGACCATCCGCAGCGTCGTGGTCTTGCCGCAGCCGGACGCGCCGAGCAGGGCGAAGAACGAGCCCTGCGGAATGGACAGGTCGAGGTCGTCCACCGCGGTGAACGAGCCGAAGCGCTTGGTCAGTCCGGTCAGCCGCAGATCGCCGACCGCGTCGAGAGTGTTCATGGGGTCTGCCTTCGAGTCTGGGGTCAGCCGGAGATCTGCTGGAAACGGGTGGTGTACGCGTTGAGCTGGTCCACGTTGAGGTTCATGAACCCCTTCGCGAGCGACTTCATCTTGGCCGTGGGCACGATCAGCGGGCTGGCGGCGGCCTCGGAGTCGAGGCTCTGCAGCGCCTCGACCGCGCCGTCCACGCACGGGATGTAGTCGATGTAGTCGTCGAGCAGCGCCGCGATGTCCGGCTGGTAGTACCAGTTCATCAGCAGCTCGGCGTTCTTCTTGTGCCGCGCGTAGTTCGGGATGCACATGTTGTCGGACCAGGCGAGCATGCCCTCCTTGGGCGCGTCGACGGTGACCAGGTAGTCGATGCCGAGCTGCGCGACGTCGCCCGAGTAGGCCATCGTGGCGCCGATGTTCCCCTGGCTGAAGGAGCTGATGTAGTCCTGGCCCATGAACTGCCGCACCTGGCCGCGGGCGCGCGCCGCGGAGATGTAGTTGAGCGCGTCGGTGTACTGCGCGTCGGTGAAGTTCTGCGGGTCGAGGCCGAGGGCGAGCAGCGCGAAGGCGACCGTGTCCTCCATCTCGGCGAACAGCACGACCTGGCCGCGCAGGTCGGGCCGCTCGAACAGGTCCTTGATGGAGGTGACCGGCTCCTTGATGATCTTCGTGTTGTACGCGATCGTCGTGTAGCCGTAGGCCCAGGGGAGGGTGAACTTGCGACCCGGGTCGATCGGGTCGTTGAGGATCTCCGGCAGCGCGTTCTTGTGATTGGGCATCACCGAGAGATCCAGCTTCTCGATGTAGTTGTAGTACCGGAGAATCGGGATCATGTAGTCCGAGAAGACCATCAGGTCCACGCCGGTGTCCTTGCCCGCGGACAGATCCGGGTCGAGTTTCGTGTAGTACTCGTTGTTGTCCGTGATGTCCTCGACGTAGTTCACCTTGATTCCGTACTTCTTGGTGAACATGTCGAGCGTCGGGTGGTCGCTGGTGTTCGTGTCCGATTCGATGTCGATGTACGAACCCCAGTTGTGGAAGTTGACCACTTTGTCGGTGTCCGAGTAGTCGGTGCCCATGCGGCCGGTGGATATCGACTCCGGAACGACCGGGAACTTCGGATCGACGCCGCAGGCGCTCAGCGCCCCGCCGCCGGCCACGGCCAGCGAGCCGAGGGCGCCCGCGCGCAGCAGGTTGCGGCGGCTGACGGCGTTGGAGGCGGCGTACGCGCGGCTGCCTCGGCGCATCGAGCCGGCCCGCGCGGCCCGGGCCAGCAGGGAACGCTGTTCGCGGACTTCGTCGGGGTCGCGGAACGGTATCGAGGGTGGCATAGACGACTCAGCCTTCTGGTGATCCGGGTACCCCCGGGGGTATGTATCAGGTCCTTGCTGCTACCGAGGCGCGCCGGGGTCGGCGGGTCGTGCGCGGCGTCAGGCGCCGAAGATCGTCCGGTGCCAGTCCTTGCGGGCGACACCGGTGATGTCGTGCATGACGTGCTTGACCTGGGTGTACTCCTCGAGCGAGTACGCGGACATGTCCTTGCCGTAGCCGGACTGCTTGTAGCCGCCGTGCGGCATCTCGCTGATGATCGGGATGTGGTCGTTGATCCACACGCAGCCGGCCTGGATGTCGCGGCTGGCCCGGTGCGCGCGGACCAGGTCCTTGGTCCACGCGGAGGCGGCGAGGCCGAACGGGGTGTCGTTGGCCAAGCGGATGGCCTCGTCGTCGGAGTCGAAGGGCAGTGCCACCAGGACCGGGCCGAACAGCTCCTGCTGCACGATCTCCGCGTCCTGGCCGACGCCGGCGACGAGGGTGGGACGGTAGTACGCGCCGTTCTCGAACTCGGTCCCGCGCAGCTCGGCCGGGAACTCGCCGCCGACCACGATCTTGGCGCCGTAGCCGCGGGCCCGCTCCACGTACCCGGCCACGGCGTCGCGCTGCCGGATCGAGCTGAGCGGCCCGAGGTCGGTCGCCGGGTCGGTCGGGTCGCCGAGCCTGATGGCGGCGAACAGCTCCGCGACGCCCTCGACGAACTCGTCGAAGCGGGAACGGTGCACGTAGGCGCGGGTGGCGGCCGTGCAGTCCTGACCGGTGTTGATCAGCGATCCGGCGACGGCGCCGTGGACGGCCGCCTCCAGGTCCGCGTCCTCGAACACGACGAAGGGGGCCTTGCCGCCGAGCTCCAGGTGCACGCGCTTGACGGTCTGCGCGGCGATCTCGGCGATCCGCTTGCCGACCGGCGTGGACCCGGTGAAGGAAACCATGTCGACGTCCGGGTGCCCGATCAGCGCCTCGCCGGCGACCCGGCCGCGCCCGGTCACGACGTTGACCACGCCGTTCGGGATCCCGGCCTCGGTGCACGCCTCGGCGAAGGCCAGGGCGGTGAGCGGGGTGATCTCGGCGGGCTTGAGCACGATCGTGTTGCCCGCGGCGATGGCCGGGAGGATCTTCCACGCCGCCATCTGCAGCGGGTAGTTCCACGGCGCGATCGAGCCGACCACGCCGATCGGCTCGCGGCGGATCGAGGAGGCGTGCAGCCCGCTGTACTCGGCCTGCGCCTTGCCCTCCAGGTGCCGCGCGGCGCCCGCGAAGAACGCGACGTTGTCCACGGTGCCGGGCACGTCGAAGCCGCTGCTCAGCCGGATCGGCTTGCCGGTCTGCGAGGTCTCGAGGCGCGCCAGCTCGTCGGACTTCGCGTCCAGGATCGAGGCCAGTTTGTGCATCGAAGCGCTGCGCTCGGCGGGCGTGGCCCCGGCCCAACCGGGCAGCGCGGCGCGGGCGGCGGCGACGGCGCGGTCCACGTCGGCCGGACCCGCGTGCACCGAGTTCGCCACGACGCGCCCGGTGGCCGGATCGAGCACGACCAATTCGTCGTCCCCGGTGCCGTCCGCGAATCCGCCGTCGATGTACTGATGCATAGTGTCCGCTCCCGGAGCGTGGTCGGTCCTGGCATTTCAGGCGTCCTTCAGACGCTTTGACGCCCAAGCTCGTCGCGCATTGGCAGATTGTCTGAAGACGGCGCACTCGGCGTCGGCGACCACGCTGCCGCGCTGACCGAAGGATCGTGACATAGACATCGAGGTTCAGACAAGGGATTCCGCAGGGAAACTTAGGCAGAACGACGGATTCTTGATGACTTTCCGATCACGATCGTCGGAGTCCGTCGTCTGGGCGAATGCTTTGCCACCTTGCCAGTACAGCGCCCAGCTGTCACAGTGCCTCTAGTAAGCCCGTTCGAGCGACAACCTGTCGCACACCGGCGTGTCGGGCGGATGAACAGACCCGCACCCGCCGCCGCCCCGCGCCTCCCGCCGTGCCCCGCCGACCCGGAAAGCCTGACACCGATGTCGCTGTCGCCGTCCCCCGAGCCCGACTCCCGCGCACCGCTGCTGCCCGGCTACCCCACCGTCGCCGAGGTGCTCGCGCTCGACGCCGTGCGCCAGGGCAACCCGCGGGTGGTCGCGGGCACGGCCGGCCTCGACCGGCGGGTGCGCTGGGTGCACGTGACCGAACTGACCGACGTGCGCGAGATCCTGCGCGGCGGCGAGCTCGTGCTCTCCACCGCGATCGCCTGGCCGGACGACCGCGAGTCGCTGGCCAGGTACATAGCCGACCTGGCCGCGCTCGGCGCCGCCGGACTGGTCGTGGAGCTGGGCCGCCGCTACCCGCAGGCCCCGCCGAAGCCGCTGCTGCTCGCGGCCGAGAAGCACCGGCTGCCGGTGATCACGCTCGGCCGCGACACCCGTTTCGTGACGATTACCGAGGCCGTGCACGCCCGGATCATCGACGCGCAACTGGCCGAGCTGCGCGCCTCGGAGGAGGTACACCAAACCTTTACCGAACTCGCGGTCGAGGGCGCGGAACCCGCCGAGGTCGTCCGGCAGATCGCCAAGATGGCCGGGCACCCCGTCGTACTGGAGAACCTGGCGCACCAGGTTCTCGTCTACGACACCGCCACCACCACCGAGGAAGCGCTGCTCGACGGCTGGGAGGGCCGGTCCCGCGCCGTGCGCCCGGCGACCAGGACCGCGTACGACGAACGCTCCGGCTGGCTGACCACCGTCGTCGGCGCGCGCGGCCAGGACTGGGGACGGCTCGTACTGGTCTGCGACGGCATCCCGGCCCCCGCGCCGAGCCGCCTGGTCATGCTCGCCGAACGCGGCGCGGCGACCCTCGCGCTGAACCGCCTGATGCAGCGCGACCGCGAGTCCCTGGAACGCCAGACGCACCGCACGCTGCTCACGGCCATCCTCAACCACGCGCACTCGTCCTCCGAGATATCCCTGCGCGCCCGGGCGATCGGCGTGCGCCTCGACGACAAGCGCCTGGTCGGCATCGTGCTGCGGCTGCGCGGCCACGCCTCGTCCCTGGAGCACCAGTCCCGGCTGCGCGAACTCACCGATAACGCGGCCGCGGCCGTCCGCGACAAGCGACTGGCCGCCCTGATCGGCGCCGTCGACGAACACTCCGTCGGCCTGCTCCTCGCCCTCGGCCCCCAGGACCGCGAGGACACCGCCCTCGAGACCTTCGCCTCCACGGTCCGCAAGCTCGCAGGCCCCGACGGCGGCGACTTCGCCATCGCCGTCGGCACCTCCGTAGGCGCCGTCCGCGACGCCCGCAGGTCGCTGCTCGAAGCCGTCCAGGTCGCCGACGCCGCGATCCGGCAGACCGGCGGCCCCTCGTACCACCGCCTCGTGGACGTGCGCCTCAGAGGTCTGCTGCACCTGCTGCGCGACGACGCGAGGCTGCAGACGTACGTCGAACGCGAACTCGGCCCGCTGCTCGCCTACGACACCGAGCGCGGCACGAACCTCGTCTCCATGCTCGGCATCTACCTCGACCAGGGCCGCAACAAGTCCGCCGCCGCCGACGCGGCGCACCTGTCACGCCCCTCCTTCTACGAGCGCCTGCACCGCATCGAGCGCGTCCTCGGCGTGGACCTCGACTCGGTGGAGTCCTGCCTCTCCCTACACGTGGCCCTGCTCGCGCTGGAAGCCGTGCGGAATCTCTAACGCCGTGCGGAATCTTTAACGCTGGGCCGGTTCGATCCGAGGGAACAGCGCGGAACTAGGCGGCAGAATCCCGTCGCCATCCGGCGTGCACTGACACTGACGACTGATCAGTTCGGCCGCCGACGGCAGGAACGGTTCGAGACACGTCGCGAGCGTCACGCACGCGCGGTGCAACGCCGCCAGCGCCACGTCCAACTCCGCGTCCTTCCCGGCCTTGGCGAGCTGCCAGGGCCGGGTCGCGTCAATCGCCCGATTCGCCTCGTCCACGATCCGCCAGACCGCCGACGTGGCCCGCCGGAAGTCGAAGTCCTCCAACGCCGCATCGATCGCACCCGGCGCCTCCCCGCACGCACTCGCCAACTCCTTGATCTCATCGCCGGCCGTGGGCACCACTCCCCCGCGATACCGGTGGATCATCGTGATCGTCCGGTGCACGAGGTTCCCCAATCCCCCGGCCAGCTCGGCGTTCGCCCGCTCGACCAGCCGCTCGCGCGTGAAGTCCGCGTCCCCCACACGTGGCACCTCGCGCAGCAGCCACCACCGAACCGCGTCCGTCCCGACATCAGCGACCAACTCCGCCGGATCCGCCGTGGCCCCGCTCGACTTGCTGATCTTGCGGCCCTCGATGGTGAGGTAGTCGTGCACGAGGATCTCCGTCGGCAGCGGCAGACCGGCCGAGAGCAGCATCGCGGGCCAGTACACGGCGTGGAACCGGATCACGCCCTTCCCCACCAGATGAGTCCGCCGCGAACTGCCCTCCCACCACGTCGCGAAGTCCGGATGCCCGTCCCCGAACCCGAGGCTGGTCACGTAGTTCCCCAACGCGTCCCACCACACATAGATCACCTGCGACCCGTCGCCGGGCACAGGAATCCCCCATCCATGCGCCCGATCCTGCGACCGCGACACCGAGAAGTCGTGCAGCCCGCCGTCGATCAGCGCCAAGATCTCATTCCGCCGCGACACCGGCTCGATCCGCAGCCGCCCGCTGGAGATCAGCGACCTGAGCTGCGATGCGTAGCGCGAAAGCCGAAAGAACCAGTTCTCCTCGGACACCACCTGCGGCTCGGTCCCATGCTCCGGACATCGCCCGTCCACCAGGTCCGCAGGTGTGTAGAACTGCTCGCACCCGACGCAGTAGAGCCCCGAATAGTGCTTCCGATACAAATCCCCCCGCGCATCGCACAACCGCCAAAGCCGCTCGACCCCGGACCGATGCCGAGGATCGCTGCTCGTCCGAATGAAGTCGTCGAACGACAGCGACAGCGGCCCCCGCAACGCGGCGAACGCGGCCGCGTTCCGATCCACCAACTCACGCACCGGCACCCCCTCCGCCTGCGCCGCCAGCACGTTCTTCAGCGAATTGTCATCCGTCCCCGTAACCGCCCGCACCACCTCCCCTCGCTGCCGCGCCCGCCGCGCCAACACATCCGCCTGCACCAACTCGAGCGCGAACCCCAAATGCGGCCGCGCGTTGACGTAGGGAATCGTCGTAGTGATGTAGCTCCGCACACTCATCTCGGTCTCCGTCTCCATCTCAGTGAAAGAGAGCCGGGGCCCGGACACGCGAAAAGGCCCCGTCTCGGGGCCTTGGATCGATCCTGAAGTCAGTCAGTCGGTCGGTCCGTGCGTCAGCAGCCCCGCGAGCGGGGCATCATCTGCGCACAGAACCGAGCCATGCTTCGAGGGTAGCAAGGCAGGTGGCGGTCGGCGGAGTGGATTATTCTGCTGGGCCATGACGCGAGTGCTGATCACGGGCATGTCCGGAACCGGCAAGTCCACGCTGCTCCACGAACTCGCCGCCCGGGGATACCAAACCGTCGACACCGACTACGGCGACTACTACGAACTGGTCGACGGCGAACCACTGTGGCGGGCCGACCGGATCGAGGCACTGCTAAGCACAACCTCAGCGGACGACGGCCAGGTGCTGTTCGTACAGGGCACCACGCGCAACCAAGGGATCTTCTACCCCTGGTTCCAGCACATCGTCCTCCTCAGCGCCCCCAGCGAAGTACTGATCGACCGGCTCACCAATCGCACCACGAACCCATACGGCAAGAACCTCGCCGAACGCGCCGAAACCCTCGAGTACGTACAGACGGTCGAGCCCCTACTCCGCGCCTCCGCCACGCTCGAAGTGGTGACGACCATCCCCGTGAAGCAGGTCGCCGACACCGTCCTGGCCCATGTCCTGCCTCAGCAACCGGCTTGAGTTCGGCCCCGCGGCAAGAGCGATGCAGATTTTCTCATCGCTCGTCTGGGCCGCAGGTCGCCGACGCTACGTCCGATGAAGCGGATGCCGTGCGCTAACGCCGCAGGCTCGCGGACGTAGCGACCGAGGAGCGCCAGCGACGAGGGAGTGAAGGTAGCGGGCCGAAGGCTTGGGGCGGGTGGGCGGGCTAAGTAGTAGGTAATCGCCCCGGACGTAGGCGTGGTGCGGAGCGAGGAACGAGCGCAGCACCACGCCGAAGGTAGGGGCGAACACGGGGCCGCAGGATGACGACGCGGCTTAAGCCCCACAACGCCGCAGGCGAGCAGACGTAGCGACCGAGGAACGAGGGAGCGCAGCTGCTCGCCGAAGGCTGGGGCGGGTGGGCGGGCTCAGTAATAAGTACTCGGCCCGGACGTAGTCACCGGCACGAAGCTAGGAACGAGCGCAGTGCTGGCGACGTAGGTAGGGCCGACCACGAACCCGCAGGCAAGCGACGAGGGCTGCTCCCACCATCGTGGAAGCAGCCCTCGTGTGCCGGCTGCTAGATCGCCGACATGACGTGCTTCACGCGGGTGTAGTCCTCGAAGCCGTACATGGAGAGGTCCTTGCCGTAGCCCGAGTGGCCGAAGCCGCCGTGGGGCATCTCGGCGACGAGGGGGATGTGGGTGTTGATCCACACGCAGCCGAAGTCGAGGTCGCGGCTGAAAGCTAGGGCGCGCGAGTGCGAGGCGGTCCAGATGGAGGAGGCGAGGCCGTACTCGACGCCGTTGGCCCATTCGAGGGCCTGGTCGTCGTCGGTGAACTTCTGGACGGTGATGACGGGGCCGAAGACCTCGTTCTGGATGATCTCGTCGTCCTGGTTGAGGTCGGCGACGACAGTGGGGGCGAAGAAGTAGCCGGTGTCGCCGACGCGGTGGCCGCCGGTCTTGAGGGCGGCGTGGGCGGGGAGGCGCTCGATGAAGCCCTGGACGCGCTCGAGCTGGTTGGCGTTGTTGAGGGGGCCGTAGAGCACGTCCTCGTCGTCCGGCCGGCCGGTCTTGGTGTCGGCGGCGGCCGCGGTGAGCTTCTCGACGAAGGCGTCGTACACGTTCTGGTGCACCAGCACGCGGGTGGCGGCGGTGCAGTCCTGGCCGGCGTTGAAGTAGCCGCCGACGCTGATGCCCTCGACGGCGGCATCGAGGTCGGCGTCCTCGAAGACGATGCAGGGGGCCTTGCCGCCGAGCTCGAGGTGCACGCGCTTGACGTCCTTGGCCGCGCTCGCCGCCACCTCCATGCCGGCGCGGACGGAGCCGGTGATGCTGGCCATCGCGGGGATCTTGCTCTCCACGAGGGCGCGGCCGGTGTCGCGATCGCCGCACACGACGTTGAAGACGCCGGCGGGGAAGAATTCCTGGGCGACCTCGGCGAGCAGCAGCGTGGACATGGGCGTGGTGTCCGAGGGCTTGAGCACCACGGTGTTGCCGGCCGCGAGCGCGGGGGCGATCTTCCAGATCGCCATCAGCAGCGGGTAGTTCCACGGCGTGACCTGGGCGCACACGCCCACGGGCTCGCGCCGGATCGAGGAGGTGTGTCCGTCCATGTACTCGCCCGTCGCCCTGCCCTCGAGCAGCCGCGCGGCCCCGGCGAAGAAGCGGAGCTGGTCGACGATCGGGGTCAGTTCCTCCGACCGGGTGAGGCCGAGCGGCTTGCCGGTGTTCTTCGACTCGACGGCCGCGAACTCGTCGGCGCGGGCCTCGACCGCGTCGGCCAGCTTGAGCAGGGCCAGCTGGCGCACGGCGGGAGTGCTGCGGCGCCACTCCTTGAAGGCCTCGGCCGCTGTGCGCAGTGCGTTCTCGACGTCCTCCGCGCTGGACACCGGCGCGAGGGCGATCACCTGCTCGGTGACCGGGTCGATGATCTCGCTGGTCTTGCCGCCCACCGTCTCGACGGGCTTGCCGCCGACGATGTTGCGCAGCACGCGGGGCTCCATACAGCTCTCCTGAAGGTCGTGAGGTCGCTCTGCGACAGCACTCTAGTCCGAATATCGAGACTCGGCGAGACCCCGGATCCTGTGGATTCCGTGGTGATGATGGCCACGAAACACGAAATCCATTGGATCAGCCTTGCCAAACGACGGGAACAGCACCCATGATGAATGACGTGTCGATCGATGGCGCGGCCCGGCGCAGGAACCCGGGAGCGTCCTTGGACGCGGTGTCCAAGGCGATCATCGAACAGCTCCAGCAGGACGGTCGGCGGTCCTACGCCACGATCGCCAAGGCCGTGGGGCTGTCGGAGGCCGCGGTGCGCCAGCGGGTGCAGCGGCTGCTCGACTCCGAGGTGATGCAGGTGGTGGCGGTGACCGATCCGCTCACCGTCGGCTTCAACCGGCAGGCGATGATCGGCGTTCGGTGCGAAGGTGATATCGAACCGGTGGCCGAGACGCTGTCCGCGATGGAGGAGGTGGCCTACGTGGTCGCCACCGCGGGCTCGTTCGACCTGATGGTCGAGGTGGTCGCGGAGGACGACGACCAGCTCCTCTACATCATCAACAAGCGGATCCGGGCGATCCCGCAGGTACGCAGTACCGAGAGCTTCGTCTACCTGAAACTGCACAAACAGACCTACACCTGGGGTACGCGATGACAGACAGCGCCGCCGTGAACAGCGACAGCCGGGCCTACGACCATCTCTGGATGCACTTCACCCGGATGTCCAGCTACAAGGACAACCCGGTGCCCACGATCGTCAAGGGCGACGGTGCCTACATCTGGGACGCGAACGGCCGCAGGTACCTCGACGGCCTCGCGGGCCTGTTCGTCGTGCAGGCCGGGCACGGCCGCGCCGAGCTGGCCGAGGCCGCCGCGCGGCAGGCGAAGGAGCTCGCCTTCTTCCCGGTGTGGTCCTACGCGCACCCGAACGCGATCGACCTGGCGGACCGGCTCGCCTCGCACGCCCCCGGCGACCTGAACAAGGTGTTCTTCACCACCGGCGGCGGCGAGGCGGTGGAGACCGCCTGGAAGCTGGCCAAGCAGTACTTCAAGCTGGTCGGCAAGCCGATGAAGCACAAGGTCATCAGCCGTTCGATCGCCTACCACGGCACTCCGCAGGGCGCGCTGTCGATCACCGGCATCCCGGACGCCAAGAAGTACTTCGAGCCGCTGGTCCCGGGCGCGCACAAGGTGCCGAACACGAACTTCTACCGGGCCGAGGAGATCTCCGGCGTGCCGGAGCTCGGCCAGGACCTCGAGCGCTTCGGCCGCTGGGCCGCGGACCAGGTCGAGGCGACGATCCTGGCCGAGGGACCGGACACCGTGGCGGCCGTGTTCGTCGAGCCGGTGCAGAACTCCGGCGGCTGCTTCCCGCCGCCGCCCGGGTACTTCCGGCGGCTGCGCGAGATCTGCGACACCTACGACGTGCTGCTGGTGTCGGACGAGGTCATCTGCGCCTTCGGCCGGCTCGGCACGATGTTCGCCTGCGACAAGTTCGACTACGTGCCGGACATCATCACCTGCGCCAAGGGCATGACCTCGGGCTACTCCCCGATCGGCGCCGCGATCGTCTCGGACCGGATCGCCGCCCCGTTCTACCAGGGCGACAACTACTTCCCGCACGGCTACACCTTCGGCGGGCACCCGGTCTCGGCGGCCGTCGCGATGGCGAACCTGGACATCTTCGAGCGCGAGGGCCTCAACGAGCAGGTCCTGAAGAACGAGGGCGCCTTCCGGGCCACGCTGGAGAAGCTGAACGACCTGCCGATCGTCGGCGACGTGCGCGGCGACGGGTACTTCTACGGCATCGAACTGGTCAAGGACAAGGCCACCAAGACCACGTTCGACGACGACGAGTCGGAGCGGCTGCTGCGCGGCTTCCTGTCGACGGCGCTGTTCGACGCGGGCTTGTACTGCCGCGCCGACGACCGCGGCGACCCGGTCGTGCAGCTCGCGCCGCCGCTGATCTGCGACCAGCAGCAGTTCGACGAGATCGAGCAGATCCTGCGTTCGGTGCTCACCGAGGCCTGGACGAGGCTCTAGAAATCCCGATGGACGCACTGCTCGCGAACCCGGGTTCCACCGAGCGGACCCGGGTTCGCCGTATCCCCGAACTCGCCGTCACGGACCGTTCGACGCTCCATCAGGTCCTCGACGCCGGGCTGCTCGGCCACCTCGCGCTGGCCGACGAGACCGGTCAGCCGTACGCGCTGCCGGTGGCGTACGCGCGGGATGACGAGTCGCTGCTCATGCACGGGTCCACGGCCAGCCGGCTGTTCCGGCTCTGCGCCGCGGGCACGCCGGTCTGCTTCACGGTGACGCTGGTCGACGGGCTCATCCTGGCCCGTTCGGCCTTCGAGTCCTCCATGAACTACCGGAGCGTCATGGTGCTCGGGCACTGCAACGTGCTGCACGGCCGGGCGAAGGACCGGGCACTGCGGCGGATCACCGAGCACCTGATGCCGGAGCGCTGGGACGAGATCCGCAAGCCCTCGGCGCAGGAGCTCAAGGCCACGGCAGTGCTCGAACTCCCCCTCGACGAGTGCTCGGTGAAGATCAACGCGGACGGCCCGGACGACGCGGCCGAGGACGTCGAACTGCCGGTGTGGGCCGGCCGCCTGCCGCTGGTCCGGCAGTGGGGCGACCCCGTGCCGGCCGCGGACCTGAAACCGGAGCACGCCCGGATACCCGACTACATCCAGCGCTGGAGTTTCTCGTGACCGGCCCGAGCTTCTGCCACGACGCGCTGCCGCAGCCCGTGACCCCGCGCCCGCCGCTGCCCGGTGACCGCGAGGCCGACATTGTCATCGTCGGCGCCGGATACACCGGACTGTGGACGGCGTACTACCTGAAGAAGGCCGACCCGAGCTGCCGCGTCGTCGTACTCGAAGCCGAGTACGCCGGGTTCGGCGCGTCCGGGCGCAACGGCGGCTGGTGTTCGGCGCTGTTCCCGTCGAGCCTCGGCAAGGTGGCGAAGGTCGCGGGTTCCCGGGACGCCGCGATCGCCTTGCAGCGCACGTTGAACGAGACCGTGGACGAGGTCGGCGCCGTCACCGAGGCCGAGGGCATCGACTGCCACTTCGCCAAGGGCGGCACGATCGTCCTGGCGCGCACTCAGGTCCAGTTGGAGCGGGCGCGCGAGGAGATCGCCGAGTTCCGCGAGTACGGGTTCGGCGAAGAGGACCATCGCCTGCTGACGGCGGAGGAGGCCACGGCCGAGGTCGCGGCGACCGACGTGCTCGGCGCCACGTACACCCCGCACTGCGCCGCGATCCAGCCCGCGCTCCTGGTCAGGGGCCTGGCCGACGTGGTCGAGCGGATGGGCGTGCAGATCTACGAGCAGACGCCGGTCACGTCCATCTGGCACGGCGAGGCGCGGACTCCGTACGGCAAGGTGACCGCGGAGACCGTCGTGCGCGCGACCGAGGGCTACACGAAGACGATCTCCGGCTTCAAGCGCGCGCTCGCGCCGGTCTACTCGCTGATGCTGGCGACCGAGCCGCTGAGCGACGAGCAGTGGGCCGAGATCGGCCTGAGCAGGCGTCAGACGTTCTCCGACGGACGCCACCTGATCATCTACGGCCAGCGCACCGCCGACGGCCGGTTCGCGTTCGGCGGACGCGGCGCGCCGTACCACTTCGGTTCCTCGATCAAGCCGGACTACGACAGCCATCCGCGCGTGCACGCCGAACTCAAGCGCGTGCTCGACGAGCTGTTCCCGACCCTGCGCGACGTCGAGGTCAGCCGTACGTGGGGTGGCGCGCTGGGCGTGCCGCGCGACTGGTTCGCCTCCGTCGGCTTCGACCGCGCGGCCAAGCTGGCGTGGGCGGGGGGCTATGTGGGTGACGGCGTGGGCGCGGCCAACCTGGCCGGGCGTACGCTGGCCGACCTGGTCCGCGGCAAGCGCACCGAGCTCACGGCGCTGCCCTGGGTCGGCCACCACTCGCCGAACTGGGAGTTCGAGCCCTTCCGCTGGTTCGGCGCGAACCTGGGCCTGCGGGTGATGGACGGAGCGGACGCCGAGGAGGCGCGCACCGGCCGGGCCTCGCGGCGCGCGGCGCTCTTCGGCAGATTCCTCGGAAGCTGAAGCCCTGCCACTCGCGCGGCAAGAAGATCGTCAGATCGGATGAATTCACCGCGAATCGGCGAGAAGCGGGCGCCGGGTTCGGGCACAGTGGAGGGGTGAGTCTTCCCTCGGACAATCCCGTCCTGAACGCCGTCGGCCTCACCTTCCCGGCCGACGGTTCGGTGCTGCGCGGAGCTCATCTGGCCATCGGGGAGCGCGAGGCGGTGGCCGTGCTCGGCGAACCGGGCGCGGGCAAGTCGGCCCTGCTCGCGCTGCTCTGCGGCATGCTCGAGCCGAACGCCGGAAGCCTGTGGGCGAACGGCCGGCCGCTGCACGTGCTCCCGGCCGACCGCCGCCAGAGCTTCTTCCGGCGGCACTTCGGCGTGCTCCCGCAGGACTGCCGGCTGCTTCCCGAACTCACCATCGCCGAGAACGTCGCGCTGCCGCTGCGGCTCGCGGGCGTCCAGGCCGGGCAGGCCATAGAGCGCTCCCGGATCTGGCTGGAGCGCTTCGAGATAGAGGATTACGCCGCGCGCCCGGCCGCCGGACTGACCAGGCCGGTGCTGCGCCGCGCCGCGCTGGCCCGCGCGCTGGTCGGCGACCCGGTGGTGCTGCTCGCGGACGAGCCGCTCGCCGACCTGGCCGTGCAGACGGCCGAGTCGACCGCGCGGATCCTGCGCTCCATCGCCGTCTCGCACGGCACGGCGATCGTCGTGTTCACCCGCGACCCGCTGACCGCCGCGTACTTCAACCGCACCGTCCGGCTCGCCGACGGCCGCACCGACGCGCTGCCCGCGGCCCCGCCGCCGGCCGCCGTGCCGTTGCTGGCCTCCACCGGCGAGGGCGTCGGCTTCGGCCTGCCGCTGGGACCGGCCCGGTGAGCCCGGCCACTCCCCGCGTCGAGGAGGAGCCGGAGCAGTCGCGGCTGCCCGTGCTGCTCTGGCTGGCCTGGCGTTTCCTGCCGCCGCTGGACCGCGAGGACCGGCGCATGCTCACCTGGGTCGCCGTGTCCTGCGGATATCTCGCGGTGCCGCTGACCGTGGGCCTCGCCGCGACCGACGTGCCCGCGCTGACGCTGCTCAGCCTGCTGTTCCTGGCCACGCCCGCGCTGCCGATCTGGTGGATGAGCGCGATCCCGCTCGGCCAGCGTCGCCGGGAGACGGCCCTGGCGCTGCGTCAGGCGCGGATCAACACGCGCAGCGCGGCGGCCACCTCGATCAGCCGTCAGGTGGCGTACCCGCTGGCCGGGGCGATCGTCGGCACGGTGCTGATCTCGCTGGTGCACGGGCCGGTGGCGCGGATCCTGCCGAGGCGGGCGCCGCTCGCGATCGCCATCGACAACGCGTCGGGCCACTGGCTGTTCTCGGCGGTGCTCGCGGTGCTGCTGCTCGTCGCGCTCACGGCCGTGCTCAGCAGCGAGCGCTCGGCCGAGTGCTACGCCGCGCTCAGGCGGCTGGCGGCGAAGTTCGGCCGCCGCGAAGCAGCGCCACAGCCTCAGTGAGCGAATCCACCACCGGAAGCTCGAGACCGGCGGCCTCCAGATTGCTCCGACTGGACGAGCCGCCGGTGTAGAGCACCGCGGTCGCGCCCACCTCCAGCGCGGCCATCGCGTCGTCCACACAGTCGCCGACCAGCGCCACCTCGGCGGGATCCAGACCGGGGTACGCGGCCTGAAGGCGGGTCAGGTGCGCGGCCAGGTACTTGGTCTTCGGCCCGTAGTCCAGCGCGGGCGGACGGCCGTCGACCCGGGCCAGCCGCGCGGCGAGCCCGAAGGAGTCCACGAGCGGGACCAACTTGTCGTGGTCGTACATCGACAGCAGCGACTGGGAGCGCGGCGCCCACGCGTCGAGCGCGTTGACCGCGTCGGCCGTCAGCCCGCAGCTGGTCATCCCGGCCGCGTACGTCTTGCTGAACGCGTCCTCGACCCGCTCCCACTCCTCGGCCGTGAACTCCCGCCCGACCATCGCCAGGTAGAAGTCCTGCAACGGGCGCCGGTAGAGATCCTGGTAGCGGTCGGCGCCGAGCGAGGAGATGCCGACGGCGTTCAGCGACGCGTTGGTAGAGCGGGTGACCAGCGGCTGATCGTCGAACAGGGTGCCGTTCCAGTCCCAGACGATGTGCCGGATCTCGGATGCCACCGGCGTCAGTCCTCGTGCGCGGCGAGCTGGCCGCAGGCGCCGTCGATCTCCCGGCCGCGGGTGTCGCGGACGGTCACCGCCACGCCGTGCGCCTGGAGCGTGCGCACGAACGCGGCCTCGTCCTCCGGGCGGGAGGCGGTCCACTTCGAGCCGGGCGTCGGGTTCAGCGGGATCAGGTTCACGTGCGCGAGCTTGCCCTTGAGCCGCTTGCCGAGCAGGTCGGCCCGCCAGGCCTGGTCGTTGATGTCCTTGATCAGCGCGTACTCGATGGACACCCGGCGGCCGGTCTGCCCCGCGTAGTCCCAGGCCGCGCCGAGCACCTCGCCGACCTTCCAGCGCGTGTTCACCGGCACGAGCTCGTCGCGCAGCTCGTCGTCCGGGGCGTGCAGCGAGACGGCCAGCGTCACGTTCAGCTTCTCGGCCGTGAGGCGCTCGATCGCCGGGACCAGGCCGACCGTGGAGACGGTGATGTGCCGCTGCGAGAGCCCGAGGCCCTCCGGCGCCGGTTCGACCAGCCGGTGCACGGCGCTGATCACGGCCTTGTAGTTGGCCAGCGGCTCGCCCATGCCCATGAACACCACGTTGGAGACGCGGCCGGGTCCGCCGGGCACCTCGCCGCGGGCCAGCGTGCGCGCCCCGGCCACCACCTGCTCGACGATCTCGGCCGTGGACATGTTGCGGGTCAGCCCCGCCTGGCCGGTGGCGCAGAACGGGCAGTTCATGCCGCAGCCCGCCTGCGAGGAGACGCACATCGTGGTGCGGTCCGGATAGCGCATCAGCACGGACTCGACGAGCGCGCCGTCGTGCAGCTTCCAGAGCGTCTTGCGGGTCGTGCCCTGATCGGCCGTGAGCTCGCGGACCGGGGTCATCAGCGTCGGCAGCATCGCCTGCTGCAGCTGCTCGCGCTGGGCCGCCGGGATGTCCGTCCAGCCCTGCGGGTCGTCCTCGAGCCGGTCGAAGTAGTGCTTGGACAGCTGCGCGGCGCGGAACCCGGGCAGGCCGACGTCGCTCAGCGCCTGCTTGCGCTCGGCCAGGGTCAGGTCGGCGAGGTGACGCGGGGGCTTGCCCCGACGCGGGGCCTCGAAGACCAGCACCCCCGGCTTCTGTGCGCTCATCCGTCTATTGTCCCATGAGCGGCGACGTGCTCAGTTCTTCAGGAAGACGGAGAGCAGCAGGTAGACGACGGGGGCGGTGGGCAGCAGCGAGTCGAGCCGGTCCATGATGCCGCCGTGGCCCGGCAGCAGATGGCCCATGTCCTTGATGCCCAGGTCGCGCTTGATCATCGACTCGCACAGGTCGCCGAGCGTGGCGCTGGCCACGACCGCGGCACCGGTGACCGCGCCCTGCCAGAACTGGCCGTGCAGCATCAGGTTCATCGCGATGGCGCCCGCGGCCCCGGCCGCGATGAGCGAGCCGATCAGGCCCTCCCAGGACTTCTTCGGGGAGATCTTCGGGGCCAGCGGGTGCCGGCCGATCAGCACGCCCGCCGCGTAGCCGCCGGTGTCGTTGCAGACCACCAGCAGCAGGAACAGCAGCACCCGCTCGGCGCCGCGGTCCTCGGCCGTCAGCAGCGCCGCGAAGCCCGCCAGGAAGGGGATGTAGACGACGGCCAGGATGCCCGCCGTCGCGTCCCGCAGGTAACCCTCCGCGCCGTCCGCCAGCCGCCAGACCAGGATCGCCACGGAGGTCAGCGCCAGCACCGAGGCGAGCGCGCCCTCGCCGGAGAAGTAGGCCGCGGCCAGTATGCCGAGCCCGCCGACGCAGGCGGGCACCAGCGGGAGCACGATGCCGCGCTCCTTGAGGGCGTTGCTCAGCTCGCGCAACGCGAACAGCACGGCCAGCGCGATGACGCCGAGGAACGCCACCTTCTGCACCAGCAGCGAGGCGACGATGACCGCCCCGAGGCCCAGGCCGACGCCGATGGCCGCGGGCAGGTTGCGTCCGGCCTTGCCCGTGGCTTTGGGCTCCGCCACGGGCTGCTCCCTCCGCTTGACGGCATTCGTCATCGGCCCGCCCACTTTCCTGTTAGCTCTTAGGCACAATCCTCGCGCGAGACTGCCGCCGCAGGAAGGCTACACCGCCCCTCTGCTCACACCTCGAGCAGTTCGGCTTCCTTGTGCTTGAGCGCCTCGTCGATCTGCGCCGTGTGCCGGGCGGTCAGGTCGTCGAGCTCCTTCTCCGCGCGCCGGCCGTCGTCCTCGCCGACCTCGCCGTCCTTGACCAGCTTGTCGATGGCCTCCTTGGCGTGCCGCCGGATGTTGCGCACGGAGACCTTCGCGTCCTCGCCCTTGGACTTGGCCAGCTTGATGTAGTCCCGGCGGCGCTCCTCGGTCAACTGCGGGAAGACCACCCGGATGATGTTGCCGTCGTTGGACGGGTTCACGCCCAGGTCCGAGTCCCGGATCGCCTTCTCCACCGCGGCCAGCGAGCTCTTGTCGTAGACGGCGATCGTCGCCATCCGCGGCTCCGGCGCCTGGATCGTGGCCATCTGCGGGACCGGCGTCATGGTGCCGTAGTAGTCCACCATGATCTTGTTGAACATCGCCGGGGTGGCCCGGCCGGTGCGGATGCCGGCGAAGTCCTCCTTGGCCACGGACACGGCCTTGTCCATCTTCTCCTCGGCCTCGAGGAGGGTCTCGTCGATCATCACGGCTCCCTACATCGTCTGCTTCTAGGGCTAAGTCTTAAGGTGCTGCAGGGCTCACGCTACTGCGCGTCGACCTCGTCGACACGGCACACCAGGGTACCGATCTTCTCGCCCGCGATGGCGCGGCCGATGTTGCCCTCGGTCTCCAGCTCGAAGGCGAGCAGCGGCAGCTTGTTGTCGCCGCACAGCGAGATCGCCGCGGCGTCGATCACCTTCAGGCCGCGCACCAGGAACTCGCGCGGATCGATCACGTCGAAGCGGTGCGCGTCCGGGTTGGACTTCGGGTCGGAGTCGTAGATGCCGTCCACGCCCTGCTTGGCCATCAGCACCACCTCGGCGCCGATCTCCAGCGCGCGCTGGGCGGCCGTGGTGTCGGTGGTGAAGAAGGGCATTCCGGCGCCCGCGCCGAAGATGACCACGCGGCCCTTCTCCAGGTGCCGGATCGCCTTGCGCGGGATGTAGGGCTCGGCCACCTGGGCCATCGTGATCGCGGTCTGCACCCGCGTCTCCACGCCCTGCTTCTCCAGGAAGTCCTGCAGGGCCAGGCAGTTCATCACGGTGCCGAGCATGCCCATGTAGTCGCCGCGGGCCTGCTCCATGCCGCGGTTCTTGAGCTCGGCGCCGCGGAAGAAGTTGCCGCCGCCGACCACCACCGCGATCTGCGTCCCGGTGGCGCGCTGGGCCTCGGCGATCTGCCGGGCGATCGACTGCACCACGTCGGGGTCGACGCCGACCCGGCCACCGCCGAACACCTCCCCGGACAGCTTCAGCAGGACGCGCTTGTACGGGGACTTGTCGGTTTCTTCCGGCACGCTCGACCTCCTGGCTCGGTACTTTTCTGTGCTTCTCGCACGGAAGGGCGGCTCCGTGTGGGGGTAGATCGCTACCTCACACGGAACCGCCCCTCGTGGCTCGGATCAGGCCCCGACGCGGAAGCGGGCGAAGGCCTGCAGCGTGACGCCGGCCTCCTCGAGGACCTTCGCGACCGTCTTCTTCGGGTCCTTGGCGAACGCCTGCTCGAGCACGACGTTCTCCTTGAAGAAGCCGTTCACGCGGCCCTCGACGATCTTCGGCAGCGCGGCCTCCGGCTTGCCCTCCTCGCGGGAGGTCTCCTCGGCCAGCCGACGCTCGTTCGCCACGACCTCGGCCGGAACCTCGTCCCGGTTCAGGTAGGTCGGCGAGAACGCGGCGATGTGCTGCGCCACGTCCTTGGCCGCCTCGGCGTTCTCGGCGTTCAGCTGCACCAGCACGCCGACCTGGGCCGGCAGGTCCGGCGAGGTCTTGTGCAGGTAGGCCGCGACGTAGCCGCCCTCGAAGGTGGTGGTGCGGCGCAGCTCGATCTTCTCGCCCAGCGTCGCGTTGGCCTCGTCCACGAACTCCTGGACGGTCTTGCCGCTGGTCGGGAAGGTGCTGGCGAGCAGCTGCGGGACCTCGGCCGGGCCGGTGGCCACGACGTGCGCCAGCAGCTCGGCGGCGACCTGCTGGAACCGGTCGCCCTTGGCGACGAAGTCGGTCTCGCAGGCCAGCTCGAGCAGCGTGCCCTTGCTGCCGTCGGCCTCGATGTGCGCGGTGACCAGGCCGTTGGAGGCCGTGCGGCCCTCGCGCTTGGTCACGCCCTTGAGGCCCTTGACGCGCAGGTACTCGACGGCCTTGTCGAAGTCGCCGTCGGTCTCCTCGAGCGCCTTCTTGCAGTCGAGCATCCCGGCCGCGGTCAGCTCCCGCAGCTTCTTGATGTCGGCGGCGGTGTAGTTCGCCATCTGTGTTGAACCCCTGTCTCTACCTTGTCGCGGTGCGGAACGTCAGGCCTGCTCGGCCGTGGTCTCGGTCGCGGGGGCCTCGGCGGCGGGGGCGTCCTCGGCGATGGCCTCGGCCACGGCCTCGGTGACGGGCTCGACGACGGCCTCGGCGGCGGGCTGCTCGGTCTCGGCGGCCGGAGCGGCGTCCGCGGCCGGGGCCAGCAGGTCCTTCTCCCACTCGGCGAGCGGCTCACCGGCGGCGACCTCGGCACCCTCGGTCGCGGCGGCCTGCTGGCCGGACCGGGCGACGAGGCCCTCGGCCACGGCGTCGGCCACGACGCGGGTGAGCAGCGCGACGGAGCGGATCGCGTCGTCGTTGCCCGGGATCTTGTAGTCGACCTCGTCCGGGTCGCAGTTGGTGTCCAGGATCGCGATCACCGGGATGCGCAGCTTGCGCGCCTCGCCGACGGCGATGTGCTCCTTCTTGGTGTCGATGATCCACACCGCGGAGGGCACCTTCTGCATGTCCCGGATGCCGCCGAGGGTCTTGTCCAGCTTCTCCTTCTCGCGGCGCAGGACCAGCAGTTCCTTCTTGGTCATGCCGGACGCGGCGACGTCGTCGAAGTCGATGAGCTCGAGTTCCTTGAGCCGCTGCAGCCGCTTGTAGACGGTGGAGAAGTTGGTGAGCATGCCGCCCAGCCAGCGCTGGTTGACGTAGGGCATGCCGACCCGCTTGGCCTGCTCGGCGACGGCCTCCTGGGCCTGCTTCTTGGTGCCGACGAACAGGACGGTGCCGCCGTGCGCGACCGTGGCCTTGATGAACTCGTAGGCCCGGTCGATGTAGGACAGCGACTGCTGCAGGTCGATGATGTACGTGCCGTTGCGCTCGGTGAGGATGAAGCGCTTCATCTTCGGGTTCCAGCGACGGGTCTGGTGTCCGAAGTGGACGCCGCTCTCCAGGAGCTGGCGCATGGTGACGACGGCCATTGCCGTGTCCTCCTCGTAGTTCGTTTCCGGTTTGTCCGCGAGGTCTCGGGCCCGCGGGGGGCTCGGGACGATCGCCCTGGTGTCCGGGCGGACGGCCGCACCGCGCCGTACCCGCGTCCGGCGGGTCGGGGCGGAACCGTGCGGCCACCTGTCGGGCCCGCCCGGAGGCGGACTCGGCCATGGACACGCGAATTCGGTCCGCGCGCACTCCGGTCGTGGAAGGCCGGGGAGCGGAGGACCTGGGTTCTGGTTTGTACTGCGGAGTCATTCTAACGGCTCCGCGGAGCGGCTATGACCGGTTCGAGACGGACCCGTCCGCAGCCGAGCAGCAGCAGCGGGTCGTAGTAGGTGGTCGCGTGCCCGTGCCCGGTGAGCAGGCCCCAGTGCAGGCAGGCTCCGGACCGGCAGTGCCCGGCGTCGAGCGTCCCGACCTGCTCGCCGAGCGTGACCGCGGCGCCGACCGGAAGCTGTGCCTCGACCGGCTCGTAGCTGGTTCGAAGTACGCCGTGCCCGATCACCACCACGCCCCGGCCGAACAACTGCCCCGCGTAGAGCACCACCCCAGGCCCGGCCGCGCGCACCGGCTCCGCCACGTCGCCCGCGAGGTCGACGCCCCGATGCCCGGCGTCCCACCGATGCGGCGGCGGTTCGAAGGGCCGAAGGATGGTCGGGCCGGCACGTATCGCCGGGTCGTGCGGTGCTCCCGGCGGCGGCGCGCCGGCGATGGGCTCGCTGAGCGGCCAGGTCCACGCGGACGTCGTCTTCGAGGGAGCGCAGGTCGGTTCCTCGGCTGCCGCACCGCTCGCGCAGAGGGCCGCGAACGCCGAGGTCAGCACCGTCGCCAGGGTGATCAGAAGTCGCATACGTCCACCGTGCACGGGCGGACGGGTCCTAGGCGCCGAAACCGGGTTCAGACGGTACGGATATGCCCGTTTCGGCGTTCAGGACAGGCGGCGGCGGGCTCCGCGCACCCCGAAGAGGATCAGCGTGAGCGTCGCCTCGATGGTCGCGTTCGGGTCGGCACCGGCGTCGATGCGCTTGGCGGCGCCGTCGATCGCGCCCTGCAGCGCGGCGGCGGTGGCGCGGGCGTCGGAGTGCCCGAGCCGGCGCAGCGCGCCGACGACCAGGTCGACCAGCAGGCTGTGCGCGCTCCTTATCCGGTCCCGGGCGGAGCCGTCGAGCTCCAGCGCCGAGAGAGCCAGCAGGTTGCGATGGCCGGGCTGGGAGACGAGCTCCAGCTGCCGGCGCACGTAGGCGGCGATCTGCCGCTCCGGGGTGGGCTGCGCGAGCATCACACCCCTGATGTCGTTCACCGCCGCCGGGAAGTCCTCGACGGCCAGCGCCTCGACCACGTCCCCTTTGGTCTTGAAGTACTCGTAGACCGAGGAGCGCGCGAGACCGGCCCGCTCCGCCATGGCGGAGAAGGTCACGGCCGAGATCCCGCCCTGGGCGAGCAGGTCCCTGGCCGCGTCCAACAGGGCCGCGCGCTGCATGCTGCGATGCTCGGCGACGGTCGCTGCTTTGATCCTCGGCACAAAGCTCAGCGTAGACGACGCTTGGCCCGCGCGGGACCGCATCCGCGAAGTTCAGCCCGTGATGCTCGGTGCGTGCCGTCCCGCGTCACCGAAGTTCGGCCAGCCGGGTGCGCAGCGTGAGCACGGCCTTCGCGTGGATCTGGCAGACCCGGCTCTCGGTGACCCCGAGCACGCCGCCGATCTCGCCGAGCGTCATGCCCTCGAAGTAGTAGAGGGTGACCACGGTCTTCTCTCGGTCGGGCAGCGTGTTCACGGCCCGGGCCAGCAGGTGCCGGGTCTCCCGGTTCTCCGCGACCTCGACCGGGTTCTCCGCCGAGACGTCCTCCAGCGTCTCCATCAGGCTCAGCCGGCCGCCGTCCCCGGTGGACAGGGTGAGCACCTCGTCCAGCGCGATGACGTTGACCAGCGAGAGCCGGGAGAAGATCTGGTGCAGCTCGCCGAGCTTCATGCCGAGCTCGGCCGCGATCTGCCGCTCCGAGGGGGTGCGCCCCAGCTTGTGCTCGAGGCGCACCACGGCCTGCTCGATCTCCCGGGCCTTCTGCCGCAGCGAGCGCGGGATCCAGTCCAGCGCGCGCAGCTCGTCGATGATGGCGCCGCGGATCCGGTTGATCGCGTACGTCTCGAACTTGATCGCCCGCTCCGGGTCGTAGCGCTCGATCGCGTCGATCAGGCCGAAGATGCCGTAGGAGACGAAGTCGGCGTGCTCCATGGACCCGACGAGTCCGACCGAGACGCGCCCGGCCACGTACTTGACCAGCGGCGAGTAGTGCAGGATCAGCTGCTCGCGCAGCCGCGGATCGCCGGTGGCCTTGAACTTCGCCCACAGCTCGGCCATCGCCGCGGCGCCCATCACCGCGTCAGGCGCCCCGCCGCCGATCGAGGTCGTGAGCGTGCGGCCGGGTTCGGCCTGCGCCACGGCGCTCCCGCGCTGCTGGCTGTTCCTGGACATGTCGAGCCCTGATCTACTGAACCTCTACGCGAGCGGCCACGGGTGGTTCCGGAAGGTATACCGACTGGCCATGAACATATCGCACACGCCTCAGCACGCCCGGTAACCGACGCCGTCTTCCACACGATCCGGTGATCTGATCCCGCTACCGCGTCACCGCGCGGGCGTTCACGGGTCAACGCGCCATCGCCCACCCGCCCCCGGTCCTGACGGCCTTTCCGATGGCCGCGAGCTGCCCAAGCAGGGCCAGGACCTCGCCCGGAGCCAGTCCGGTCTCCGCGGCCAGGGTGAGCACCTTCGCGGCACGCCCGGAGCTCGCCCCGGGCAACGCCTCGCGCACCAGCACCGCCCGCGGATCCAGCCGCGCCGCCAAGTCCGCCTCGGCTGACGGGGTGTCGGACCGCTCGGCCCGCGCCGCCGCGGGGGCCGGAGTCGGAGCGGGCGGGGGCGCGGGCGCCTCGATGCCGAGCTCGGCGAGCACCTGCCGCCCGTCCACCGCCGGGATCGCGCCGTCGCACAGCAGCCGGTTGGTGCCGGTGGATTCGAGCGCGGTCACCGGCCCCGGCACGGCGAACACCGCCCGGCCGAGCTCGGCGGCCAGCCGCGCCGTGACCAGCGACCCGCTGCGCTCCGCCGCCTCGACGACCACGGTCCCCGCCCCGAGGGCCGCGATCAGCCGATTCCGGGCGAGGAATCGGAAACGCGTCGGACGCGTCCCCGGCGGCAGTTCGGCGAGGATCGCCCCGCGCTGCCCGATCGTCTGGATCAGCGTGTGATGCGACGCCGGATAGGTGCGGTCGATCCCGCAGGCGAGCACCGCCGCGGTCGCGCCGCCGACCTGGAGCGCACCCCGATGCGCCATGCCGTCGATCCCCAGCGCCGCGCCGGACACGATGGTCGCGTTCGCCCGCGCCAGGTCAGCGGCCAGCAGCCCGGCGGCGTGACGTCCGTAGCCGGTGCACCTGCGCGCCCCGACGACCGACACCGCGGGCGCGCCGATATCGAAATGCCCGATGATCCAGACCCCGAACGGCGCGCGCGTGCCGAGGTCGTCCAGCGCGGTCGGCCAGTCCGCGTCGCCGGGGATCACGAACCGCGCCCCGACCGCGCCCCCGGCGGCCATGTCGGCGACCGGATCGGCGTGCGGAATACGCAACGCGATCCCGGGGCGGCGGTAGTCGAGCCGCGCCGCGAGGCCGGGCGGCCAGCGCTCCGGAGGCGACACTCCGGGTTCGAGGATCGCGCGGAGCAGCTCGCCGGGCGCGGCGTATTCGCGCAGGTCGGTGAACAGCTGGTCCTCCGGCTCGATCAGCCGGCTGAGCATCAGCCGGACCGTGCGCTCGTCGGTGTGGTCGATCATGCGAGTGCTCCCGTGTAGAAGGTCGTGGACAGCCGGAAACTGAGGGCGGTGTCGATCTCGGTCCGGCCCGGACGGTCCCGCCCGGCGAGGTCGGCCAGGGTCCACGCCACGCGCAGCACCCGGTCGAGCCCGCGCGCCGTGAGCACGCCGCACTCCAGCGCCTGCTCCGCGCCCTCGAGCGAGTCGGAGCCGAGCGGCCAGCGCGAGCGCAGAAACCGTGCCGGGACCTGCGCGTTCAGCCGCCACGGCGTCTCCCGCAGCCGCCGCGCCGCCCGGTCCCGCGCCTGCCGGACCCGCTCCGCCACCTGCGCCGTGCTCTCGCTCGCCAGCCCGCCCGCCGCGGCCGAGAGCAGCTCCGCCGGACCGACCGGTGACACGTCCACACGCAGGTCGATCCGGTCCAGCAACGGCCCCGATATTCGCCCGAGGTACGCGCTGCGGCTGCGCGGGCTGCAGGTACACGCGCCGTGCGCCGACATCGCCAGCCCGCACGGACACGGATTCGCCGCGGCCACGAGCAGGAAGTCGGCGGGAAACGTCGCGACGCCGCAATTTCGGGCAATGATCACTTCGCGCGACTCGATCGGCTCCCGAAGAGCATCCAACGCGACGCGTCCGAACTCTGGAGCCTCGTCGAGGAACAGAACTCCACGATGCGCGCGGGAGACGGCGCCCGGGCGGATCACGGCCGAGCCGCCGCCGACCAGGGCCGGGACGGTCGCCGAATGATGAACAGCGCAGAACGGCGGCTCGGTGACCAGGGGTTTCGCCGGATGGAGCGTGCCCGCGAGCGAGTGCACGGCCGTCACCTCGAGCGCCGCGCGTTCGTCGAGCGGGGGCAGCAGGCCGGGGAGACGTTCGGCCAGCATGGTCTTGCCGGAGCCGGGGGCGCCGCAGAGGAAGAGGTGGTGGCCGCCGGTCGCGCTCACCTCCAAGGCGAGACGGGCTTCGAACTGGCCGAGGACGTCGGACATGTCGGGCCCGTGGGAGCTCGCAGGATCGCCGACCGCGACCACCGAAGGCGGGGCGGACGCGGACTTCAGCAAGCTCGGCACGACCTGTGACGGCTCGTCGGGGATCGGCTCGCCGTTGGCGTGGGCTACGGCCTGGCGCAGGGTGCGGACGCCGAGGCATTCGACGCCGGTGACCTGCTCGGCCTCGACGAGGTTGTCCTCGGCGACGCAGACCGAGGCGTATCCGGCCCGCGCGGCGGCGAGGACGGAGGGCAGCACGCCGCGGACGGGGCGCAGGGAGCCGTCGAGGCCGAGTTCGGCGATGAAGACGGTCTCGCTCAGCCCGGCCGGGCGCACCTTGCCGTCGGCGCGGAGCACGGCGATGGCGATGGCCAGGTCGAAGCCGCTGCCCTGCTTGCGGATCGAGGCGGGGGCCAGCGAGACGGTCAGCGAGGTCTGCGGCCACGGGATCGAGCTGTTCAAGACCGCGGCGCGCACCCGGTCGCGGGACTCGGACAGGCCGGTGTCCGGCAGGCCGATCAGGCTGAAGCGGGAGAGCCCGGCGGTGACCACGGCCTCGGCCTGCACCATGACGCCGGACAGGCCGTGCAGCGCGACCGCCGAGGCGCGGCCGTAGCTCGCCATCAGACCACCGCCCGCAGGTGCTCGATCGCGACGAGCGCGTGCGGCTCGCGCGGGTCGAGGCGGACGGCGACGACGTCGATGCGCAGGTCGGGTGCGGCTCTGGAGCGGCTGCCGGAGGAGTGCGCGCGCAGCCAGAGCACGGCCAGCCGACGCAGCCGGGCCGCCTTCTCGGGCGTGACCGCCTCGGCCGGGTGGGCGAGCGTGCGGCCGGTGCGCGTCTTGACCTCGCAGACGACCAGCGTGCGCCGGTCCCGCAGCACGAGGTCGAGCTCACCGCGCTGCCGCGGCTCCGGGCTGCGCCAGTTGCGGTCGAGGACGCGGTAGCCCTGCTCCGCGAGATGGCGTTCGGCCGCCTGCTCGCCGAGGCGGCCGATCCGTGCGTTGCGGCTGGTCAAGGTGCCCTCCCCTGTGATCCGTGGATGCTTCGGATTCCAGGGTGCGGCACAGTGCGGGCACTATGTCCGGTATCTCAGTGAAAGGTTAGAAACAGGGCGTATGTGAAGGTGCCCTCGTGCCCGGCTCAGTCGGTGGGGACCTCGAGGTCCGGCTTGGCCAGCTCCTCGACGTTGACGTCCTTGAACGTGACCACCTTGACGTTCTTCACGAAGCGCGCGGGCCGGTACATGTCCCAGACCCAGGCGTCCGCCATGGTCACCTCGAAGTAGATCTCGCCGTCGCTGGTCTTCGGCTCGAGCTCGACCTGGTTGGTGAGATAGAACCGCCGCTCGGTCTCCACCACGTACCGGAACAGGCCGACCACGTCGCGGTACTCCCGGTAGAGCTGCAGCTCCATCTCGGTCTCGTACTTCTCGAGGTCTTCCGCGCTCATCTACGCGCTCCCCACTCGGTGTCGGTCAGGTCCAGCTGGAGGTCGCTCTGGGCTCCATTGTCACCCACGGCTCGGCCGGGGACGTTCGCGTAGCTCAGCCGGTGCTCCGGACAGGGACCGAGCCGGTTCAGCGCCGCCTGGTGCACGGCCGTCGAGTAGCCCTTGTGCCCGGCGAAACCGTAGTCCGGCCAGCTCAGGTCCAGCTCGACCATCATCCGGTCCCTGGTCACCTTGGCCAGGATGGACGCCGCCGCGATGCAGGCCACCAGGCGGTCGCCCTTGACCACGGCCTGCCCGGGCACGCCGAGCGCGGGGACCATGAAGCCGTCGATCAGGGCCAGCCCGGGCAGCTCGCCGCCCAGTCCGGCCACGGCCTCGCGCAGCGCCCGGTAGTTGGCCTCCTGGACCCCGATCCGGTCCACCTCGGAGGCCGGCACGACGGCCACGGCCCAGGCGGTCGCCCGGGCGGTCACCTCGTCGTACAGCCGCTCGCGCTGACGCTCCGTCAGCAGCTTGGAGTCGCCCAGGCCCTCGATGCGCAGCCCGGGCGGCAGCACGGCGGCGCCGGCCACGAGCGGGCCCGCGCAGGCCCCCCGCCCGGCCTCGTCCGCGCCCGCCACCGGGGACACGCCCGCCGCCTCGAGCTCGAGGCCGTACGCGTAGAGGTCGCGCCCGTCACCGACACGGGGCGCGACCGGACCTTCGAACAACGGGCTCGGCTCCGCGGCCTCGCGGCCGGGCCGAGCCCGTCGGGCTGATTGCTTCGGGACTACCGACACCACCTCAGGTTAACCGGTGGTGGCCCGCTTCGCCGCCAGCAGCCTCCGCCGCTTGCGCCGCTTCAACGCGAGCGGCATCGTGCCGACCAGCGCGGCGCCCGGGATCGCCCCCGGAATGCCCAGTGCGGACAGCCCCACCTGCTTGAACGTGCCCGGGATGGGCAGCGTCTTCCAGTGGCTGATCGGCCAGACCACGATGTCCGCGCGGCCCACCACGTTGCCCACCGGCACCATGCCGCCGAACTCCTGGTCCTGGTGGTACCGGGAGTCCAGGGAGACGCCGCGGTGGTCGCCCATGACCCACAGGTAGCCCTGCGGCACGGTCACGTCGAAGGGCTTGAGGTAGCCGGCGTTCGGCTCGTCGCCCGGGTAGAGGTAGTTCTCGTTCAGCACCACGCCGTTCACGGTGATCTGGCCCTGCTGGTTGCAGCAGACCACGTGGTCGCCGCCGACGCCGATGACCCGCTTGATCAGGTCGCCGTCGTCCGCGGGCAGCAGGCCGACCCAGGTCAGCCCGTCCTTGAGCCAGTTGCTGCTGGTCGCGGTGCCCTCGGCCTCCAGCCAGTTGCCCGGGTCCTTGAACACGACGACCTCGCCGCGCGACGGGTTGCCGCCGAGCCACTGCTCCGCCCGGTTGACCAGCACCCGGTCGCCCGGCTGCAGGGTGTTCTGCATCGAGCCGGACGGGATGTAGAAGGCCTGGACCAGGAAGGTCTTGATCAGGAAGGCCAGGACCAGTGCGAAGACCACCAGGAACGGCAGTTCGACCAGGAACGGCCGCGGCTTCTTCGGGAACAGGAAGCGCCACACGACGGCGAACGGGAACAGCACCCAGCCGAGCGTGGAGCCCGGCCTGGCCACCCCCGCGAGCCGCCGTCCGGACTCCTCGGACTGGTCGCCGTCGCCCGCCGCGTCACCGGACGGGTCGGCGCCCTCGGACTCGCTCGGCGTGGCCGCCGCCGGGACGAAGGCCCCGGCCTGCGGCTGCTCGTCCGGGTCCACGGCCTCGGGCAGGCCTGTGTCCGGTCTCTCCACGGTCATCGTGCGCCCCTCATCGAAGTTCCTCGTCCAACCTTCCGGTCCTGCCTACCACACGTGCGCCGGCGTCTTCGGCGGACCCGGCCCAGCGCCCGGCCCCCGGCCAGCCGCAGCGGGAAGGCGCCCAGCAGCGCGGTCGCCGGGATCGTCCCGGTCGGCAGACTGGAGAGCACGGTCAGGCCCTCCTGCGAAAAGGTAGCCGGAACTCCCAGTCCTCCGGCGCGACTTGGCGGCCAAATCAACACGAACGCGTGACCCACCACATCGCTGATGGGTACCATTCCACCGAATTTGTCCGTCATGTGGAAGCGGGAGTCCGCGGAGTCTCCCCGGTTGTCCCCCATGACCCAGATGAATCCGGCCTTCACATGCACATCGAAGACGATGGTGGACGGGGCGGATCCCGGGAAGATGTAGGACGTCTCGTTCAGCGGTACGCCGTTGACGGTGACCCGGCCCTGCTTGTCGCAGCACTTGACCTCGTCGCCGGGGACGCCGATGACCCGCTTGATCAGGTCGTGCTCGTCGTCCGAGGGCAGCAGGCCGACGAAGGTGAAGACGTCCTTGACGTAGCGCACCGCCACGTTCGAGGTGTCCGGGGTGACGGTGTCGGGCAGCCAGCCGCCGGGGTCGTTGAACACCACGACCTGGCCGCGCTGCGGCTGCGCGCCGAACCACGGGGAGAACTTGTTCACCAGCACCCGGTCGCCGGGCATGATCGTGTTCTCCATCGACTGCGAGGGGATGAAGAAGGCCTGCACCACGAAGGTCTTGATGCCCAGGGCCAGCACCAGGGCTATCGCCAGCAGCAGCGGCACCTCGCGCCAGAGTTTGATCGGCTTGAGCCGGCGGCGGCGTCCGCCCTTGGAGGGTGATGCGGCGGCCTGCCTGCGCCGCTGCCCTCTCGCCGCCACCCGGTCCTCCAGTCACCCGGTCCGCTTAAGCGACCGTCCGCATCCGTCGCGGCAGACTACTACGTCCCCTGATCGCCGCGCTGCCACACCAGGTCGCGCGGTCCCGGGGACGACACCGCCCCCGGCACCATCTCGCACGGTACCGGGGGCGGCTGAAAAAGCAGAGGTTTTCCGGAACTACCGGTTCCAGTCCACCTTCTCCTTGATCTTCGCCTTCTTGCCGCGCAGGTCGCGCAGGTAGTACAGCTTGGCGCGACGCACGTCACCGCGGGTGACGACCTCGAGCTTCTCGAAGATCGGCGAGTGCACCGGGAAGGTGCGCTCGACGCCCACGCCGAAGCTGATCTTGCGCACGGTGAAGGTCTCGCGCACGCCGTCGCCCTGGCGGCGGATGACGACGCCCTTGAACTGCTGGACCCGGGAGCGGTTGCCCTCGATGACCTTCACGTGGACGTTGACGGTGTCTCCGGGACGGAAGTCCGGAACATCCGCGCGCAGCGACGCGGCGTCGAGCTCAGCGAGCTTGTTCATGGTTCTCTCCTCGCACGTGCCACAGGTCACGCACGGCTTGAAACTACGGGGATGAAGGCTGCCGCGCTCCGGACGTTCCCGCTCCCCCTGTGGCAGGGACGGGCACACGGCTTGCGGCGTGCCGAAGACTCAGTCTCGCACGTGGGCGGGCGAATCCGGAAATCCGAGCTCGGCCAGCGCCGCGCGGTCCTTCTTGTCCAGCGTCGCCGGGTCGAGCGCGGCGAGCAGTTCCGGGCGGTGCGCGGCGGTGCGCGCGAACGCCTGGTCGCGCCGCCAGCGGGCGATGGCGCCGTGGTTGCCGGAGACCAGGACCGGCGGGACGGGGCGGCCGCGCCACTCGGCGGGCTTCGTGTAGACCGGGCCCTCCAGCAGGCCGCTCATCGGGCCGTCCGCGAAGGAGTCGTCCCGCGCGGACTCCGCGTTGCCGAGGACCCCGGGCAGCAGCCGGGCGACCGCCTCGACGATGACCAGCACCGCGACCTCGCCGCCGGCCAGCACGTAGTCGCCGATGGAGAGCTCCTCGACCGGCATGGTCTCGGCGGCGGCGTCGATCACGCGGCGGTCGATGCCCTCGTAGCGGCCGCAGGCGAAGACGAGGTGCTCGCGTTCGGCCAGCTCGGCGGCCTTGGCCTGGGTGAACGGACGTCCGCTGGGGGTCGGCACGACGAGCGTGGGGCTGCCCGCGCCCGCGACGGCCTCCAGCGCCAGCGCCCAGGGCTCGGCCTTCATGACCATGCCGGGGCCGCCGCCGTACGGGGTGTCGTCGACGGTGCGGTGCACGTCGTACGTCCACTGCCGCAGGTCGTGGGTCTCGATGTCGAGCAGGCCCTTGTCGGCCGCCTTGCCGAGCAGTGAGACACGGAGCGGTTCGAGGTACTCCGGGAAGATCGTGATGACGTCGATGCGCATGGGAAAAGCCGCCTTCTAGAGCGAGAGCAGGCCCTCGGGCGGATCGACCACCACTACGCCGTTCTCGAGGTCGACCTCGGGCACGAACTCGGCGATGAACGGCAGCAGGAACTCGCCGCCGTCGGGCCGCTTGACGGCGAACAGGTCCTGCGCCGGACCGTGCACCATCTGGTCCACGACGCCGAGTTCGGTGCCGTCCACGGAGCGCACGGTCAGACCCTCGAGCTGGTGGTCGTAGAACTCCTCCGGGTCGTCCGGCAGTTCGTTCGGATCGACCTCGGCGACCAGGAGGGTGTTGCGCAGCTGCTCGACGGCGGTGCGGTCCGGCACGCCCTCGAAGGAGAGCACGAGGCGTCCGCCCTGCACCCGCCCGGAGCGGACGGTCAGCGGACCGCGCTCGGCGGGGTCGGTCAGCAGCACGGCGCCGGGCGCGAACCGCAGCTCCGGGTCGTCGGTGCGGACCTCGACCGTGGCCTCGCCCTTGACGCCGTGCGCCTTGCCGATACGGCCGACGACGAGCCGGAGGAGTTCCTCCGGCTCGTCGTCGACGCGTTGCTCGATGCCCATGACCAGCAGGCTCAGCGCAGTCCGGGCGCTTCGACCAGGTCGATGCGCACGGCGCGGCCCCCGAGGGCGTGGATCACGGTGCGCAGCGCGTTCGCGGTGCGCCCCTGACGGCCGATCACCTTGCCGAGGTCGTCGGGGTGCACGCGCACCTCGAGGATCCGGCCGCGCCGCAGCGTGCGGTCGCGGACGGTGACCTCGTCGGGGTGTTCGACGATCCCCTTCACCAGGTGTTCGAGGGCCTCTTCGAGCATGGGCCTCAGGCCTCGGTGGTCTCGGCGGCCGGGGTCTCCGCGGGCGCCTCGGCGGCGGTCTCCTCGGCCTTCGGCGCGTCGGCCTTCTTCTCGGCCTTCTTCTTCGGCGTCGAGGCCGGCTTCGGCTCCGACTCGGCCTCCTTGGCGGCGGCCTCGAACAGCGCCTTCTTGTCCGCCTTCGGCGCGGCGACCTTCATCGGCGCCGGGGCGGGCAGGCCCTTGAACTGCTGCCAGTCGCCGGAGACCTTGAAGATGGCGACGACGGCCTCGGTCGGCTGGGCGCCGACCTTCAGCCAGTGCTGCGCGCGCTCGCTGTCGACCTCGATGAAGGAGGGGTCCTCCTTCGGGTGGTACTTGCCGATCTCCTCGATCGCGCGACCGTCCCGCTTGGTGCGGGCGTCGGCGACGACGATGCGGTACTGGGGGTTGCGGATCTTGCCCAGGCGCTTCAGCTTGATCTTGACTGCCACGGGAGTGGAATCTCCTGAATTCTTCAACGGGTGGACGGGCGGGAAACGGCGCGTGGGGATTGCTCCGACTCGCCTATCCGAAAGGACGCGACGTCCGGCGGAGAGAGGGGCCGCCGAGGCCGAGTGCTCAGCGAACCATTATGCCAGAGCCGAACCGCTGCTCCGACCGCCTCCGGTCCGGCAAACCTCAGCCGAGCATCTTCTTGAACTCGTCCGGCAGCTCGAAGTCCTGCGGCAGCGCCGGGGCGCCGTTCGCGGCCGCCGCGGCGCGGTCCGCCTTCGCGGCCTCCTCGGCCTTGCGCTTGGCCGGGTTGCCGGAGCGGTTCTTGTTCTTCGATTTCGCGGCCTGCGCGTTCGCCTTGGCCTTGGCGCTCATCCGGCGGCCGCCGCCGGCGCCGAAGCCGGGCATGCCGGGCAGTCCGGGGACGCCGCCGCGGCCCATCGACTTCATCATCTTCTGCGCCTCGCCGAAGCGCTCGAGCAGGTTGTTGACCGCCGAGACGTGCACGCCGGAGCCCTTGGCGATGCGGGCGCGCCGGGAGCCGTTGAGGATCTTCGGGTCGCGCCGCTCCTGCGGGGTCATCGAGCGGATGATCGCCTGGACCCGGTCGATCTCCTTGTCGTCGACCTGGTTGAGCTGCTGCTTCATCTCGCCCATGCCGGGCAGCATGCCCATGATCTTGGAGAGCGATCCCATCTTGCGGATCTGCTCCATCTGGGCCAGGAAGTCCTCCAGCGTGAAGCCGTCGCCGCCCATCAGCTTCTTGGCCATCTCTTCGGCCTGCTGGGCGTCGAAGGCCTTCTCGGCCTGCTCGATCAGGCTGAGCATGTCGCCCATGCCGAGGATGCGCGAGGCCATCCGGTCCGGGTGGAAGACGTCGAAGTCATCCAGCTTCTCGCCGTTGGACGCGAACATCACCTGACGGCCGGTCAGCTGGGCCACGGACAGGGCCGCGCCGCCGCGGGCGTCGCCGTCCAGCTTGGTCAGCACGACGCCGTCGAAGCCGACGCCGTCCAGGAAGGCCTGCGCGGTGGTGACGGCGTCCTGGCCGATCATCGCGTCGAGGACGAACAGGATCTCCTGCGGGTTCACGGCGTCGCGGATGTCCGCGGCCTGCCGCATCAGCTCCTCGTCGATGCCGAGGCGTCCGGCGGTGTCGACGACCACGACGTCGTACGCCTTGGCCCGGGCGAAGGCGATCGAGTCCTTGGCCACCTTCACCGGATCGCCGACGCCGTTGCCCGGCTCCGGCGCGTAGACCGGGACGCCCGCGCGCTCGCCGACCACCTGCAGCTGGGTGACCGCGTTCGGGCGCTGCAGGTCGGCGGCGACCAGCATCGGGGCGTGGCCGTTGGACTTCAGCCAGCGGCCGAGCTTGCCCGCGAGGGTGGTCTTACCGGCGCCCTGCAGACCGGCCAGCATGATGACCGTGGGCGGCTGCTTGGCGAAGCGCAGCCGCCGGGTCTCGCCGCCGAGGATCTTGATGAGCTCCTCGTTGACGATCTTGATGACCTGCTGGGCCGGGTTCAGCGCCTGGGAGACCTCGGCGCCGAGCGCCCGCTCCTTGACCGCCGCGACGAAGGGCCGCACCGCGGCCAGCGCGACGTCCGCCTCGAGCAGCGCGATCCGGATCTCCCGGCAGGTGGCGTCGATGTCCTCCTCGGAGAGGCGGCCCTTGCCCCGCAGGGATTTGAAGGTCGCTGCCAGGCGGTCGGAAAGCGTGTCGAACACGGCGGCGTCAGTCCTCGGTCAGTGGGATGGAATGCTGTTCTCCCGTCCAGGGTAGCCGCTGCGGCGGAGATGTCGGTGGGCTCGCCTATCGTGATACCCAGTCAACAGGAAGGGTCGGTTCGGCGGATGGCTACCAACCGTTTCCCCGGTTCGTGCAAGACCTGCGGCGCGCAGGTCCTCGCCGAGCAGGGCGAGCTGCGCAAGGAGCAGGGCGCCTGGGTGGTCTACCACCAGGACTGCCTGCCCGCGCCGGTGCCCGGCTGGCACACCGGCGTGCTCGGCTCCTACGACTGCGAGACGACCGGACGCGATCCGCTGACCGCCCGGCTGATCTCGGCCTCCTTCGTGACCAGTGACGGCGGCCGGCACGACTTCCTGGTGGACCCGGGCGTCCCGATCCCGCCGGAGACCACGGCCGTGCACGGCATCACCGACGAGCAGGTGCGCGAGCACGGCTCGGACCCGGTCGAGGCGCTGGACCGGATCGCCGCGCTGCTCGCCGAGCACCTGTCCGCCGGGCGGCCGCTGGTGGTGTTCAACGCGCCCTACGACCTGACGCTGCTGGAGGCGGAGCTCGAGCGGCACGGCCTGCGCCCGCTGGTCTCCCGGGTCGGCCGGATCGAGCCGGTGATCGACCCGCTGGTGATCGACAAGGCGGTGGACCGCTTCCGCAAGGGCAAGCGGAACCTGGAGTCGCAGTGCGCGCACTACGGCGTCGCGATCGAGGGGGCGCACGACGCGGCGGTGGACGCGATCGCGGCGCTGGAGGTGGCGAAGGCGCTCGCCGAGCGCTATCCGGAGGTCGGCCAGGCCACCCCGATCGAGCTACACCGGCAGCAGGAGCAGTGGAAGGCCGCGTCCGAGGAGGACTTCGCGGCCTACCGGCAGCGCCGCGGCGAGGCGTACACGGCCGAGCCGGGCTGGCCGGTCCGGCAGCGCCCGGAGCCGGAGCTCGCCGCGGAGCTGCCGGACGTCCCCGGCGCGCTGTTCTGAGCCTTGAGAGACGCGAACGCCGCATGATGTTCCACGTGGAACATCATGCGGCATTCTGCATGAATATTCCGGATTCTCAGCCGTCGGAGCGCTTGCGGTAGAGCACGAAGCTCTCCAGCTTCTGCATCGTGCCGTAGGGCTGGAGCACGTTGTAGTACGTGACCCGGATGCTGGTGGTGCCGCCGGGCCGGTTGCCCGGGTCCACGTCGAAGGCGGCGAAGCCGTAGGGGTTCTGCTCGTCCCGGAAGGCCGACCAGACGGCGTCCTCCATCACGTAGGTCGGCGTGCGCTTGCCGGTCGTGACCGGGCCGCTGACCGCGGTGATGACCTTGGCCTGGCCGTTCTGGAAGAACTCGGTGTTCGTGTTCGAGGAGTTGCCGCCGCCGCCGAGCACCATGTGCACGGTGCCCTGGCTGGTGTCGATGCTGGCGGTCTCCGTCGAGGCCGGGTTCGGGGTCAGCGTCTCGGAGCCGGAGACCGTGCCGCGTACCGCGTAGGACCTTTCGTAATCGTGCTCGTGGCCGCACACGACCAGGTCCACCTCGTACTGGTCGAACAGCGGTCCCCAGTTCTGCCGGATGCCCAGGTCGGCGCCGTTCGCGTTGGCCGAGCTGATGATCACCTGGTGCATGCAGACGACGATCCAGTCGATTGCCTTCGACTTGCGGGCCGCCGCGAGCTGCTGAGTCAGCCATGCCTTCTGCTGGCCGTCGCTGTAGTTGTTCACGTAGCTGCCGCCCGCGTCCTGCAGGGCGACGTCGTCGTTCGCGAGCACGACCACGCGCACGCTGCCGACGGTGAAGGCGTACCAGAGGCCCTCGAAGTCGGCGGAGCCGTTGCTGGGCACCGAGAAGCGGGCGCGGAAGGAGTCGAAGCCGAGCACGCCGTTGCCGAGCTCGTTCTCGTGGTTGCCGGGCGCCGGCATCCACGGCCGCTTGCTGGCGGAGCGCTCGTTGTTGGTGAAGAAGTCGTTCCAGGTGCGCACCCGGTCCGCGGACAGGTTCGCGTAGCTCAGGTCGCCGTTGATCAGGTGGAACAGCGGGCGGACCTGCTCGATCGCGCCGACGACGTCCCCGGCGGCGGGCGCGGCCAGCGTGGTCAGCTGCGCGGTGATCGGGCTCGCGGCGGTGTTCCAGCTCGCGGTCGGCACGCACTGGTCGCCGAAGCTGGTGAAGGTGAAGGGGGTGCGGCCGACCGGCGCGGTCTCGAAGCTCCCGGCGTCCGGCAGCACGCCGTCGGCCAGCGCCGCGTAGATGTACGTGGTGTTCGGGCGCAGGCCGGTGAGCCGGGCGTGGTGGATGTACGCCTCGATCTTGGACTCGCTGTCCACGTAGGTCACCGTGGCGGCGCGCACCTCCTCGCCGAAGCCGCCATCGGGGGTGCCGAAGCGCACCCGCGGGTTGGCCACGGAGGTGGCGGTGCTCCAGGAGACGGTCATCTCCCGGGCCGGGTCGTCGCCGAAGGTCAGGTGCAGGCCGGAGTTCGGCGGCGCACCGAGCTTCTCGGGCTGCTTCCACAGCAGCGGAGACGGGGCGGCGGCCTTGTCGGCCGTGGTGGACGAGGCGGACACAGCGGCGGAGGCCTCCGAGTCGTTGAGGATCACGGGCGCGGCGACGAGCGTGCCGGTGACGGCCGCGGCGCGCAACGCGGAACGACGCGAGAGCGGCAGCTTGCCCTCGCCTTCTGCGTGATGGGTAGTCATGAACCGGACGTTAGCCGCGGAGTGTGTCCTGAGGCGTGACCGTGAAGGCGAATGCGGGGTGACTTCCCGGCGAACTGTCAGTTCAGCGCGGCCCGCACCCGCGCCATCAGCTCCTCGGCGACCGCGCTGCCGACGGCGGTCTCGGAGCCGACGCCGAAGGTCAGGTAGAACACGTCCACAGCCTGTGGACCGAGCGTGGCGATCCGGGCCCGCTCGATGTCGGCGCCGGTCCCGGCGATGGCGGCGGCGATCCGGTGCAGCAGGCCGGGGGTGTCCCCGGCGCGCACCTCGAGCACGGTCGCCGTCTCCGAGGCGCTCGGCAGCAGCCGGACGGTGGCCGCGGGCGTGCCGGGGCGCTGCTTATGGTGCGCGGCACGCTCCTGGTCCCGGGTGGCCAGCCGCTCGGCGATCTTGAGCGATCCGGCCCGCGCACTGCGCAGATCCGTGCGCAGCCGAACCAGGTCCGGCAGCTCGCCGTACTCGGCCGCGACGGTCCAGCGCTGCACGGCGTACCCGGTCTCGCCCGCCTTCGCCGTGCTCAGTTCGGCCGACAGCACGCGCACGTGGCGCAACGTCAGCACGCCAGCGACGAGCGCGAGCGCGCCGACCTGGTCCGGGATCGCGACGTCGATGCGGCCGATTCCGGCGCTGCCCGGGGCGACCGCCTGCACGGCGATCCCGTCCGGGGCCGCCGCGGCCTGCCCGGCGAGCGTCCGATCGGCCTCCTCGTGCCCGGAGGACTGCGTGCTCGGCTGCTCCTCCCCCGCCAGCACGGCCTGCGCGCGCAGCCCGAGTTCGCGGTACAGCGACGCGCGCCACGTGGACCACACGGCCGGTCCGGTGGCCTGCGAGTCGGATTCCGTGAGCAGTTGCAGCAGCGCGACGAACTCCGCCGGGCCGGTGCCCGACTCCCCGGCGGCGGCGAGCAGCGGCGCCAGGGTGGCCGGGTCGGTCGGGTCGCGGTGCACGGCGAGTTCGGCGAAGAGCAGGTGATGGCGGGTCAGGGCCACGAGCGTGGCGACGTCGTGGGCCGGGAAACCGAGGCGCACGCCGAGCTTCCCGACGATCTCGGCGCCGGTCGCGCAGTGGTCGCCGGGCAGCCCCTTGCCGAGGTCGTGGCACAGCGCGGCGGCCAGCAGCAGATCCGCCCGATCCACCCGGCGGGTGCGCTCGGCGGCGTGCACGACGGTCTGGACGATGTGGCGGTCCACCGTATGAACATGCAGAGCGTTGCGCTGCGGCAGGGACCTGATGCGCTCCCATTCGGGCAGCAGCCGCACCAGGATTCCGGTGCGGTCCAGCGCCTCCCAGACCGGGATCAGACCGGGCCCGGCACCGAGCAGCCGCAGCAGTTCGGCGCGCGCGTGCTCGGGCCACGGCTCGGGCAGCACGGCCGGGGACGCGGCCAGCCGCTCCAGCGACGTGGGCGAGATCGGCAGGCCGGCCTGCGCGGCCGCGGAGGCGATCCGCAGCGGCAGCACCGGGTCGTTCAGATCGGCCGCGAGCGCCAACGCGGCCTCGCCCTCGGCCTTCACGACGCCGTCGGCCAGCGGCTCACGCGGCGGCGCGCTGTTGCCGCCCCGGCGCAGCAGCCCGCTGATGCCGCTCGACCGGTTCCGGGTCGCGAGCGCCTGCTCGACGCGGCGCCAGGCCACGTCGCAGGCGTAGTCGATGGTCCGCGCGGCATCGCTGACGGCCCGCATGAGCTCGTCGGCGCTCTCGAATTCGAGGTCCGCGGCCAGTTCGTCCTGCTCCTGCAACAGGATCCGGTCCGCGGCCCGGCCGGTGCGCGTGTGCAGCACCCAGCGGACGTCCAGCAGAAAGCCCTGCGCGGCCTCGGGATCGCCGTGCGGCACATCCGCGATCCAGCTCGCCGCGATCGCCCGCAGGCTGTCCGCGTCGCGCAGGCCGCCCGCGCACTCCTTGAGGTCCCCCTCGAGCCGGTAGGCCAGTTCCCCGTGCTGGGCGCGCCGCTCTTCACGCAGCGCCCGCAACTCCGGCAGCCGACGCGGCGCCTGCTTGCGCCAGTCCGCCAGCACGACCTCGCGCAGCGCCTTCGTCAGCTCCGGATCCCCCGCCACGTGACGCGCAGTCAGCAGCCCCAAAACCACGGCCAGATCCTCCTGGGCCACCGACCGCGCCTGCGCGATCGTGCGTACCGAATGATCCAGCTTCACCTTGGCATCCCAGATCGGGTACCAGATCGATTCAGCAAGCTCCGCGACGGCCGGATCCCCCCGCGAACCGTCGTGCAGCAGAACGACGTCGAGGTCGCTGCCCGGGCTCAGCTGCCGGCGGCCGTAGCCGCCGACCGCCACCAGAGCGGCTCCCTCGACGTCACCGAGCAGCCCGGCGAGCCAGGCGTCCATCTCGTCGGAGCGCGCCTCGCGTCCCTGTGCGAATCGCAAAGCGCGCTCCCCTTCGAGTGTTCTCGGACTGCTTACAGCGCCTCGGCGCCGCGCTCACCGGTGCGGACCCGGACCACGGTCTCGACCGGGGTGACCCAGATCTTGCCATCGCCGATCTTGCCGGTCTGCGCCGCCTTGGCGATCACGTTGAGCAGGTCCTCGACGTCGTGGTCCTCGGCGAGCAGCTCGATCCGGACCTTCGGCACCAGGTCGACGGTGTACTCGGCACCGCGGTAGACCTCCGTGTGCCCGCGCTGGCGGCCGTAGCCGGACGACTCGTTCACGGTCAGCCCGTGCACGCCGAAGGCCTGCAGCGCCGTCTTCACCTCGTCCAGCTTGTACGGCTTGACGACTGCGGTAATGAGCTTCATCAGACGTTGACCTTCTCCTCGTCGGACTCCCCGGTGCCCGCCGTGGCGGACCCGTTGGAGGATGCGGTCGCCGCGGCCACGCTGACCGCCGCGCGGTGCAGGGTCCCGGACAGGCCGCCCCAGTCGTAGGCGGTCTCCGCGTGCTCGGTCTGGTCCACACCGACGATCTCGTCGTCGGCGCTGACCCGCATGCCGACGGTCGCGTTCACGATCTTAGCCAGGATGAAGGAGACCACGAAGGAGTAGGCGAACACGATGCCCGCGCCCTCGGCCTGGGCGAGCAGCTGGTCGATGCCGCCGCCGTAGAACAGACCGGCCTTGGCGCCGTTGGTGAACGCGGAGACCTCGTTCGGGGCGGCGAAGAAACCGATCAGCAGGGTGCCGAGGATACCGCCGACCAGGTGCACGCCGACCACGTCGAGCGAGTCGTCGAAGTCGAAGCGGTTCTTCAGGTTCACCGCGTAGCAGCAGATGAAGCCGGGGATCAGACCGACGAAGATCGCGCCGATCGGGGAGACCGAGGCACAGGCCGGGGTGATCGCGACCAGACCGGCGACCGCGCCGGACGCGGCGCCCACGGTGGTGAACTTGCCGTGCTGGATCTTCTCGGCGGCGAGCCAGCCGATGACCGCGGTGCAGGTGGCGACCTGGGTGTTGAGGAACACGACCGAGGCCTGGCCGCCGGAGGTCAGCGCGGAACCGGCGTTGAAGCCGAACCAGCCGAACCACAGCAGCGCCGCGCCGAGCATCACGAACGGCACGTTGTGCGGGCGCATCGGGTCCTTCTTGAAGCCGATCCGCTTGCCCAGCACCAGCGCGCAGGCGAGCGCCCCGGCACCGGCGTTGATGTGCACCGCGGTACCGCCGGCGAAGTCCATCACGTGCAGCTTGAGGTTGATGAAGCCGTTCGGCGAGAAGACCCAGTGCGCGACCGGGAAGTAGATCACGGTCACCCACGCGGCCACGTAGACCGTCCAGCCGACGAACTTCGTGCGGTCCGCGATCGCGCCGGAGATCAGCGCGGGGGTGATGATGGCGAACATCAGCTGGAAGCACGCCACCGCGAAGATCGGCACGCCGGTGGTGCCGTAGATCGTGGCGTGGCTGCCGCTGGCGATGCCGGTGTTGATGCTCTGCATCCCCCACTGGGTCAGCGTGCCCCAGAATCCGTTGCCGTTCGCGTCGTTCGCGTTACCGAACGATACCGACCATCCGTACAGCACCCAGGCCACGGTGACCACGGCTATACAGATGAAGTTCATCATGAGCATGTTCAGCACGCTCTTCGCGCGGACCATGCCGCCGTAGAAGAACGCCAGGCCGGGCGTCATGAGCAGGACCAGCGCGGAGCTCGCGAGCACCCACGCTGTGTTCCCGGTGTCCAGTGTCGGCATAGGTCACGTTTCCTTCTGTTGGCGCGATCTCGTCAAGGTCCGGAGAGTGGTGCGATGGTGCAACACGATCGCGGCGCACCGTTACCGGGCGCCGCCTGCGTTGTTTCCCGACCGTGACGGAATCGGCAAGAAGGTTACGTGTGTGTGAACGACGGGGCCGGGGACGCGCCGTCGCCGGGCTCCCGCTCCTCGGGGAACGCCGCTCGAACCCGCGAGGCGGCCTCGCGCAGCCGCTCCTCGGCCAGACGTGACCGGATCCGCACGGCCAGACCCCCGGCGGTGCGCAGCGCGGCCACCGCGGCGGCCCGGTGGCCGAGCACGGCGTGCGCCTCGGCGGAACCGGTCAGCGCCTCGACCCGGCCGCGCAGCTGGCGCGGGAAGTCCCGCTCGTAGAGCGCGGCCGCGGCGTCGAACTCGGCGGCCGCCTCCCCGGTCAGCTGCGGCAGCCTGGAGGCCAGGTCGCGCAGGGTGCGGGCGGTCTCCAGCCGGACCGCGGCCGGGGTGAAGGTGGGCGGCCACGGGTGGCTGGCGCTGCTGAGCGGAGTCGCGCCCGGACCGTACTCGGCGGCCCAGCCCTTGGCGTGCAGGGTGCGCGCGCGTTCCAGGGCGAGCCGGGCCGGGTCGATCCGGCCGAGCGCGCCGTAGCCGCGCGCCTCGACCAGGTCCACGAACGCGGCGGGCAGCGGGTCGAGGTCGCCGCGGGCGGCCGAGCGTCCGACGGCCAGCAGGTCGAGCGCGTCCTGCGCCCGGTTCAGGCCGACGAGCTGACGGGCCGTCGCGGCCAGGATGACGGCGATCGTGTTACGGTCCGAGCTCTCCTTCGCCGCGTGCAGCCCGAGCACGAGGTAGCGCTGCGCCGCCGCCTGCAGCCCGCTGTCCAGGGCCATCTCGCCGGCCAGCAGGCAGTAGTGCGCGGCGATCCGGAAGATCCGCGGATGCGCCGGCTCGGGGCTGTGCCGGATCAGCTCGGCCACCTCGTACAGCTGCCCGGTCACCGCCGAGCGCCGGATCCCGCCGCCGATCGCCGCCTCCCAGTCCCGGAAGACCCGCAGCGTCTCCTCGAGCTGGTCCGCGAGCACCGCGGCCCGACCCGGACGGCCGCGCTGCGGTTGCGCCGGAATCGGGCCGTTGGCGGGCAGTGTCTCCAGCGTGTCGAGGGAGCGCTGCGGGGCCGGGACGTACGGCAGCAGCCAGCGTTTGACCGGTTCGATCAGCGCGGTGCCCGCGGCCAGCGGCGGCGCGCCGTCGCCCACCCGGCGCGCCGGGTTCGGCCCGAGCAGCAGGTCGCTGCGGCAGAACTCGGCCAGCAGCTCGGCGGTGCGCTCCGGGCCCCAGGGCAGGTCGGCCAGCGTGCCCGCGATCGGGCTGGACGGCTCGCGCAGGCCCAGGTCGCTGAGCGTGACCACGCAGCCGAAGCGCTCGCTGAACAGCTCGGTCAGGATCCGCGGGATCGGGTCGCGCGGCTGCTCGCCGTCCAGCCACCGACGCACCCGCGAGGTGTCGGTGGCCACATGTGTCGCGCCGAGATCCCTTGCCCTGCGGTTGACCATGCGGGCGACTTCGCCCTTGGACCAGCCGCTGCGCTGGAACCAGGAGGCGAACAGGGCGTTGGGTACGCGTTCAGGCACGATGGATCGCCGCCGTGGTTGCCAGGTCGCTCATGGTGAGGCGACGGTAACGCCTTGGAGCGGAGCGGCGCAGGCGTTTGCCGGAATGCGCCAGGATTCGCCACCCGTGACATCCTGCGTTCGTGGCAACCGATGGCTAGCTTGAATCGTTGAGCGGTCGGTCGCCACGGGGACGCGGCCTGACCGCGCCCGACAGCGGAAAACGGCGTACCCGGCCGTGTGTAAGCAGCGGGCGAAGATGGAAGACAAGACTTTGTGGGGCGTGTGATGCGTGGGCCGAACCTCGGCTTGCTGCCACGGCAGGTGCGCCGTCCGGCGCAGGGAACGACCCGGGCGACGGCGCGGCAGTGTGCTGTCCGCTATTCCTCCTACGGCTGGCCGGTGACCACCGGTTCGACGACGCCGACGACCGATCCCGAACAGGCGCAGGCGCTGTGGTCCATGCTGCCGAGCGCCGGGGTGCACGCGGTCAGCGGCGAGGCCTTCGACGTCGTGGAGGCGGACGCGGCGACCGGCCGGGCCGCGCTGCTGCGGCTGGAACGGCTCGGCGTGCCGGTCGGCCCGGTGCTCTGGGCCCCGGCGACGGACCGGATCGGCTTCCTGGTGCAGTGCGAGACGCTCGGCTCGGTGCCGACGCTGCTCGGCGAGAGCTGCCGGCTGCGCGTGCTGCACCGCGGCGATCTCGTGGAGCTGCCCGGCTCGCCGTACAGCCGCGTGCGCTGGCTGCGCGAACCCGCCACCGTCGGCACGCCGCCCGAACTGCCGCCCGCGCACGTCGTCCTCGGCGGCATCGCCAGCTGCCGGCTCCCGCAGCGGCACTGAGCTTCCCGAAACACGAAGTGCCCCGGACGCCGAAGCGGTCCGGGGCACTCGCGTTCTCACACCCGCGTCGGCATCGCGGTTACCGGACGGCGAACGCCTTCGTCCCCGGCACGAAGCTGTGCGAGCCGGACCACGTCGTCGTCCCGGCCACGGCCGAGGTCGGCGGCGCCGTGGTCGTCGTCGGCAGGGCGAAGTAGCCGAAGAAGTCGACGATCAGCTGTGTCGGCGAGTAGCTGTAGTTGAAGAAGACCTCGCGGCCGTCCCCCTTCAGCTGCCCGATCGCCGCGTTGGCCACCGTCTGCCCCTTGGCGAAGTTCACGTTCGAGGTGGACGGCAGCGTGGTGTCCGTGTTCGGGAACACGATGATGTTCCCGTTGCCCTGCGGCTGAGTCACCGTCACGTTGTACACGGCGGCGGTCAGCGCCGTGTTCGGCACCTGCAGCCAGTACGACATCGAGCTGATGACGGCGTAACCCGACTTCACGATGCCGCCCGCCTCGCCGGTGCGCGTGTCGAACATGCGCGTCGGGTAGGAGGGCACGAACTTCGCGGTCGCCGAGGTCGAGTAGTAGCCCTCGAGGTCCACGAGCAGGTCGGCGGATCCGTTGCTGTCCAGGTAGAAGTCGATCACCCGGTTCTGCGGGACGGCCACGACGACCAGGTTCGGCACCGTGTTGCCCTTGGCGAAGTTCAGGTTCGAGATGTTCGGCAGGGTGCTCGAGTCCGGGTAGACCTTGAGGTCGCCGAACGAGGAGGTGTTGACCACCGTCACGTTCAGCGCCACCGCGCTCGCCCCGGTCGGCACCGAGGACGGCAGCGTGAGCCGCACCCGCTTCCAGGCCGAGAGCCGGCCGCCGACACCGCCGGTGCTCGAACGCGTGTCCACGATGCGGGTCGAGTTGAGCGCCGCGTAGCCGGAGTTCGTCGCGTCGTCGCCGGACACGTAGTAGCCCTGCAGGTCCACGATCAGCTGGACGGAGCCCGAGTTCTGCTGCACGTTGAGCTCGACCTTGCCGCCCGGCGTCATCGCCACGGTGACCTGGTTCGCGACCGTCTCGCCGGCGCCGAAGTTGAGGTTCGACGTCGTCGGGTTCTGCGACAGGCCGGTGCTGTAGACCCGGATGTTGCCGCCCGCGGTCGGCTGCGTGACCGTCACGTTCAGCACGACCGCCTCGACCGCGCCGTGGCCCGAGGCCGTGACCGAACTCGGCAGCGTCACGTCGATCACGTGCTGCGCCCCGATCGGCCCGGTGTACGGCCCGACCTGCGTGGCCTTGCGGGTGTCGATCAGCCGCACCGGGGTGACCGCGTGGTAGCCGTCGCCGACCGTCACCCACTGGGTCGTGGAGACGGTGGTCTGGCCCGCGTCGGTGATCGTGACGACGACCTTGTACGTGCCCTCCCACTCCGGCTTCGTCGCCGTCGGGCTCGACGAGACCGTCGGCGCGGCGCCGTCACCGAAGTCGAAGGAGTACGAGGCGCCCGCGGTGGCGTTCGAACCGGCCGCGCTCAGCGTCACGTCGGTCTGCCCGTTGGACTCGCCGGCGCCCGAGGTCGCCTTCACCGGCGCCGTCAGCAGCGAAGCGATCGGGGTAGCCTTGGTCGCGTTGTAGCGCACGTAGCCGACCCAACCCGGGTTCGTCGCCTGCTGGCAGGTGAACGCGTAGGTCGCGTTGAGCTGCGCGATGGTGCCGTCCGGGTTCGTCGCGATCTGGTAGACCGTGAAGCTGCCGTAGTACGTGTCGCAGCCGGTGCCCGCGTCGAACAGCGAGAGGCCGCCGGTCGTGCCGGTGAGCGGGTCGGTCGCGTTCAGGTACGTGCCGGGAACCAACTGCTGGTTCCCCGGAGCCGAGATCGACCAGGTCCAGCCGGTCGAGTACCCGCCCGCGGTGACCGTCACGTTGCTCGAGTTGCCGCTGACCACGACGTTCGACGCGCCGGTGTAGTCGATCGGCTTGTCGAAGCTGATCTCGGCACCGGGCGCGTCCTGGATGTAGAACTCGTCCGCATTGGCCGAGGTGGTGCCGGAGTGCGGCGGATCGGTGATCGGCAGGGCACTGCTCGGCAGGCTCGGGACCGGCGTCGCCTGCGTGGCGTTGTACCGGACGAAGCCGACCGCGCCGGGCGCCGACGCCGAGGCGTTGCAGTCCGAGCTGAACGTCGCGTTCACGTCGGTGGCGCTGATCTCGATGACCGTGAAGCTGCCGGACGTGCACGTGTTGCCGTTGTAGCTGATCGAGAGCCCGGTGTCGTACGTCGTCCCGGCCGTCAGCGCCGACGAGGACGTCAGACTCAACTGGTAGCCCGAAACGCTCGCCGTCACGGTCTCCAGGTCCGCGGACACGGAGACGGTCGGGCTCGTGTTGTCGATCGTGACGCCCTCGCCGATCTCGTACGTGTCGCCGCTCGCCAGGTAGAACTCCGTGGCCGAACTGCCGGGCGTCGTCGTGTGCGGGACCGTCGCGGCCGAGGCCGAGGCCATAGGCGCGACAGATCCCGCGAGCGCCAGAGAAAGAGTGAGCGCGCCAAGCGTGCGCAGGCGCATGTTACCCCCCAGTATGAAGATGGCTGGTGCTTGATAAAAGCGACTCATTATCGTACGGGTCAAAGGACTGTGTCAGTCATAGTCCTGTAACCGTTGCAGCGGGAACGGCGGGAGCGTCAGCGGCCGCGCGGCCAGCCGCAACAGCAGCAGCGGATTGTCGTCCCCCGCCGTACGGTTGAGCCGCAGCCGCCCGCAGCTCAGGCAGCGGTGGATCAGCACCCACCCGCCCTTGCCGCGCACCGTGACGGCGATCGGCTCCATTCCCGAGGAGCACTCGGCCTTGCGGTCGCCGGGCACGTTGCGGTCGAGATGCTTCGACCACAGGCACCGCGGACAGTGGTTGCGATGAGAAGTCCCAGGCGCGTCTAGCGACACCTCGGCGCCGCACTGGGCGCACTGGAACGAGCGTGCGAAAGCCAAAACCGGACACCTTCCGAAGCGAGCTTGTTGCGATGCGGGCTGAACATGACTCGCCTCCTTCCGGTGTCTCGGGTACGCGAACGGCCCCAGCACACCAAAGTGCCGGGGCCGACGTCAATCGAATATGCGAACGGCCGGCCGTCAGCCGCCGACCAGGGCGTCGACGAAGGCCGCGGGGTCGAAGGGGGCCAGGTCGTCGGCGCCCTCGCCGAGGCCCACGAGCTTGACGGGGACGCCGAGTTCGCGCTGGACGGCCACGACGATGCCGCCCTTGGCGGTGCCGTCGAGCTTGGTGAGGGCGATGCCGGTGATGTCGACGACCTCGCGGAAGACGCGGGCCTGGACGAGGCCGTTCTGGCCGGTGGTGGCGTCGAGGACGAGCAGCACCTCGTCGACCGGGCCCTGCTTCTCGACGACGCGCTTGACCTTGCCGAGCTCGTCCATCAGGCCGGTCTTGGTGTGCAGCCGGCCCGCGGTGTCGATCAGGGCGGTGTCGACGCCGAGTTCCTTGGCCCGGCGCACGGCCTCGAAGGCGACGGACGCCGGGTCGGCGCCCTCGGCTCCGCGGACGGTGGTGGCGCCGACCCGGTCGCCCCAGGTCTCGAGCTGGTCGGCGGCGGCGGCGCGGAAGGTGTCGGCGGCGCCGAGGACGACGGAGCGGCCGTCGGCGATCAGCACCCGGGCGAGCTTGCCGGTGGTCGTGGTCTTGCCGACGCCGTTGACCCCGGCGACGAGCACCACGGCCGGGCCCTCGCCGTCCTCGCGCAGCGAGCGCACGGTGCGGTCCAGGCTCGGGTCGACGAGCTTGAGCAGCTCCTCCTTCAGCAGCGCGCGCAGCTCCTCGGGGCTGCGGGTGCCGAGCACGCGGGTCCGGGTGCGCAGCGCCTCCACGAGCTCCTGGGTCGGACCGATGCCGAGGTCGCTGGTGAGCAGGACCTCCTCGATCTCCTCCCAGGTGTCCTCGTCCAGCTTGTCCCGGGACAGCAGCGAGAGCAGCCCCTTGCCGACGGCGCTGTTCGAGCGGGCCAGCCGGGAGCGCAGCCGGACCAGCCGGCCGGCGGTCGGCTCCGGCTCCTCCAGCGCTATCCGCGGCTTCTCGGCCTGCTCGACGTCGACCGTGATCGAGTCGGAGGCCTCCAGCAGCGCCTGGGCCGAGCCGTCCGCCGGCTGCGCCTCCTCGCCGAGCTTGAGCCGCAGGTCGTCGGGGGAACGCCGCTCCTCGGGGGGCAGGATGCGCGCGGCCTTCTTCTTGCCCCCTCGCACGACGAGCGCGGCCACCAGGCTCGCGAAGATTACTCCGGCGATCACGCCGATGATCACAGTCACCATGTCGTCTATTCTGTCAGGAACCGGACGGCTGCCCCGAACCAGGCGCTATTCGATCGCGGCCAGGTCGAAGATGAAGCGCATCGCCTCGAGCCGCTTGAAGCCGTGGATCGCGTCGAGGACCTTCGTCACGTCCGACTGCACCATGTTGAGCTTGCCGCCCAGGAACGCGATCTTCTTGGCGACGTAGGCCAGCTCGACCTGGGCCTGCGCGGCGGCGACCGGGGTGACCGTGCCCGCGGTGACGAACTCCGCGACCAGCATCCCGCCGAGCGAGCCTATGAGGATGTTGATGAGCATCTGGATCGTGCCCTCGGCCAGCTGCGCCTCGCTGCGGACGGCGCGGACGCACTCGTGCGTGGTGCGCACGCAGCCCGCCAGCGTGTCGAGTTCGTCCAGGTAGACGGACAGCGCGGGCTCGAAGCGGTCGGACTCGGGTCCGTCCCACTCGGCGGTGAGCGCGTCGGCCGCGGTGCGCAGCGCGTCGATCCGGTCGGCGAGGTCGTTGTACCCGGCCTCCCAGATCTTCTCGACCCGCTGGAGTTCCACGCAGTCGCCGGTGACCCGCTCGAGCGCGTGGAAGGGGTTCGGCATGCCGGTGTGGTCGCAGATGAAGAAGACGAGTTTCTTCTCCAGCGTGCTCAGGCCCGGTATCGGTATCGCCGGTATGTGGAAGTGTGAGAGGTGCTTCTTCCCGAAGGCGGCGAGCGACTCCTCGTCCACCGGCTCCGGGGCGTGCTGCGCGTAGCTCGAGGGGTCCTCGGCCACGGCGTCGTAACGGTGCGTCCAGTGCATACGTGTCCCCCGCGTTACCCCTTCGTGCTGAACTCTTCGACGAACTCCCCCGCCACCTCGCGCGCCTCGGTCAGGTTGACCTGGGTCGCCGGCAGCCGGTCGTGGTACGCGTCGCGCACCTTCGCCGCGTCGATCAGCTTCCCGAAGGCGTGTTCGTGCACGCCCGCCGCCCGCAATTGCTCCCCAAACGTGACGCACGCCGTCCCCACGGCGTCCAGCGCGTCGACCAGGGCGCGCACCAGCCCGGGCTCCACCCCTGGCAGTTCCCTGACAAGCCTGACATCCCCACCCGACTCGGTCATGCGGAGCAGGGTACCGAGGCGGATGGGGGAAGTGAAGACCTAGGCCTCCACCGGCACGGCCTGCGCGGGCACCTGGTCGCGCATCTTGCCGTCGTCGTGCCGCAGCTTCTGCGAGATGACCGTGGTCACGCCGTCGCCGCGCATGGAGACGCCGTAGAGCGCGTCGGCCACCTCCATGGTGCGCTTCTGGTGGGTGATCACGATCAGCTGCGAGTTCTCCCGCAGCTCCTCCATGATGGCGATCAGCCGCTGCAGGTTGGTGTCGTCCAGCGCCGCCTCGACCTCGTCCATCACGTAGAAGGGCGAGGGCCGCGCCTTGAAGATCGAGACCAGCAGCGCGACGGCGGTCAGCGAGCGCTCGCCGCCGGAGAGCAGCGAGAGCCGCTTGACCTTCTTGCCCGGCGGACGCGCCTCCACCTCGATGCCGGTGGTCAGCATGTCGTCCGGGTCGGTCAGGTACAGCCGCCCCTCGCCGCCGGGGAACAGCCGGGAGAAGACGCCCACGAACTCGCGCTCGGTGTCCGCGTACGCCTCGGCGAACACCTGGCGCACCCGCTCGTCCACGTCGTCGACCACCTGGAGCAGGTCGGCGCGGGTCTTCTTGAGGTCCTCGAGCTGCTCGCTGAGGAACTTGTAGCGCTCCTCCATCGCGGCGAACTCCTCGAGCGCCAGCGGGTTGACCTTGCCCAGCGCCGCGTAGTCGCGCTCGGCCTGCTTGAGCCGCTTCTCCTGCTCGGGGCGGACGAACTCGATGAAAGTGGGCTCTCCGTCCGAGTCGACGGTCGGGACCGGGACTTCGGGCCCGTACTCGGCGACCAGCGCCACGACCTCGATGCCGTGGTCCTCCATCGACTTCTCTTCGAGCTGTTCGAGCCGCATCCGCTTCTCGGCGCGCGCGACCTCGTCCCGGTGCGCGGTGTCCGTGAGCTGATCCAGCTCCCCGGCCAGCTCGCGGCCCCGGGTGCGCAGCAGGCTGAGACGCGCCTCGCGTTCGGCCCGCTCCTTCTCCGCCTGCTCGCGCATCGCCCCGGCCTGCGCCAGCGACACCTCCAGGCAGGCAAGGGTCTGCTTCACGCCGGAGACGACGGCCTGCGCCACCCGCACCTGCGCGCTCGCGGCGGCCTGCCGTTCCGCGGCCCGGTTGCGCGCCTCGCGTTCGGCGGCGGCGCCGCGGTCCAGCGCGTCGGCGCGGCCGGCCAGCGAACGGGCCCGCTCCTCGCCGGTGCGCACGGCGAGCCGCGCCTCCATCTCGGCCTGCCGCGCTGCGGTGGCCTCGGCGGCGAGCTCGTCGCGCACTTCCGTCGAGCTCTCGTCGTCCTCCGCGAGGGTCTCGGCCGCGGCGGCCGCCTCCTCGTGTTCGAGTTCGAGGTCGGCGAGCGTGCCCTCGTCCTTCTCCCGGGCCGTCTCGGCGGCCTCGGCGGACTTGGCGTACCGCTCGACCTCGGCCAGCGCGGCGCGGGCCTGGCCGCCGAGCCGGCCGAGCTGCTGGGCCACGGAGGCCTTCTGCGCGTCGGCGGCCCGGCGCTCGGCGACCAGCGCGTCAAGATGCTGCTTCGCGGCGCGCTGGTGCTCGGTGGCCTGCTCGAGTTCGTCGCGCAGCTGCCGGGACCGTTCGATCGCCTCGGCCAGCTTCTCCGCGGCCTCGTCCACCGCGGCCTGGATCTCCAGCAGCGACGGCGCGCTGGACGAACCGCCGTGCGCCACGTGCCGGCCGAGCACGTCGCCCTCGCGGGTGACGGCGACCAGCTCGGGGCGCGCCTCGATCAGCCGCGAGGCCTCGCCGAGGTCGTCCACTATGGCCATGCCGTGCAGCAGCCGCTGCACGGACGCGCTCATCTCCGCCGGAACACTCACCAGCTCGACGAGGTAGCGCGCGTACGACGGCAGCTCCGGCAGTTCAGCGCCCTGATAGGGGGCGCCGCCGACCAGTATGGCGGCGCGGCCGTGGTCCTCGGCCTTCAGCAGCCGGATCGCGTTGACCGCGGCGTCGGACGAGGCGACCGCCACGGCGTCCGCGGCGACGCCGAGCGCGGCGGCCACGGCCGTCTCAGCGCCCTGTTCGATCGTCAGTATCGCCGCGACGGAGCCGAGCATGCCGGAGAGCCGGTCGGTCGCCGCGAGCAGCGCGCCCGCGCCGTCCTTGCGGTTCAGGCCGAGTTCGAGGGCCTCCTTGCGCGCGGCGAAGGCGCCCTTCTCCCGCTCGGCGTCCCGCTCGGCGGCGCGCAGCGCGGTCAGCCGGTCCTCGGCCTCGGCGACGGCGGTCGTGGCCTCCTCGACCTCGGCGTCCAGCCCGTCGCCGTCCTCGATCCCCTCGACCTGCGCCTTGAGCTCGTCGTACTCCTGCTGCACGGCCGCGGCCCGGGACCGCGCCTCGTCGTGCGCGGCCCGCAGCCGGCCCAGCTCCGCGTCGGCGGCGGTCAGCTTCGAGCGGACGGCGCCCACCCGGCCGGCCAGCTTCGCCAGGTTCTCCCGGCGGTCGGCGGCCGAACGCACCGCGGCGGCGAGCCGGCGCTCCTCCGCGCCGTGCGACGCCTCGGCCTCGCCGCGCCGCCGGACCGCGTCGGCCAGCGCGTCCTGCGCCTGCGAGATCTCCTCGGCGAGCGCGTCCTCCTGCTCGCGGATGTACTCGGCCTCGCGCTCCATCTCCTCCGGATCGCGGCCCTGCCGCTCGGTCTGCGCGCCCTGGGCCAGCTGGGTGAGGTTGCGCACCCGCTCCCCGGCCAGCGACCCGGTGCCGCGCAGCCGCTCACGCAGCGAGGACAGCCGGTACCAGGCCTCCTGCGTCGCGGCCAGGTGCGGAACGAGCTCCTGCACGGACTGCTCGAGCGCGGTCTCCTGCGCGAGGCACTGCGCGACCTCCTGCTCGATCTCCGCACGGCGCTTGCGCACGGCCTGGTCGTCGGCGGTCTCCTGCTCGTACGCCATCTTGAGGTTGACGAACTCGTCGGCGAGCAGCCGCAGCCGGGCGTCGCGCAGGTCGGCCTGGATCGCCACGGCGCGCCGGGCCACCTCGGCCTGCCGGCCCAGCGGCTTGAGCTGGCGGCGCAGCTCGGTGGTGAGGTCGTTGATGCGGGTGAGGTTGGCCTGCATCGCGTCCAGCTTCCGCAGCGCCTTCTCCTTGCGCTTGCGGTGCTTCAGGACGCCCGCGGCCTCCTCGATGAACGCCCGGCGCTCCTCGGGTCCGGCGCGCAGCACGGCGTCGAGCTGGCCCTGCCCGACGATGACGTGCATCTCGCGGCCGATGCCGGAGTCGGACAGCAGCTCCTGGATGTCGAGCAGCCGGCAGGGGGTGCCGTTGATCGCGTACTCGGAGCCGCCGTTGCGGAACATGATCCGCGAGATGGTGACCTCGGTGTAGTCGATCGGCAGGGCGCCGTCGGTGTTGTCGATCGTCAGGCTGACCTCGGCGCGGCCCAGCGGCGGACGCCCCGCGGTGCCCGCGAAGATGACGTCCTCCATCTTGCCGCCGCGCAGCGACTTCGCGCCCTGCTCGCCCATGACCCAGGCCAGCGCGTCCACGACGTTCGACTTGCCGGAGCCGTTCGGGCCCACGACGCAGGTGATGCCCGGCTCGAAGCGCATGGTGGTGGCCGAGGCGAAGGACTTGAACCCGCGCAGGGTCATGCTTTTCAGGTGCACGTCGTCCCGAGTTCCTGTCCAGTGGCTTACCGACTACTCCACTCAGCCTACCGGCCGAGATGCCGTGAAGAGCAGAAGGGACGCCTCGGCGTCCCTTCGATTCTTCCGGGTGTCCACCTCGGGATCACTCCCGAGGGACACCGGTGCTTGAGTTGTGGATGGTGCGGCGGGCCCGCACGGCGGCTCAGGTGAGCGCCGGCTCCCGGTCCTTCACCGCGGCGAGCAGCTCGCGGTCGAAGGAGTCGCCGTGCACCGCCGCGGCCAGCACGTCGTTCTCCGCCTTCGCGCGCCCGAGCTCGTCCTCGAGATCGCGTACTCGCTGCTGCAGCCTACGGACCTCGGCGAGCATCCGCGGGTCCGTGCCCCCGATGTGTCCGAGTAGTGCCTTAGCCATTCCAGGGTCCTCCACGTCGAGTGGACCGACACGGCCGGTCAGGACGGTCGTGTCGCCATTGTTTTCACCGTCGGCGCATGCCACGGTGGCTTGTGTTCCACGCCTCGCCCGAATGGTCCTGGGCACGGCGAGGGGCACGCGGCGGGGCTGGAGGGGTGTGCGACGCTCTCCGCACAGGCACAGCTTCCACTGGCGTCCCTCGCGCGAAATGGGCAGGTGCGCGGGCTTCTAGCGTCTCACCACGGGCGCCCAGGGTCAAATCCTGCGCCACTTCGCGTCCCCCGCCAGGTTTAACCGCCCCCGGGCGGTGGTAAAGCAGAGCGCTCACACTCCGTCAAGAAGCGATCGCCCCCGGCGCACGCGGCGCCGGGGGCGATCGATCGTTCATCCGGATTCAGCAGAACGGCCCGCGGCCGTTCTCGTGGATCCGGTGGTTCAGGCCTTCGGCAGCGCCTCCAGCTGCGCCTGCACCCGCTTGAGGTCCGCCTCGGCGGTGGCCAGCCGGGTGCGGATCTTCTCGACCACGGCCTCCGGGGCCTTCGCGAGGAACGCCTCGTTGCCCAGCTTCGCGTTCGCCTGCGCGATCTCCTTGGCGGCGGCGGTCTGATCCTTCGTCAGCCGGGCCCGCTCGGCGGCCACGTCGATGGTGCCGGACAGGTCCAGCTCCACGGTCGCCAGCGCCGTCTGCAGGGTCGCGGTGGCCGCGAAGCCCTCCTCGGGCTCGGTCAGCCGGGCCAGCGAACGCAGGTCCGTCTCGTGCGCGGCGAGCGAGCCCTGCAGCGCCAGCCGCCCGGGCACCCGCTGCCCCACGTTCAGGCCCTGGTCCGAGCGGAACCGGCGCACCTCGGTGACCGCCTCCTGCAGCGCCAGGATGTCCGCCTCGGCCGCCGGGTCGCGCAGCGTGTCGTCCGCCTGCGGCCAGGCCGCGACCACGATCGACTCGCCGCCGGTGAGGGTCTTCCACAGCTCCTCGGTCACGAAGGGCACGTACGGGTGCAGCAGCCGCAGCGTCACGTCCAGCACGTGGCCCAGCACCGCGCGGGTGGAGGCGGCGGGCTGCCCGCCGGCGGCGAGCGGCGCCTTGGCCAGCTCCACGTACCAGTCGAAGACCTCGTCCCAGGCGAAGTGGTAGAGCGCCTCGCAGGCCTTCGCGTGCTGGTAGTCCTCCATCAGCGCGTCGACCTCGGCGGTCACCGCGCTGAGCCGGGACAGGATCCAGCGGTCCGCGGTGGACAGGTGCTCGCGCTCCGGCAGCCCGGCGACGGTCGCGCCGTTCATCAGCGCGAACCGGGTGGCGTTCCAGACCTTGTTGCAGAAGTTCCGGGACGCCTGGCACCACTCCTCGCCGGTCGCCAGGTCCACGCCCGGGTTGGCGCCGCGGGCCAGGGTGAAGCGGGTCGCGTCCGCGCCGTACTTCTCCACCCACTCCAGCGGGTCGATGCCGTTGCCGAGCGACTTGGACAGCTTGCGGCCGAACTGGTCGCGGACCAGGCCGTGCAGCGACACGGTGTGGAACGGGATCGAGCCCTCGGGGCCGCGGTCCTTCATCGCGTACAGGCCGAACATCATCATCCGCACGACCCAGAAGAACAGGATGTCGTAGCCGGTGACCAGCACGGACGTCGGGTAGAACTTGCGCAGGTCCTCGGTGTCGTCCGGCCAGCCGAGCGTGGAGAACGGCCACAGGCCCGAGGAGAACCAGGTGTCGAGCACGTCCGAGTCCTGCCGCCAGCCCTCGGCCTCGGTGCCCGGTGCGTCCTCGTCCGGGCCGACGCACACGATCTCGCCGTTCGGGCCGTACCAGACCGGGATCCGGTGGCCCCACCACAGCTGCCGGGAGATGCACCAGTCGCGCAGGTTGTCGACCCACTGGAAGTAGCGCGGCTCCAGCTCCTTCGGGTGGATCCTCACCCGGCCCTCGCGCACCGCGGCGGCGGCGTCGGCGGCCAGCGGGCCCACCTTCACCCACCACTGCATCGACAGCCGCGGCTCGACCACCGTGTCGCAGCGCGAGCAGTGGCCCACGGCGTGCACGTACGGCCGCTTCTCGGCGACGATCCGGCCCTCTTCGCGCAGCGCGGCGACCACGGCCGGGCGCGCCTCGAAGCGGTCCAGGCCCTCGAACGGCCCGGGCACGGTGATCACGCCGCGCTCGTCCATCACGACCAGGTTCTCCAGGCCGTGCCGCTGCCCGATCTCGAAGTCGTTCGGGTCGTGCGCCGGGGTCACCTTCACCGCGCCGGTCCCGAACGCCGGGTCCACGTGCGCGTCGGCCACGATCGGGATCCGCCGCCCGGTGAAGGGCAGCTCCACGGTCGTGCCGATCAGGTGCTGGTAGCGCTCGTCGTCCGGGTGCACCGCGACGGCCGTGTCGCCGAGCATCGTCTCGGCCCGGGTGGTCGCCACGATGATCGCGTCGTCGCCCTCGCCGTAGCGGATCGAGACCAGCTCGCCGTCGTCGTCGTGGTGCTCCACCTCGGCGTCGGACAGGGCGGTCAGGCAGCGCGGGCACCAGTTGATGATCCGCTCGGCGCGGTAGATCAGGCCGTCGTCGTACAGCTTCTTGAAGATCGTGAGCACGCTGCGGGACAGGCCGGCGTCGAAGGTGAAGCGCTCCCGGGACCAGTCCACGCTCGCGCCGAGCTTGCGGATCTGGTGGAGGATGGCGCTGCCCTTCTCCTCCTTCCACTCCCAGGTGCGCTTGACGAAGGCCTCGCGCCCGAGGTCGTGCCGGGACAGGCCCTCCTTCGCGAGCTGCTTCTCCACCGCGTTCTGGGTGGCGATGCCCGCGTGGTCGGTGCCCGGCAGCCAGAGCGCCTCGAAGCCCTGCATGCGCTTGCGGCGGGTGATCGAGTCCTGCAGGGTCACGTCGAGGGCGTGGCCGATGTGCAGCACGCTGGTCACGTTCGGCGGCGGGATCACGATCGTGTGCGCGGGCTTGTCGCTCTTCGCGTCGGCCTCGAAGTAGCCGCTGGATACCCAGCCCTCGTAAAGCTTCCCCTCTACCTCGGCCGGCGCGTACTGCGGCGGCAGGGCGGCGGCAGCGGCGTGGCTGCCGTGGTTCTGGGGGGAAGTGGTTTCGGTCACGCACACGATTGTACGGAGCCGACGGGCTCGGCAAGACCGGTATGTATCCGTTACGCCCCTACGCCTTCGTGTGGTCCGGCGAATGGGTAGGTTTACCGCATGTCGTGGGGAGAACAGCAGCAACCGCCGTACGATCCGAACAACCCGTACGGCCAGCAGCAGCCGCAGCAGCCCTACCCGCAGCAGGGTGGGCAGCCCCAGCAGGGGCAGGACCAGTCGCAGCAGGGGTGGGGCGCGCCGTACAACTCGGGCTCCGGCTCGGGCTACACGCAGCCGATGCCGCAGCAGAACAACCCGTACGGGCAGCCCGCGCAGCCGAACCCCTTCGGCGCCTCGGGATCGCAGCCGCAGTACGGGCAGCAGCCGCAGTACGGCCAGCCGGAGTTCGCGCAGTACCAGAGCGGACCGCCGCCGAAGAAGGGCAACGGCACCTTCGTGGCGATCCTGGTCGGCGCCCTGGTGGTGGTCGGCGGCGGCATCGCGGCCGCCGTGGTGCTGACCGGCAACCACCACAACACCCCGGTGGCCGGGCCGACCGCGTCGAACTCGGTGGTGACCAGCCCGACCGCCTCGGCGAGCGCCAGTTCCACGGACACCGGCAGCTCCGGCGGCTCGACGACGCTGAGCGCCCCGTCCAGCGTGCAGGGCCTGACACTGCTGACGAACTCGGTCGCCAAGCAGGCCGTGTCCTCGATGAAGTCGAGCCTGTCCGCGGACGCCGAGCTCTACCCGGACCCGGTGCTCGCCGCGTACAACGACGGCGGCGGCAACAACGTGACCACGATCCTGGTGGACCAGGCGATGTCCGACCTCAGCGCCTCCGACCAGAGCCAGCTGACCGCCTCGGGCTCGGCCGCGGACGTGGTCTCGGAGATCATGACCGGCGCCGGCGTCAGCAACGCGCAGACCGAGTCGACCAACGCCAGCGACGGCGCGCTCAGCTGCGGCTCCAAGGACGAGAGCGGCACGAAGGTGACCATCTGCGTCTGGTACGACCAGGCCAGCTTCGGCACCCTGCAGTACCTCGACGGCACCTCGGCGAGCACCGCGGCCCCGGTCGCGGACGCCGTCCGCGCCGCCGCCGAGAGCTGACCGACAACGCGAAGGACCACCTGCCCACGCGGGCAGGTGGTCCTTTTCAATGGTCCGTCAGGCCGACTTCTCGCGGGGCAGCCGCGGGTTCGGGCCGCCGCGCAACGGCGAGTCCCGCGGGATCAGCGTCGGCATGGCGCGCTCGCGCACCGTCTCGGCCGTGATCAGCACCTGCGCGATGTCGCGGCGGGAGGGGACGTCGTACATGATCGACATCAGCACCTCCTCCATGATCGCGCGCAGCGCCCGGACGCCGGTGCCGCGCAGGATCGCCAGGTCGGCCAGGGCCTGCAGCGCGTCGTCGGAGAACTCCAGCTCCACGCCGTCCAGCGCCATCAGGTGCTGGTACTGGCGCACGAGCGCGTTCTTCGGCTCGACCAGGATCCGGCGCAGCGCGGCCGAGTCCAGGTTGCTCACGTGGGTGAGCACCGGCAGCCGTCCGATGAACTCCGGGATCATGCCGAACTTGATCAGGTCCTCCGGCATCACCTCGGCGAAGACGTCCTCCGCCTCGAGCTCCGCCCGGCTGCGCAGCTGGGCGCCGAAGCCGATCCCCTGCTTGCCGACCCGCGCCTGGATGATCCGCTCCAGACCGGAGAAGGCGCCGCCCACGATGAACAGGATGTTCGTCGTGTCGATCTGGATGAACTCCTGGTGCGGGTGCTTGCGACCGCCCTGCGGGGGAACCGCGGCGATCGTGCCCTCCAGTATCTTCAGCAGCGCCTGCTGCACGCCCTCGCCGGACACGTCACGGGTGATCGAGGGGTTCTCCGACTTGCGGCCGATCTTGTCGACCTCGTCGATGTAGATGATCCCGGTCTCGGCCTTCTTCACGTCGAAGTCGGCGGCCTGGATCAGGCGCAGCAGGATGTTCTCGACGTCCTCGCCGACGTAGCCCGCCTCGGTCAGCGCCGTGGCGTCCGCGATGGCGAAGGGCACGTCCAGCATCCGCGCGAGGGTCTGCGCCAGGAAGGTCTTGCCGGAGCCGGTGGGGCCGAGCAGCAGCACGTTGCTCTTGGCGATCTCGACCGTCTCGTCGCGGTTCGAGCGGCTGGTGTCGCCCGCCTGGATCCGCTTGTAGTGGTTGTAGACGGCCACCGCGAGGGCGCGCTTGGCGTCCTCCTGGCCGATCACGTAGGTGTCCAGGAACTCGCAGATCTCGCGCGGCCTGGGCAGCTCCGACCACCGGTGCTCGGCCACTCCGGCGAGCTCCTCCTCGATGATCTCGTTGCACAGGTCGATGCACTCGTCGCAGATGTACACGCCGGGTCCGGCGATCAGCTTCTTGACCTGCCGCTGGCTCTTCCCGCAGAAAGAGCACTTGAGGAGGTCGCCCTCACCGATGCGTGCCACTGGATCGGTCTCCTTAACGGAGTGGTGTGGTGGATGACTCGCTTATCTGAAGGTACCGCTTCGCGGGCCCTTGCGGGGCCAAGCGGGTCCGGACCACGCCCGGAACCCGCTCGGCGATCACCCGTCAGGCCCCGCTGGCGAGCGCGTCGGCGCGCGTGGAGAGCACGCTGTCGACGATCCCGTACTCGAGTGCCTCCTGGGCCGTGAGGTACTTGTCGCGCTCGACGTCGGCGCGCACGTCCTCCTCGGACTTGCCGGTGTGCCGCGAGAGCATCTGCTCCATCGTGGTGCGGATGCGCAGGATCTCCGCCGCCTGGATCTCCAGGTCGATCAGGTCGCCGCGGCCGGTCTCGGTGTACGGCTGGTGGATCAGGATCTTGGAGTGCGGCAGCGCCATCCGCTTGCCCTTGGTCCCGGCCGCGAGCAGCACCGCGGCAGCCGAGGCGGCCTGCCCGATGCACACGGTCTGGATGTCCGGCTTCACGAACTGCATGGTGTCGTAGATGGCGGTCAGCGCGCTGAACGAGCCGCCGGGCGAGTTGATGTACATGGTGATGTCCCGGTCCGGGTCCATCGACTCCAGCGTGATCAGCTGGGCCATGACGTCGTTCGCCGAGGTGTCGTCGACCTGCACGCCGAGGAAGATGATCCGCTCCTCGAACAGCTTCGAGTACGGGTTGTGCTCGCGCAGGCCCTGGCTGGTGCGCTCGACGAAGCTCGGCAGGATGTAGCGGGACTCGAAGCGCGGGCCGTCGTGCCGCGCGTCCAGGCTGAAGTGGTTCGACATGGTGGTCCTTCTCTCTAACGCCCGGATCAGGCCTCGGCCGCCGCGGCGTGCGCGGAGGTGGTGAAGATCTCGTCGATCAGGCCGTAGTCCTTGGCCTCCTCGGCGGTGAACCAGTTGTCGCGCTGCGAGTCCTTCTCGATGGTCTCGAAGTCCTTGCCGGTGTGCTGGGCCGTCAGCTCCAGCATCCGGTGCTTCATCCGCAGCAGGCGCTCGGCCTGGATCTTGATGTCCGAGGCGGTGCCGCCGAGGCCCGCCGAACCCTGGTGCAGCAGCACCTCGGCGTTCGGCAGCGCGTAGCGCTTGCCCGGGGTGCCCGCGCTCAGCAGGAACTGGCCCATCGAGGCCGCCATGCCCATCGCGACGGTGGCCACGTCGTTGCTGATCAGCTGCATGGTGTCGTAGATCGCCATGCCCGCGGTGACCGAGCCGCCGGGCGAGTTGATGTAGAACCAGATGTCCTTGCTCGGGTCCTCGGCGTTGAGCAGCAGCAGCTGGGCGCACAGGGTGTTCGCGATGTCGTCGTCCACCTGCTGGCCGAGGAAGACGATCCGGTTGCGCAGCAGCCTGTTGAACACCTGGTCGTTGAGCCCGCCGGGACCGTCCAGGCCCGCCATCCGGGGTGCGTGTGAGTTCTGATTCGTCACGTCGTCCACCTTGTTCCGCTCGGGGCGTAGCACCCCACGGCTCTCGCCGCTTGCCGACTCATTGCAAACGACCCTAACCCGTGCCGAGGACTCGGCAGCGGATTAGGGTCGCTTGTTCGCTCTAGGCGTAGAAACTCAGGACCACTGAGTCTTACGCGGACTTACTCGTGCGCGTGCCCGTAGTGCTCGTCGCCCGGGGGACGGCCGAAGGCGTCGGTCTCGGCCTCGGCCAGCTCGGCGAGGTCCACGACGTTGCCCGAGGCGTCCTTCACGACGGCGGCCTCGAGGATCTGCTGCAGGGCCTTGCCCCGGCGCACCTCGCCGACCAGCGCCGGGATCTGGCCCGACTGCACGACGGACTGCGCGAACTGGTCCGGGCTCATGCCGGAGCCGGCCGCGCGGCGGATCAGGTGGTTGGTCAGCTCGCCCTGGTTCACCGACAGCTCGGCGGCGTCGGCCACCTTGTCGAGCACGAACTGCGCCTTCATGCCGTCGCGCACCTGCTTGTCCAGGTCGGCGGCGAACTCCTCGGGCGTCTGCTCCTGCAGCTTGAAGAAGCCGTCCCGGGTCATGCCCGCGGCCTCGATCTGCTGGTCCAGCTGCTCGTTGCGCCAGGCGATCTCGGCCTCGACGGCCTTCGCGGGCAGCGGGAAGTCGAGCTGCTCGAGCACGGCCTCCAGCACCTTGTCGCGGGCCTGCGCGCCCTGCTCGAACTTCTTCGACTTCGCCAGCCGCTCGGAGATCGAGCCGCGCAGCTCCGGCAGGGTGTCGAACTCGCTCGCCAGCTGGGCGAAGTCGTCGTCCAGCTCGGGCAGCTCGCGGGTCTTGACCGAGCCGATGGTGACCTTGATGTCGGCCTCGTCGCCCGCGCGGGAGCCGCCGACCAGGGTGCTGCGGAAGTCGACCTCGTCCGCGGCGTTCTTGCCGAGGATGGCCTCGTCCAGGCCGTCGACCATGTTGCCGGAGCCGACCTCGTAGGAGACGCCGGTGGCGGTGCCGTCCTCGAGGGTCTCGCCGTCGATCGAGGCGACCAGGTCGAGGCTGACGAAGTCGCCGTCCTCGATCGCGCGCTCGACGCCGACCAGCGAGCCGAAGCGCTTGCGCAGCGAGTCCAGCTGCTCGTCGACCTGCTCGTCGCCGACCTCGGCGTCGTCCACCTGGACCTCGAGGCCCTGGTACTCCGGCAGGTCGAACTCGGGACGCACGTCCACCTCGGCGGTGAACTTCAGCGCCTCGCCGTCGGTGAGGTCGGTGACCTCCACGTCGGGACGCCCGACGACCTCGAGCTTGGCCTCGTTCACGGCCTTGCCGTACAGGTCCGGCAGCGCCGAGTTGATGGCCTCCTCAAGCACCGGCCCGCGGCCGAACCGCTGGTCGATGACTCGCGGCGGCACCTTCCCCTTGCGGAAGCCCGGCACGTTCACCTGCTCGGCGATCTTCTGGTACGCCGCGTCGAGGCTTGGCTTGAGCTCGGCGAAGGGAACCTCGACGGTGAGCCGGACCCGGGTCGGGTCCAGATTCTCGACGGCGCTCTTCACAGCAGTGGTCTCCTCGTTGGGACTTCGGTCTTGGCCGCAGGCGCCCCGGGCGGTTTTCCGCACGCCGATACCGCACCTGCGGGGCCATCGTACCCCGCAGACCCCCGCAGAGTGATAAAAGTGCAGATCACAGGAAAGAAAAAGGTCCTGAAGCGGTCGAAACGACCTTGGAAACGCCTGTGGAAAAGGAGTCGGGGTGGCGGGATTCGAACCCACGGCCTTTCGCTCCCAAAGCGAACGCGCTACCAAGCTGCGCCACACCCCGGCGAGCGGAGCTTACCCGGTACACGACCCCGCATGCACCCGGGTTGTCCGCCGGGCGAAACCGTGTCACGGAACGCGTCGTCTATGTGGCAAGATAGGCACGCACCAGCACCATGCGGATGTAGCTCAATGGTAGAGCCCTAGTCTTCCAAACTAGCTACGCGGGTTCGATTCCCGTCATCCGCTCCATCGGGCCCCCGCAGTCGCTGCCGGGGGCCTTTGCGCGCCTTCATAGCAGATTGCCGTTGTTGTTGCCGGGATGTGACGCATTGTCCGCACGTACGCACCAGCCGTACGGATAAGATCTCCGCGCAACGGACTTGCATTCCTGCACGTCTCTTAGCTGCGAAGGTCCGTATCAAGGAGGGGACTGCGGTGAGCGACGATTCTCCGAACAAGGGCTGGGACGGCTGGTTCGCGACGGAGCCGAGCACGCCGGGGGGCGAGCGGCCGGAGCCGGAGCAGAACCAGGTACCAGCCGAGCCGGAGCCGGAGCCGGAGACGCCGGCCGAGCAGACCGACTGGACGGTGCCGCCGGTCCGCGAGGAGGCGGCGCCCGAGCCGGAGCCCGAGGCCGAGCCGGAACCCGAGCCGACCTCAGCTCCGGAACCCGAGGTCGAGCCCGAGCCGGTGAGCAGCGTCTGGACGCCCGCCGCCGTGGAGCGGGAGCAGCCGGAGCACGCGCTGACTCAGGTGGTCACGCCGCAGCAGGCTGACGTGCCGGACGCGAACGCGAACGTGGACACGAGTGCGGACGCGGCGCCCACGCAGATCGTCTCCTCGCCGACCGTCGACGCGGCGCCGACGCAGATCGTGGCCTCGCCCACGATGGATGTGGCGCCCACTCAGGTCGTCTCGCCGCAGACTCCGGCGGAACCGTGGCAGCCGCCGCAGCCCGCGCTGATGTGGGGCGAGGCGGGGCAGGGCGGACCGGTTCAGCAGCAGCCGTCGCAGGGCCGGCAGCAACCGCAGCGCGGATACGCGGCGGCGGCACCGGCAGCGGGGGCCGCGGCAGCCGAGGCGGGCCCGCAGGCGCAGCCGACGCAGGTTCAGCCGCCGCAGGCTACGCAGTCCTCGCCGGTGTACCACGTTCCGCCGCCGACGGCGCAGGCGTACCGCTCGGAGCCGCCGACGCAGAACGGGTTTGCGCAGGCGCCGCCGAACCGGCCTTCCGCCGCGTCCGCCGATGCTTTCGAGGACGACGAGCGGCGGCCGTCCTCGCGCAAGAAGGTGTACCTGGCCAGCGGAATCGGCGCGGCGGCGATCGTGGGATTGGTCGCCGTGCTCGTGTTCACGCAGGGGTCCTCGGGTTCCGGCTCGGCGGCCGCGAAGCCGAGCGGGTTCCAGCCGACCGGGACCAGCGTGACCGGTGACGCCGAGCAGACCGCGGCGGCGTTCCTGGCGGCGTGGGAGAGCGGGAACTTCAAGCAGGCCGCGTCGTACACGGACAACGTGGCCGCCGCGCAGTCCACGCTCAGCGCCTACAGCACGAATCTGAATCTCAATGGTCTGCAACTGAAGGCGACCGGCTCCACGGCGCTCGCCGCGGCGGCCTCCGCGTCGGCATCGACCTCGAGTTCGACTGCTGCTTCGGCATCGGCTTCCGCATCCGCGTCGTACGGTGCGGCGGCTCCCACGGGCACGGCCGGGGCGGTCACGTTCTCGGTCGTGGCCAAGGTGGGGCTGCCCGCTTCGGCCACGTCCACGGCGTCGTCATCGTCGTCGAGTTCCGCTTCAACGTCTGCCTCAGCGTCCGCGTCGAGTTCGGCATCGACGTCGTCCGCCGCGAGTTCGGTGACGGCGAACTGGTCGTACTCCTCGAAGGTGGTCGCCTACAAGAAGAACGGCGGCTGGTGGATCCAGTGGGATCCGTCGCTGGTGGCGCCGAACCTGACCGCGAACGAGAAGGTCGTCAGCGTGGCCCTGTCCCCCTCGGCGGCCGAGGTGACGGACGACTCGGGCAACGACCTCTCGTCCGCCACGGATCCGGGCGTGCACAACATCTACACCGCGCTGAAGAAGTCGGCTCCGGTCGGCCAGGGCACGCCGGGTGTGGAGATCGTGCTGGAGAAGGCCGACGGGACGCAGATCAGCAGCAGCGTCGACGTGCTCAGCCAGCCGGTCAACACCGGCGTGGTGAAGACGACGATCAACGCCAAGGCGGAGGCCGCCGCGCAGGCCGCGGTGCAGAAGTACTCGGACAGCTCGATGGTCGTGCTGCAGGCGAGCACCGGGCACATCGTGGCGGTGGCGAACAACGACGGCGGCAACGACTTCGCGCTCACCGCGCGGATCGCGCCCGGCTCCACCAACAAGATCATCACCGCGACGGCGCTGCTGACCAGCGGGCTGGTCTCCTCGCCGAGCCAGGCGGTGGAGTGCCCGGCGAAGATCGTGGTGGACGGCACCACGTTCGCCAACTCGGGGGGCGAGAGCAAGCCCGCGGGCACTCCGTTCCTCACCGACTTCGCGATCTCCTGCAACAACGCGTTCGGCCAGTGGTACGACAAGATCGGCTCGACGACGCTCGCGCAGACGGCCGAGAAGTACTACGGGCTCAATCAGCAGTGGAACCTCGGCACCGGGCTGGCCGGCCCGTACTACCAGATCCCGTCCAGCGCCTCGAACGGCGAGCTGTTCCAGGAGCTGTTCGGGCAGGGCCAGTTGGAGGCGGCACCGCTCGCGATGGCCTCGGTCGCCGCGACGGTGGACTCCGGCTCGTTCAAGCAGCCGATCGTGGTGGACGGCGCCTCCCAGATGTCCGCGACCTCGCTGCCCTCGAACGTGCAGCAGGACCTGTGGCAGATGATGAAGGCGGTCGTCACGGAGTCCGACGGCACCGCGGCCGGCGTCTTCAACAGCGTGAACTCGACCGTGTACGGCAAGACCGGCACGGCGGACGTCGGCTCGGGCCAGGACAAGCCGAACAGCTGGATGGTCGTGTTCGACCCGAAGCTGGACCTCGCGATCGGCTGCGTGGTGCTGGACGCGGGCTACGGCGCCGAGTACGCGGGACCCGAGACGGCGGCGGTGCTCGCGGCGCTGCAGTAGGACCGCGGCGCTGGTCACGGCACGGCAGAACCCTGTCCCCGATGGGCGCACTCCGGTAGGATTGCGCCCATCGGAGCTTTCGCGAGACTTCGTGGGGGGATGGGGAATGGGGATTCTCGGGGACCTGGAGAACGCGGCGGGAGACGTCGTTCACGCGGGCGAGGACGTGGTGGACGCCGGTTCGCAGCTCGCGGGCGACATCGTGCAGGGCGGGGAGTCGCTGGCCAGCGGCGTGGTGCACGGCGTCGGCGATCTGCTGACCGGGGTGGGCAACGGCGTCGAGGGCTTCTTCAAGAGCCTGTTCGACCACGTCGGCGCGCCGGAGGAGATGGCGGCCGACCTGCGCAAGATGGCGCAGCAACTGGATCAGCTCGGCCAGCAGCTCGTGCAGGACGCCGCGAAGGTGACCTGGGACGGCGAGGCCGCGGACTCGTTCCGGCAGCACACCTCGCAGCTTTCGCAGCAGTTCTCGCAGTTGTCGACGGAGTTGACCGACGCCGCGAACCTCGCGGCCACGCTGATCTGACCGCGTTTCAGCGGCTTCACAGGGGCAGGGGGACGGTGGGATGGCCGACAAATTCGCGGTGGACGCGGCGAATCTGCAGCAGCTCTCGCAGAACTGGAATTCAGAGGCGCAGCAGGTGGAACAGTTGCCCCAGCAGCTGTCCACGATCGAGTCGCACCTCGGCACGCTGCTCGAGAACACACTCGCGACGGACGCGCTCAACTTCGTGCTCGGCGGTGAGCAGCTCGCGGTCTGGTTCGATCTGCGGTCGAAGCTGAAGGACGCGGCGGGCATGCTGAACACGCTCGCGCAGCAGCTCGGTCAGGACTCGGAGACGCTGAAGCGCTGCGCGGTCGAGTACCAGATCGCGGACGACGCGGCGGCGAACGGGATCACGAACATCCAGGCGGCGCTCAACTCGAACGCGCCCGGCTCGACGCAGATCAGGGCACTGCTGAACACGCTGTCCGGCAGCGACGCGGCCACCGCGGAGAGCACGGCGCAGTCGATGCTCGGCACGCCGCCCACGACGACGCCCGGCGGCGGCTCGACCACCACCAGCGGCACCGGGACCGGCGGCGGGGGCGGCTCCACAGGCGGCGGCGGAGGAGGCGGCGGGGGCTCCACGGGCGGCGGTGGCGGCAGTGGCGTGAACACCACGCAGGACGGCTCCGCCGACGGCGGCGGGGGCACCACGACCGCGGGCGGCGGCGGGATCGCGGACACCTCCGGCGGGGACTGGCAGACCACCGGCAACTGGACCGCGGGCATCAACGGCCCGCGCACCGGCCAGGGCATGCGCACCACGCTGCCCGACTACTCCTCGCTTCCGGCCGCGCGCCAGCAGATCATGTCGAACATGGAGGCGCGGGTGCGGCACAAGATCGGCTACAGCCAGTCCGCGTACACCGACGGCTACCGGGACGACTGCTCCGGCAGCGTCTCCGCGGCCTGGGGGCTGTCCAAGCCGGGCACGAACTGCATCGGGCTGATGGGCTCCTCGGTCTCGCACCGGATCACCAAGGACGACCTGCAGCCGGGCGACGCGATGATCGCCAGCGACCACGTGGTGCTGTTCGGCGGCTGGGCGAACGCGCAGCACACCCAGTACTACGCGCTGGAGGACGACGGTTCGGACGGCACCGTGGCGCACGTCATCCCGTACCCGTACTGGTCGCACAACGGCGTGACCGACGGCGGCACCTACGAGCCCTACCGGAAGAACGGCGTCTCCTGATTCCGGCTCAGGACCGGCTCAGACCAGCGCGTCGCGGCACAGCAGCACCAGCGCGCGGTCGTCGTTGACCGAGCGGGCGACCGTGTCCACGATGCGCATCGCGCCGCCCGGGAAGCTCTTGGTGCGCAGCGTCTGGGCCGCGCCGAGCAGCCGGTCCAGGCCCACGGAGAGGTCCCGGCCGGGCCGCTCGACGAGTCCGTCGGTGTACAGCAGCAGCGCGTCGCCCGGGTCCAGGCGGCCGCGGCTCGGCTCGTACACCACGTCGGGCAGCACGCCGAGCACCGGGCCCGGCGTCTCGGCGAGCTCCCACTCGCCGGTGCCCGCGTTCAGCCGGGCGATCGGCGGGTGCCCGGCGCTGTAGCACTCGAACTCGCCGGACTCCAGGTCCAGCACCAGGTGCACGGCGGTCGCGAAGCCCTCCTCCCAGCCCTGCCGCAGCAGGTACCGGTTCGCGGAGGCCAGGAACTCGGCGGCCGGGACCGAGCCGAGCAGGCCGCCGAACGCGCCGGACAGTGCCAGGGCCCTGGTTCCCGCCTCCAGGCCCTTGCCGCTGACGTCGACGAGGCCGAGCTGCAGCACGGTGCCCTGCTCGGAGCGCGCGGCGATCAGGAAGTCGCCGGCGAAGGACTGGCCGCCCGCCGACTTGAGCGCGACGTCCACGTCCCAGCCGTTCGGCAGCCGGGGCACCCGGCCCTGCGCCTGCAGCCGCTCGCGCAGGTCGAAGAGCATCGATTCGCCCCGGGTTCCGCGCACGCCGAGCCGCACCCGCTCGCGGGACATGACGAGCACGACGAGCGCGGTGAGGCCGACGAGCAGCACCGTGCCGGGGTCGGGCCGGGACGGGTTCATCGTGGCCGAGTCGGCGAGCACCACGACGGCGGCCGCGAACAGCAGTACCAGTTGCGAGGTGAAGGTGAGGGTGAAGCCGCCGAGCAGCAGCGGCAGCGTGACCATCGAGGTCTGCACCCACGGATTGTGCAGGTGGGCGAGCACTCCGAGCACCGCGGTGAGCGTCAGCAGCGCGGGCAGCACCAGCGCCTCGGCCGCGAGCAGTCGATGCCTGATCCAGAACCTCAGAGGGGACCATCGGCTCCGGCGGCGCGCCGCGTCACGCGAGCGGGCCGCCGGACGGTCCATCGCAGCCGTCGCCATCATGGACGCCGACCTTACCGACCCGGAATCGCCACCGTCATCCGGTGCGGGCGCAAAAGTCCCGGTGGCGTCCCATGCTGTCACTCATTGGATTGAATACCGTGGGGTGTGGAGCGCTCACTCCGGCTTGGGCAGCTCGCCGGTGGCCTCGAACTCGGTGAGCATGCCGATCCGGCGGATGTGCCGCGGGTCCTGGCTGAACGGGGTGTCCACGAAGATCTCGACGAAGCGCGTCGCCACCTCGATCGGGTGCATCCGGCCGCCGATGCTGATCACGTTGGCGTCGTTGTGCTGCCGGGCCAGCGCCGCGGTCTCCTCGCTCCACACCAGCGCCGCGCGGGTGCCGGGCACCTTGTTGGCGGCGATGACCTCGCCGTTGCCGGAGCCGCCGATCACGACGGCGAGGGTGCCCGGCTCGTCGGCCGCGTTCTTGGCGGCGGCCATCACGTAGGGCGGGTAGTCGTCGGTGGCCACGTACTCGTAGGGGCCGCAGTCCACCGGCTCGTGCCCGAGCTCCTTCAGCCGTGCGACGAGGTGGTTCTTCAGCTCGAAGCCCGCGTGGTCCGAGCCCAGGTAGATACGCATGCGGCTAGTCTGCCATGCCCCGGCGGCCGACGAGCTTCCAGGCGGCGGGCAGCAGGCCGGCCGCGAGGAGAATCTTCAGGGCGTCGCCGAGCAGGAAGACGGTCAGGCCGTAGTGCAGCGCGTCGGCCGCGGACAGGTGCGCGGACCAGGCGAGGTAGGGCACGCCGCACGCGTACACGACCAGGTTGCCCGCGACCATGCTGAGCGCGGTGCGCCACGGCGAGCGGTCGGCGCCGCGTTCGGCGAGCCGGCCGACGAGCGCGCCGGCGAGCACGAAGCCGACCAGGTAGCCGAGCGTGGCCAGGTGGATCGAGCCGCTGCCGCCGCCCGCGAACCAGGGCACCCCGACGAGGCCGGCCAGCAGGTACAGCGCCATGGACAGCGCGCCGCGGCGGGCGCCGAGCGCGGTGCCGACCAGCAGCACGCCGAAGGTCTGGCCGGTCACCGGAACGGGCGAACCGTGCACCGGGATCGAGATCTGCGCGGCCAGCCCGGTCAGCCCGGCGCCACCGAGGATCAGGGCCGCGTCGCGCGCCTTCGCGCCGAGCGGGACGCGGACCAGGTCGGCCAGCACGCGGCGCTCGGCCCGCGGTCCGAGGGCGAGGGTGGACGCCATGGGGACTCCTTCGCTTGTGGGGGTCCGCACATCCAGACCGCCGTATCCCGACGCTAGCGAGGCGCGGACGGTCTCCGCGTTGCCGGATTCCACAAAATCGCCGTCCGCCTCTTGCCCCGGCTCACAGCTGACTCCCAGCGGACTCACAAGTAAGGCACAGTGGATCAGGGGACCGTGAGAACCGGATGAAAGGCGGGGAGATGATCGAGACCAGGCCCGAGGCGCGCATATTGGTGGTCGACGACGAGAACTCGATCACCGATCTCGTCGGGCTCGCGCTGCGCTACGAGGGCTTCGAGGTGGCCAGCGCGGCGAACGGGCGCGCGGCGCTGGCGGCGGCCGCCGAGTTCGGCCCGGACCTGCTGGTGCTGGACGTGATGCTGCCGGACTTCGACGGGCTCGAGGTCTGCGCCCGGCTGCGCGCGCAGGGGCTGCGGGTGCCGGTGGTCTTCCTGACCGCGCGGGACGCCACCGAGGACAAGATCACCGGGCTGACGGTCGGCGGGGACGACTACGTCACCAAGCCCTTCTCGCTGGACGAGCTGGTCGCCCGGATCCGGGCCGTGCTGCGCCGTACGCGGCCGGACGGGCTGGACGGCGCCGCGCTCGGCTACGCGGACCTGGTCATCGACGAGGACGCGCACGAGGCCCGGCGCGGCGGCGAGCCGATGGACCTGACCCCGACCGAGTTCAAGCTGCTGCGCTTCCTCACGCTGAACGCGGGCCGGGTGATGTCGAAGGCGCAGATCCTGGACCACGTCTGGCAGTACGACTTCGGCGGCGGGGACAACGTCGTCGAGACCTACATCTCCTACCTGCGCAAGAAGGTGGACCGGGACCGGGTTCCGCTGATCCACACCGTGCGCGGCGTCGGCTACTCGCTGCGGCTGCCGCGCGATCCGAGAGCGTCCCAGGGCTCCGATGGCGGGCGTTAGGCGGGCCTGGCGCTGGTTCTGCGCCAAGCACCGGGGCACCGGCCGGGGCTCGCTGCGGGCGCGGCTGCTGCGCACGCTGCTGGTGCGGCTCGTGTTCGCGCTGCTGCTCGCGGCGGCGGCGACCTCGTGGGCGGTCTACAACCTGCTGCTGAGCAACCTGGACGCGCAGCTCTCGGCGACCTCCGTGCTGATGAGCCAGTACGTGGCCACGCAGTACGCCTCGCACAACGCGCCCGAGCTGACCAACACGTCGGACGCGCAGTGGGCCACCGCCGCGCAGAGCGGCATGCTGCCCACGCTGCTGCAGATGCGGCTCGCGAACGGCACCGTGGAGCAGATCGGCGACTCCCCGGCGATCGCCGCCGACATGGTCGCGGGCAAGGCGGGCACCGGGCCGAACAAGGACGGCGCGCAGTTCTACACGACGACGCAGAACTCGACGAAGTACCGGATCCGGGTCAGCTACCTGCCGGACGGCCAGGGCACGCTGATCCTGGCCACGTCCGAGAAGAGCGTGACCGACACGATGTGGCACATCGGCGTCGTCGAGCTGATCACCGGCTGCCTCGCGTTCTGCTTCGTCGGCTTCATGGCGAGCATGAAGATCAAGCGCCAGCTGCGGCCGTTCGAGAAGATGGGCGACGAGATCGTGCTGATCGGCAGCGGCGAGCTGAACCAGCGCGTGGCCCCGGCCGACCCGGACACGGAACTCGGCCGCGTCGGGCACTCGGTCAACATGATGCTCACGCGGCTCGAGCACGCGTTCAACGAGCAGCTCGCCTCCGAGAGCCGGCTGCGGCGCTTCATCGCGGACGCCTCGCACGAGCTGCGCACCCCGCTCGCGTCGATCCGCGGCTACTCGGAGCTGTTCCGGCGCGGCGCGTCCTCCCGGCCCGAGGACCTGGCGCTGGCGATGCGGCGGATCGAGTCCGAGGCGAGCCGGATGGGCGTGCTGGTGGACGAGTTGCTGCTGCTGGCCCGGCTGGACTCCGGGCGCCCGCTGGACCGCGCGATCGTCGATCTCAGTGCACTGATCCACGACGCGGCGCGCGACTCGCAGGCGGCGGATCCGCGCTGGCCGATCGAGACGGCCGTGGACGAGACGGACGGCCCGGTGCGGGTGATCGGGGACGCGGACCGGCTGCGGCAGGTGCTCGCGAACCTGCTGTCCAACGTGCGTGCACACACCCCGCCGGGCACCCGCGCCACGATCCGGGCGTGCCGCGAGGACGACCAGGTGGTGCTGGAAGTGGCCGACGAGGGGCCCGGGCTGACCGAGTGCCAGCAGCAGCTCGTGTTCGAACGCTTCTACCGCGCGGACAGTTCACGCGGCCGCGGCGACGGGTCCGGGGGCAGCGGACTCGGGCTCTCGATCGTCAGCTCGGTCGCGCAGGCGCACGGCGGCACCGCGTCGGTCCGGTCCCAGCCGGGCGCGGGCGCCGTGTTCACGGTGCGCCTGCCCCTGGCCGGGACCGGACCGCTCGTCGCGGTCTGAGCCGGTCTCAGTCGAGGTCAGCGGAGGATCAGTCGAAGATCGGCTCGCGGGTGCGGGTCCGCTTGAGCTCGAAGAAGCCGTCGGTCCCGGCGACCAGCAGCACCCCGTCCCACAGCTTCGCCGCCGCCTCGCCCTTCGGCGCCGGGGAGACCACCGGGCCGAAGAACGCCACGCCCTCGGTGGAGATCACCGGGGTGCCGACGTCCATGCCGACCTGGTCCATGCCCGCGTGGTGCGACTCCTTGAGCGCCTCGTCGTACGCGTCGGTGTCCGCCGCGTCGGCCAGCGAGGTCGGCAGCCCGGCCTCGGTGAGCGCGGCCTCGATCGTCTCGCGGTTGAACTCCTGCTTGCCGAGGTGGCGCCGGCTGCCGAGCGCGTCGTACAGCGGACGCACCGCCTCGTCCCCGTGCTGCTGCTGGGCGGCGATCAGCACCCGCACCGGACCCCAGCCCCGGGAGAGCATCTCCTTGTAGTTCTCCGGCAGTTCGTCCCGGCCCGAGTTGAGCACCGAGAGCGACATCACGTGGAAGCGGACGTCGATCGGACGCAGCTTCTCCACCTCGAGCAACCAGCGGCTCGTCATCCAAGCCCACGGGCACAGCGGGTCGACCCAGAGGTCGGCCACCACCCGGTCCTGCGCAGAATCCGTCATGACATCGCCAACACGGGAAACCGTCCCGCCCATTCCCGCCACCCACGATCGTAGGATCCATGCAAGTATCTTCAGCACACAAGAGACCAGACCAACTCGTCCGAGTAAGGAGCCGTGCAGCATCGTGCCCGGTACCAATCTGACCCGTGAAGAGGCGGCCGAGCGCGCCCGCCTCGTCTCGGTTTCGTCCTACGAGGTCGAGCTCGATCTCACGGTCGGCGCCGAGAGCTTCGGCTCCACCAGCACCGTCCGCTTCTCCGCCGAGCCCGGCACGGCCACGTTCGCCGACCTGGTCACCGAGGGCCCGGTGCACGAGATCACGCTGAACGGGCGTCCGCTGGACCCGGCCGTGGTGTTCGCGGACTCGCGCATCGCGCTCGACGACCTGCGGGCCGAGAACGTGCTGCGGGTACGGGCCGACTGCCAGTACAGCCACACCGGCGAGGGCCTGCACCGGATGGTGGACCCGGTCGACGGCGGCGTGTTCCTCTACACCCAGTTCGAGGTGCCGGACGCCCGGCGGGTGTTCGCCGACTTCGAGCAGCCGGACCTCAAGGCCACCTTCCAGTTCACCGTGACCGCGCCGGCGACCTGGGAGCTGTTCTCCAACGCCGCCACCCCGGCGCCGGAGCCGGTGACCGACGGCGTGGCCGTGTGGAGATTCGCCCCCACAGAGCGGATCTCCAGCTACATCACCGCGCTGGTGGCCGGCGACTACGGCGTCGTGCGCAAGGACTACACCTCCGCGAACGGCAACGTGATCCCGATGGCCGTGGCCGCGCGCCGGTCGCTGATGGAGTACCTGGACGCGGACGAGATCTTCGACGTCACGTTCAAGGGCTTCGACTACTTCGAGGAGAAGTTCGACCAGCCGTACCCGTTCGGCAAGTACGACCAGCTGTTCGTGCCCGAGTACAACGCGGGCGCCATGGAGAACGCGGGCTGCGTCACCTTCCGCGAGGCGTACGTCTTCCGCTCCAAGGTCACCGACGCCTCCTACGAGCGCCGCGCCGAGACGATCCTGCACGAGCTCGCGCACATGTGGTTCGGCGACCTGGTCACCATGGAGTGGTGGAACGACCTGTGGCTCAACGAGTCCTTCGCCACCTACGCCTCGGTGCGCTGCCAGGCCGACGCGACGCGCTGGACCGGAGCCTGGACCACCTTCGCCAACTCGGAGAAGACCTGGGCCTACGCGCAGGACCAGCTGCCGTCCACGCACCCGATCGTGGCCGAGATCCCGGACCTCGAAGCCGTGTACGTGAACTTCGACGGCATCACGTACGCGAAGGGCGCCTCGGTGCTCAAGCAGCTCGTGGCCTACGTGGGTGACGAGGCGTTCTTCCAGGGCCTGCGCACCTACTTCCGGCGGCACGCCTGGGGCAACACCCGGCTGTCCGACCTGCTCGGCGCGCTCGAGGAGGCCAGCGGCCGGGACCTCGCCGCGTGGTCGAAGGCGTGGCTGGAGACGGCCGGCCCGAACACGCTGCGCACCGACTTCACGCTCGCCGAGGACGGCACGTACGCCGCCTTCGCCGTGCTGCAGGAGGCGCCCGCCGACTACCCGACGCTGCGTCCGCACCGGATCGCGATCGGCCTGTACGAGAAGGGCGACGCGGGTCTCGCGCGCGTGCGCCGGATCGAGCTGGACGTGGACGGCGAGCGCACCGACGTGCCGGAGCTCGTCGGCGTGCGGCAGCCGGACGCGGTCGTGCTCAACGACGACGACCTGTCGTACACGAAGATCCGCTTCGACGAGCGCTCCATCGCGACGCTGATCGAGTCGATCGGCGACTTCGCCGAGTCGCTGCCGCGCGCGCTGGCCTGGGTCGCCACCTGGGACATGCTGCGCAACGGCGAACTGCCCGCGAGCGCGTACGTGGAACTGGTGCTCTCCGGCGCGGCCAAGGAGACCGAGATCGGTGTCCTGCAGTCGCTGCAGCTCCAGGTGAAGAGCGCGATCGAGCTCTACTCGGCGCCCGCGCACCGGGCCGCGCTGGCCGACCGCTGGGCCGCCTTCGCGCACGAGCAGCTGCTCGCCGCCGAGCCGGGCAGCGACGTCCAGCTCGCCTGGGCCAAGGCGCTCGGATCCTCGGCGCTGACGGACGCTCAGCTCGACCTGCTCGCCGGGCTGCTCGCGGGCACCGCCGCGGTCGAGGGCCTGGCCGTGGACACCGACCTGCGCTGGGCGCTGCTCGCGCGGCTCTCGGCGAAGGGCCGCACGGACGTCACGCTCATCGACGCCGAGCTGGTCAAGGACCCGACCGCGGCGGGCAGGCGGCATGCGCTCAGCTGCCGCGCGGCGCTGCCGACGGACGCGGCCAAGCAGGAGGCGTGGGCCTCGCTGGTGGAGAGCGACGACCTGACCAACGAGGAGACGCTCGCGGTCATCGGCGGCTTCCAGCAGGTCGAGCAGCGCGATCTGCTCCGGCCCTACGCGGCGCGCTACTTCGAGGCCGTCGCCCGGCTGTGGGCCGAGCGCACGCCGCACATGGCGCAGATGCTGGTCACCGGCCTCTACCCGATCGTGACGGTGGATCAGTCCGTGGTGGACGGCGCGGACGCGGTGCTCGCCGAGACGGACGAGAAGCTCGTGCCGCCGGCCCTGCGCCGGATCCTGCTGGAACAGCGCGACGGCACGCTGCGGCTGCTGCGCGGCCAGTCGGTCGACGCGAAGGCGTGACGCGACGCAGTGCCCCTCCGCCACCCGGCCGAGGGGCACTGCTCTTTCCGCTCAGCTGTAGTCGTAGAACCCGCGGCCGGTCTTGCGGCCCAGGTCGCCCGCCGCGACCATCCGGTTCAGCAGCTCCGGCACCGCGAACTGCGCGTCGTGTCCGGCCTCGTAGATGTTCCGGGTGGCGTTGCGCATGATGTCCACGCCGGTCAGGTCGAGCGTGGACAGCGGGCCCATCGCGTGCCCGAAGCCGAGCTTGCACGCCGTGTCGATGTCCTCGGCGGTCGCGACGCCGGACTCCAGCAGCCGCACCGCCTCGTTGCCCAGGGCGGCGATCAGCCGGGTGGTGACGAACCCGGCCACGTCCCGGTTCACCACGATGCAGGTCTTGCCGACCTTCTCGGCGAATGCGCGGGCCCGGGCCAGCGTCTCGTCCGAGGTCTTGTAGCCGCGCACCAGCTCGCACAGCGCCATCATCGGCACCGGCGAGAAGAAGTGCGTGCCGACGACCGACTCGGGACGCTCGGTCACCGCCGCGATCTGGGTGATCGGCAGCGCCGAGGTGTTGGTGGCGAGCACCGCGTCCGGGCCGGCGATCTTGTCGAGCTCGCGGAACAGCCCCTGCTTGACGTCGAGGTCCTCGAACACGGCCTCCACGACCACGTCCGCCGCGCCCGCGGCCCCGAGGTCGGTGGTCAGCGTGATCCGCCCGAGCGCCGCCTCGGCGTCCTCGGCCGCCATCTTCCCCTTGCTCACGAACTTCTCGTACGAGGCGGTGATACCGGCCAGACCGCGCGCGGTGGCGGCGTCCGACACGTCCCTCAGGACCACCTCGTATCCGGCGGCCGCCGACACCTGGGCGATGCCCGAACCCATCAGTCCGGCACCGATCACGGCGATAGTGTTAGTCATGCCCGCAGCCTACTAGCCGGTAGCTAAGGTGGTTAAGCTCGGGACATGGCAGTCAACCTCACCAGGATCTACACCCGCACGGGCGACGACGGGACCACCCGGCTCGGCGACATGAGCAAGACCTCCAAGACCGACCCGCGGCTCGTCGCGTACGCGGACACCGACGAGGCGAACTCCAACATCGGCGTGGCGATCGCGCTCGGGCAGTTGGACGCGGACGTCGTCGCCACCCTGACGCGGATTCAGAACGAGCTGTTCGACGTGGGCGCGGACCTCAGCAACCCGGTCGTGCAGAACCCTGAGTGGGCGCCGCTGCGGGTCGAGCAGGGCGACATCGACCGCCTGGAGCGGGACTGCGACCACTACAACGGGAGCCTGGAGAACCTGCGCTCGTTCATCCTGCCCGCGGGCACCCCGGGCAGCGCGCTGCTGCACGTGGCGCGGACGGTGGTGCGGCGGGCCGAGCGCGCGGCGTGGACGGCGATCGACGCCGACCCGGAGACCACGAACGTGCTGACGGCGAAGTACCTCAACCGGCTCTCGGACCTGCTGTTCATCCTGGCGCGGTACGCGAACCGGGAGGTGGGCGACGTGCTCTGGGTGCCCGGCGGTTCGCGGGAGGGTCAGGAGACGCGCGAGACGTCCTGACCGGGCGGCGCGGCCTCGAGCCAGGACAGGAAGCCGGTGAGGGCGTCCTCGGACAGCGCGAGCTCGGCGTATCCGGCGCCGAAGCGGCAGTCCAGGATCGTCCAGCCGGGGAAGAGGGCGAGCTCCTCGGTGCCCTCGGGGTCGCGCCTGCCGACCACCTCGAGGTCGCGCCGGGTGAGCACGGCGGCCGGGCGGAAGGCGTAGGAGAAGATGCGGTACCAGTCGACGCGGTCGGCGCCGTACTGGGCGATGCCGTAGGACCAGCCGCGGCCGTCCCGGACGGCGGCGGCGGTGAACGGGGTGCCGGTGCCGCGCACCGGCTCCGGCTCACCGGGTTCGGCGGACGCGGCGGTGCCCCCTATGCGCGCAGCAGCCCGCGTCGCCCCCGGCAGCGCGGGAGTCAGACGCAGGCTGCAGTCGAACGTGCCGCCCCGGCGCCGGATCATGATCCGGCGCAGGAACAGGGCGCCTATCGCGCACAGGACGAGCAGGCACAGCGCGGCCAGCGTCTCGAGGAGATCGGTCAGCATCGCCGACCCGCCGCGCCTGTGGCCAACTCCAGCCTCCGGCTATTCGCCGCGGCCGACGGCGCGCAGCCGCAGCTCGGCTCGGGCGGCGGCGGCCTCGGAGTCGGCGCCGAACTCGCCGGCCCTGGCCCGGTTCAGCGCCTCCTGGGCGCGGCCCGCGTCGATGTCGCCGGTCAGCTCCGCGGCCTCGCCGAGCAGCGAGACCCGGTTGTCGGCCACCGAGATGAACCCGCCGTGCAGCGCGGCCTTCAGGGTCTCCCCCGCGGCCCCGTCCACGACGGTCTTGATGGTGATCACCGAGGGCTTGAGCAGCGAGAGGATCGGCTGGTGTCCGGGCATGACACCGACGTCGCCGTCCGCGGTCTTCGCGATCACCAGCGACGCCTTGCCCGACCAGACCTCGCGGTCGGCCGCGACCAGCGCCACGTCGAGTTCAGCCATGGTGCGGCTCCCTTGGGACTAGTTCTTGCGAGTGTATCCGAACCGCCGGGCGCCCCCGACCACGGTCCGAGAAGGACCGCGGCCGCGAGCGCCCGGACAGGCGGGACCGACTACTTGGTCAGTTCCTTGTACTTGCGCTCGAGGTCCTCGAGGCCGCCGCACATGAAGAACGCCTGCTCCGGCACGTGGTCGTACTTGCCGTCGGCGATCGCGGTGAAGGCCGCGATGGTCTCGTCCAGCGGCACGAACGAGCCGTCGAGGCCGGTGAAGACCTTGGCCACGAAGGTGTTCTGGGACAGGAAGCGCTCGATGCGGCGGGCCCGCTGCACCGTGAGCTTGTCCTCCTCCGAGAGCTCGTCGATACCGAGGATCGCGATGATGTCCTGCAGGTCCTTGTACTTCTGCAGGATCGCCTTGACCCGGGTGGCGCACTCGTAGTGGTCCTTCGCGATGTACCGCGGGTCCAGGATGCGCGAGGTCGAGTCCAAGGGGTCCACCGCGGGGTAGATGCCCTTCTGGGTGATCGGCCGGGAGAGCACCGTGGTCGCGTCGAGGTGCGCGAAGGTGGTGTGCGGCGCCGGGTCGGTGATGTCGTCCGCGGGGACGTAGATCGCCTGGACCGAGGTGATCGAGTGACCACGGGTCGAGGTGATCCGCTCCTGCAGCTCGCCCATCTCGTCCGCCAGGGTCGGCTGGTAGCCCACCGCGGAGGGCATGCGGCCCAGCAGCGTGGAGACCTCGGAGCCGGCCTGGGTGAAGCGGAAGATGTTGTCGATGAACAGCAGCACGTCCTGGTTCTGCACGTCGCGGAAGTACTCCGCCATCGTCAGCGCGGACAGCGCGACCCGCAGACGGGTGCCCGGGGGCTCGTCCATCTGGCCGTAGACCAGGGCCGTCTTCTCGATGACGCCGGTCTCGGTCATCTCCGCGATCAGGTCGTTGCCCTCACGGGTGCGCTCGCCGACACCGGCGAACACCGACACACCGCCGAAGTTCTCGGCGACACGGTAGATGAGCTCCTGGATCAGGACGGTCTTGCCGACACCGGCACCGCCGAACAGGCCGATCTTGCCGCCGGAGACGTACGGCGTCAGCAGGTCGATGACCTTGATGCCCGTGGTGAACATCTCGGTCTTCGAGTCCAGCTGGTCGAAGCTCGGCGCCTTGCGGTGGATCGGCCAGCGCTCGGTGACCTCGAAGGTCTCGCCTTCCTTGAGGTTGAGCACGTTGCCGGTGACGTCGAAGACGTGGCCCTTGGTGATGTCGCCGACGGGCACCGAGATCGGCGCGCCGGAGTCCTTCACCTCGGAGCCGCGCACGAGGCCGTCGGTCGGCTTCATCGCGATCGCGCGGATCATGTTGTCGCCGATGTGCTGCGCGACCTCGAGGGTGAGGGTACGGCTCTCACCCATGAAGTCGTATTCGATCGTCAGGGCGTTGAAGATCTCCGGCATCGCGTCGACGGGGAACTCCACGTCGACAACGGGACCGATGATCCGCGAAACGCGGCCGACGCCGGTCGTGGTCGTGGTCGTCATGGGTTCTATTCACTCC
>Ga0310811_10000168_pt1 | contig 97742 bp, 87 predicted proteins | sample YCmetagenome_FD_207642 | JGI IMG/M metagenome (GOLD analysis project Ga0310811, IMG submission 207642) | Soil microbial communities from experimental microcosm in Duke University, North Carolina, United States - YC | ecosystem: Engineered > Artificial ecosystem > Soil microcosm > Unclassified ... | reverse complement strand
CACGACAAGGTGATCGGCGTGGTGCGGGGCGCGCTGGGTCAGCGCTGGTACGACGTCGTCATCGACGGGATGGAAGCGCATGCGGGCCCCACGCCAATGGAATTGCGCCGCGATGCGTTGCTGGTGGCGGCTGACCTGGTGCGCGCAGTCAATCGCATCGCGCTCGATCATGCGCCGCATGCGCGCGGGACGGTCGGTTGCGTCGACGTGCATCCGAATTCACGCAATGTGATACCGGGGCGTGTGCGCATCACCGTCGATCTGCGCGCGCCGGATGACGCGACGCTGAGCGCAATGGATCATGCGTTGCGCGCGGCTTGCTCGCAGGCCGACCTGCCGGTGACGGTCACGGAGACCGTGTACTTCGCGCCGCAAGCATTCGATTCGTCGCTGGTCGAATCGGTGCGGGAAGGCGCGAATGCGCTCGGCGTGACGTCGATGGACGTCGTGAGCGGAGCGGGGCACGACGCTGTGTATGTCGCGCGCGTCGCGCCCGCGGCGATGATCTTCGTGCCGTGCAAGGACGGCATCAGCCACAACGAGATCGAGGATGCACGGGCGGAGCACCTGGAAGCGGGGTGCAATGTGTTGCTGCAGGCGATGTTGAGCGCGGCGGCGAAGTAGGTGAACGGCGGCGTGTGAGGAAGTGCCCGCGTTGCCGAACACGATGTCGGGATCGCTCGCATCGAGGTCGTGCGCGGTCTTCGCAAAAAGCTCGGCGGCAGCGCCGGAAAAGCCGCGCGAGACGTCCACGGACACGACCGCGCTGATCAGATCGGGGCGCTTCGCGGCGAGGCCGCGAGGCGGGCGGCGGTCTGTGCGCCCATCGAATGCCCGACGAGAATGAACTTCTGCCCCGGGCTACTTCATTGCGATTAACGCCTCGATGTCGGCGACGTAGTCGGCGGGCGTATAGCTCCCTAATCGCATCGGCTCCGATTTGCCGTGTCCGCGCAAGTCGACCGCGATAACCCAAAACCCTTTCGAATGCTTGCTCAGCACGAGCCGCTTCAAGCGCCCCCCACGGCACGCGGTGCCGCGAGAGTCTCCCGTTACGATGCGCGACGCCAGCACCGAGGCATCCACGAGCGCAGCGCCCGCACTGACGAGGGCGGCCCGCGGCGGCCAATGCAACACGAACAAGAGGCCGCGTTCGCGCGGAAAAATCGCCCGATCTGCTATCACATAGTGAATTCGGAACGCGACTCCGAGTAATGCATCGAACGCACTGAATCCGGCCGCGCGTGGCGCATCGAGCCGGACCCGCATGCCGCGTCGAGTCGGCATGAACGGAACGGTGCGTGGAGACCAGCGTAGTGCCCCAACCTCACGGAGGCTACATGAGCGCACCGTCACAGTCTCGCACCGGCGCTGCATCGCTGTTCGATGTGCAATGCATCGAAGCGCCGCTTCAGGCATGTCCACCCCCGCAATCGCCGCATCGATTTCATCGCCGAAACCGCGCGTTTCCCGAGCGTGCAAAAGCCGTCGTCGGCGCGGCATGCATCGCGACGTTAGCATTCGCGTGCGCGAGCGTCTTCGCCGATACCCAGGTGGGCGGGACGCTTCCGCCGCCCCCCGACATTCTGTATGGCGATCTGTTCGTCGCCGTGCAGACGGCGCAGATCTTCCCCGATCAAAAGACCTTCGTCGATTCGACGCCGAAAGCGAACCCCGCCACGATCGTGCAGCTATACGAAGCACAGAAGAGCCAGCCGGGCTTTTCGCTGCTGGCGTTCGTCAACCAGTATTTCACGCCGCCGGCGGACCAGAGCATCACGCCGCCCGCGAACCAGACGCTGCGCGAGCACATCGACTGGCTATGGACCGGCCTCACGCGCACGACCACGAGCGCGCCCGACTACAGTTCGCTCGTGCCGATGCCGAAGCCCTACGTGGTGCCGGGCGGGCGCTTTCGCGAAGGCTACTACTGGGACACCTACTTCACGATGCTCGGCCTGCAGGAGTCGGGACACGAAGATCTCGTCGACGACATGCTCGACAACTTCGCGTACATGATCGACACGTTCGGCCACATTCCGAACGGCAATCGCACGTACTATCTGAGCCGCTCGCAACCGCCGTTTTATTCATACATGGTCGAACTCGCCGCGCAGCAGGAAGGCGACGGGGTTTACCAGAAATACCTGCCCGCGCTGCGCAAGGAATACGCGTACTGGATGCAGGGCGAGAAGAGCACGCCGCGCGGCAGCGCGACGCGCAATGTCGTCGTGCTGCAGGACGGCACGGTATTGAACCGCTACTGGGACGAACTCGACACGCCACGCGACGAGTCGTATATCGAAGACGTGCAGACCGCGCAGAAGGCCAGCGGGCGACCGGCGAACCAGGTCTATCGCGATCTGCGCGCGACGGCCGAAAGCGGCTGGGATTTCAGCTCGCGCTGGTTCGGCGACAACCAGAACCTTTGGACCGTACGCACGACGTCGATCATTCCTGTCGACCTGAACAGCCTGCTGTTCCATCTCGAGATGACCATCGCGCGCGGTTGCAGCGTCGCACACGACTTCGGCTGCGTCGGCCGGTTCGTCGGTCATGCGGTGCGGCGTGCGGAAGCGATCAACCGGTATCTATGGAACAGGAAGGGCTATTACGGCGACTACGACTGGCAGCTCGGCAAGTCGCGCGACAATCAAACGCCCGCGATGCTGTATCCGTTGATGGCGGGCGTGGCCTGGCCCGAGCGCGCGCACAGGACCGCGGCGACGATGCAAAACATCCTGCTCAAGCCGGGTGGCCTTGCAACGTCGATCTACGACACCACCCAGCAATGGGACGCGCCGAACGGCTGGGCGCCGTTGCACTGGATCGCGATTCGGGGGCTCACGCATTATGGCCGGCCCGATCTCGCGAAGGACGTCGGCACGCGCTTTCTGGCGGACGTCGAGAACGTGTACAACGCGCAGCAGAAGCTCGTCGAGAAGTACGTGGTGGAAGGCGCGGGAACGGGCGGAGGCGGAGGCGGCGAGTATCCGTTGCAGGACGGCTTCGGCTGGACCAACGGCGTGACGCTGATGCTGCTCGACATGTACGGCGGCGGTTGAATACTTCCGGGAAAACGCACCCGGGCCAACCGCCCGGGTGCGGAAGACTTTCGCGCTGTACGGCAGCGCGCAGCACAACCCTGGAAACAGCGAGGCAGCATGGATCTGGTTATCGACGGCCGGCGCGCGTTCATTTGCGCGGAGCGCCGCGCTCAAGAAGCATCAGCCCACTCGTGATCGATCTTCCTGCCGTAAATCTGCTGGCAAGTGGACTGCAGCGCGCGCATCATCGCCCGCGCGCCGGGCGACGGCAACTGGTCGCGACGCGTGATGACGCCGAACGCGTCCATGTTGCATTGCATTTTCAGCGGCAGCAGCGAGGCCATTCCGTGCGATGAATAGTATTGTCCGATCGCCTCGCTGAGCACGGCGATCATGTCGCTCTGTTCGAGCATCTTCGTGATGAACGGCAGCGACGAAGTCTCGATCAGATTGATGGGCGGCGTGAGGCCCCCTTCCTGAAACATCAGATCAAAGCGATGGCGAAGCACGCTGCCGGCCGGCGGCACGATCCAGCCTGCCGTGTCCACGTCGCGCAGCGTCAGTCCCGACACCGACAGCAGCGGGTGCTCGCAGCGCACCAGCGCGCACACAAGCTCTTCGGAGAGCGGCTCGTAGCGATACATCGACTTGTCGTGCTCGGCGTTCAGACGCGCGACGACCATATCGAGCTTACCCTGAGCGAGTCGCTCCATCAGCACGGGGCTCGTGTCGATTTCGAGCGATACGCTCAGGTTCGGATGCGCCTTCTTGACCTCCGAGATCGCCTGCGGCAGCACCGCGATGCCGGGCGACGTGATCGCGCCCACCCCCACCTGACCGAACAGGCCCGCCTTCAGCGCAGAAATCTCGTCGTACGCCTGCCCCAGATTCGCGAGCACCATGCGCGCGTGACGAATCATCGATTCGCCGTACCACGTGGGCCGCATGCCGCGCGGCAGGCGCTCGAACAATTCGACTTCGAGCACATCCTCCAGATCCTTCAGCAGTTTGGACGCGGCCGGCTGCGTCATGTTCAGCACCTGCGCGGCGCGATGAATGTTGCCTTCTTCGGCCAGCGCCACCAGCAGCAGCAACTGACGCGTCTTGAGTCGGGCGCGAATGAACCAATGAGTGTACGGAGGCATGATCGGGCGATGCTATACCAAAAAACATATCGATCGCTACTTTTTCTCTATTAGACGGGTATGAATCGGAGCCATAGACTCGCGCAACCTACTCGAGGACAAGACACCATGCGTGTGGCGGCGGCGGGCGTCAGGAATTACATCAATGGACGTTGGGTGAGCGGCGTCACGATGGGCTGCCGTCTGAACCCGTCGGATACGCGCGAAGTGGTTGCTGAATACGCGCGCGCCGATCGCACGCATGCGGACGAAGCGATTCGCGCCGCGGCGGATGCATTCGTGCAATGGAGCCAGAGTTCGCCGCAGCGCCGCTTCAACGCGCTCGATCAGATCGGCACGGAGCTGCTGGCCCGCAAGGACGAACTGGGCCGCATGCTGTCGCGCGAGGAGGGGAAGACGCTGCCCGAAGCCGCGGCCGAAGTGGCGCGCGCAGGACAGATCTTCAAGTTTTTCGCGGGTGAGGCGCTGCGCATCCAGGGCGAGACGATGGCGTCGGTGCGTCCCGGCGTGCATGTCGATGTCACGCGCGAGCCGGTGGGCGTCGTCGCGCTGATCACGCCGTGGAGCTTTCCGTTTGCGATCCCTGCGTGCAAAATCGCACCCGCGCTCGCGTACGGCAATACCGTGGTGTTCAAGTCGGCCGAGCTGGTGCCGTCCTGCGGCGCCGCGCTGACGGAAATCATCAGCCGGGCGCAACTGCCGTCGGGCGTGTTCAATTTTCTCGTCGGCAGCGGCCGCGAAGTAGGGCAGGCCCTGGTGGACAGCCCGCTCGTCGACGCCATCAGCTTCACCGGATCGCAGGACGCCGGCGCGCAGATCCTGCGCTCGACGGCCGCGCGAGGCGCGCACGTGCAGCTCGAAATGGGCGGCAAGAACGCGCTGATCGTGCTGGCCGACGCGGATCTCGACACGGCCGCGGACTGCGCGATTCAAGGCTCGTTCTATTCGACGGGCCAGCGTTGCACGGCGTCGAGCCGGCTGATCGTCGAATCGTCGGTGCGCGATGCGTTCGTGCAGAAGGTCGCGAACCGCATGGCGGCGCTGAAGGTCGGCAACGCCGTCGAACAGGGGGTCGACATCGGCCCGGTCGTCGACGAGAGCCAGCTTGCGCACAATCAGCGCTATCTGGAGATGGCGCAGGCCGAAGGCGCCGAGCGCGTGTGCGGCGGCGAGCGGATCGAGGTCGCGTCGCCGGGGCACTATATGCGTCCCGCGCTGTGGCTCGCGCGTCCGCAGGACCGCATCGCGCAGGAGGAGATATTCGGGCCGGTGGCCGCCGTGCTGACGGCCGACGACTACGATCATGCGCTGGCGCTCGCGAACGACACGCCGTACGGGCTGTGCGCGGGGTTGTGCACGAAGTCGCTCGCGCGCGCCACGCATTTCAGGCGTCACGCGGCAGTCGGCATGACGATGGTGAACCTGCCGACCGCGGGCGTGGATTTTCACGTCCCGTTCGGCGGACGCAGGCATTCGAACCACGGACCGCGCGGACAGGGGCGCTATGCGGCCGGGTTCTACACGACGGTGAAGACCGGGTATATCCGGGTTTGAACCAGGCAATCCGAAATACAACCGCAGTTATTTCAACAACCTGCCTGCCTGGACTGCGGCCAGAAGGGCATCCATGCTTCATGGAAGGAGACAAAACGATGAAACGACTGATCCTGAAGACCCTGGTCGCGGTGATGGCACTGCCGATGATCGGCGCCGCGCATGCGGACACCGGCAAGGGACTGGTGGCCGTTGCGATGCCGACGAAGTCGTCGGCGCGCTGGATCGCCGACGGCGACAACATGGTCAAGAACCTGCAGGCGGACGGTTACACGACCGACCTCCAGTACGGCGACGACGACATTCCGAACCAGCTCGCGCAGATCGAGAACATGGTCACGAAGAAGCCGAAGGTGCTCGTGATCGCCGCGATCGACGGCACGACGCTCACCGACGTGCTGAAGAAGGCGCACGACGCCGGCATCAAGGTGATCGCGTATGACCGCCTGATCAAGGGCTCGCCGAATGTCGACTACTACGCGACGTTCGACAACTTCCAGGTCGGCGTGCTGCAGGCCCAGTCGATCGTCGACAAGCTCGGCCTGAAGCAGGGCAAGGGGCCGTTCAACATCGAGCTGTTCGGCGGCTCGCCGGACGACAACAACGCGTACTTCTTCTATAACGGCGCGATGAGCGTGCTCGATCCGTACATCAAGAGCGGCAAGCTCGTGGTGCGCAGCAAGCAGTTCGGCATGGACAAGGTCGGTACGCTGCGCTGGGACGGCGCGGTCGCGCAGGCCCGCATGGACAACCTGCTGTCCGCGTACTACGGCAATGCGAAGCTCGACGCCGTGCTGAGCCCGTATGACGGTCTGTCGATCGGTATCCTGTCGTCGCTGAAGGGCGTCGGCTATTGCACGGCCCAGCAGCCGTGCCCGATCGTCAGCGGGCAGGATGCCGAAGTGCCGTCGGTCAAGTCGATCCTGCACAACGAACAGTACTCGACGATCTTCAAGGACACGCGCCAGCTCGCGAAGGTGACGGTCGCGATGATCGACGCGATGGCGCAGGGCAAGCAGCCGGAAGTCAACGACACGAAGACCTATAACAACGGCGTGAAGGTCGTGCCGTCGTACCTGCTGAAGCCGGTGCTGGTCGATTCGTCGAACTGGAAGCCGGTGCTGGTGGACAGCGGCTACTACAAGGAAGCCCAGCTGAAGTGAGTTGATGCCGGGTCGCATTCCCGCCGGCGCTGCGTCGCGCACGCCGGCGGGCGGGCCCTGCTGCGGCAAATAACAGAATCAGGAGACAGCGTGGCGGACGAGACGATCCTCTCCATGCGCAACATCACCAAGACGTTTCCGGGCGTGAAGGCGCTCGACAACGTCAATCTGACCGTCAAGGCCGGAGAAATCCACGCGGTCGTCGGTGAGAACGGCGCGGGAAAGTCCACTCTCATGAAGGTGCTGAGCGGCGTGTATCCGCACGGCACTTACGAGGGTGACATCCATTTCGAGGGGCAGGTGCAGCGCTTCGCGGACATCAGCGACAGCGAAGAACGCGGCATCATCATCATTCACCAGGAACTCGCGCTCGTGCCGATGCTCTCGATCACCGAAAACCTCTTTCTCGGCAACGAGATCGCGCAAGCCGGCGTCATCGACTGGCACAAGGCGCACGCGCGCACGCGCGAACTGCTGCAGCGCGTCGGCCTGAAAGAGTCGCCTGATGCGGTCGTCGGCAAGCTCGGCGTCGGCAAGCAGCAACTGGTGGAAATTGCGAAGGCGCTGTCGAAGCGCGTGAAGCTGCTGATCCTCGACGAACCGACCGCAAGCCTGAACGAGACCGACAGCGCCGCGCTGCTGCAATTGCTGCTCGGGCTGAAGGCGCAGGGCATCGCGTGCATTCTGATCTCTCACAAGCTGAACGAGATCACGCAGGTGGCGGACCAGATCACCGTGATTCGCGACGGCACCACGATCGAGACGCTCGATTGCGCATCGGGCGAGGTGAGCGAGGACCGCATCATTCGCGGGATGGTCGGGCGCGACATGGAGCACCGCTATCCGCAACGCCAGCCGCAGATCGGCGACGTGATCTTCGAAGTGCGCGACTGGCACGTGCATCACGAGCAGTTCAGCGAACGCGAAGTCATCAAGGGCATCGACCTGAAGGTTCGCAAAGGCGAGGTGGTCGGCATCGCGGGCTTGATGGGATCGGGCCGGACCGAACTCGCGATGAGCATCTTCGGGCGCTCGTACGGGCAGAAGATCAGCGGCACGGTGCTGATCGACGGTTGCGAAGTGGACGTGTCGACGATCGGCCGGGCCATCCGGCACGGCATTGCGTACGTGACTGAGGACCGCAAGGGTTGCGGCCTCGTGCTCGAACAGGAAATCCGCAAGAACGTGACGCTCGCGAATCTCGGCGCGGTGGCCGAGCGCGGCGTGATCGACGAAAACGCCGAGGCCAAGGTCGCGCAGCACTATCGCGAGTCGCTGCGGATTCGCAGCGCGGGCATCGAGCAATTGACCGTCAATCTGTCGGGCGGCAATCAGCAGAAGGTCGTGCTGAGCAAGTGGCTGTTCACGAAGCCGCGTCTGTTGATCCTCGACGAGCCGACGCGCGGCATCGACGTCGGCGCGAAGTACGAGATCTACACCATCATCGACGAGCTGGCCCAGAAGGGCGAAGGCATTCTGATGATCTCTTCCGAAATGCCCGAATTGCTGGGCATGTGCGACCGCATCTACGTGATGAACGAGGGCCGGCTCGTGGCCGAGCTGGATAGAAGCGAGGCAAGCCAGGAGCGCATCATGCGCGCTATTGTGAGTACCAGTCATGCGTAATCTCTCTCTACCGAATCAACGCTCGTCCATGAAGCTCGGCTTCCTGAAGAGCAATCTGCGCGACTACGGCCTGCTGCTGTCGCTCGTCGCGATCATGGCGTTCTTCCAGTTCAAGACCGGCGGCGTGCTGATGCAGCCGCTGAACATCACGAACCTGGTGCTGCAGAACAGCTACATCGTCGTGATGGCGCTCGGCATGCTGCTGGTGATCGTGGCCGGCTATATCGACCTGTCGGTCGGGTCGGTGTGCGGGTTCATCGGCGGACTCGCCGCCGTGCTGATCGTGCAGTTCGAATGGCCGATCGTGCCGACGATCATCGTGTGTCTGCTGGCGGGCGCGGCAATCGGCGCCGCGCAGGGCTGGTTCGTCGCGTATGCACGGATTCCTTCGTTCATCGTGACGCTCGCCGGGATGCTCGTGTTCAAGGGCCTCGCGCTCGCGTTGCTGCAGGGGCAGTCGGTCGGGCCGTTCCCGCTGGATTTCCAGCGCATCAGCACGGGCTTTCTGCCGGATCCGTTCGGCGGCGAGAGCGTGCGTGTGCTGTCGCTGATCGTCGGCATTCTGCTGGCGCTCGGCCTCGTGGCGGCCGACATGCGCAAGCGCATGAAGGCGAAGGCGCACGGAATGGATGTCGAGCCGATGGTGTTCTTCGTGACGAAGAACGTGCTGTTCGCGGGCGCGGTCGCGTACCTGTGCTGGCTGCTGGCGACGTACAAGGGCCTGCCCGACGTGCTGATCCTGATGGCGGTGCTGATTCTCGTGTACCAGTTCGTGACGAATCGCACGACGATCGGTCGGCGTATCTATGCGCTGGGCGGCAATGAGAAGGCGACGCGTCTGTCCGGGGTGAATACGCCGCGACTGTCGTTTCTGACGTTCGTGAATATGGGCGTGCTGGCTGCCGTGGCCGGCCTGATCTTCGCCGCGCGTCTGAATACGGCGACGCCGAAGGCCGGGCTCGGGTTCGAACTCGATGTGATCGCGGCGTGCTTTATCGGTGGGGCTTCCGCTTCCGGTGGTGTCGGGAAGGTCGTCGGGGCCGTCATCGGCGCGTTCATCATGGGCGTGATGAACAACGGGATGTCGATGATGGGCATCGGGATCGACTATCAGCAGGTCATCAAGGGACTCGTGCTGCTCGCCGCCGTGTTTCTGGATGTCTATAACCGGAATCGGGCGTGACGCGTCAGGACGGTGTGTCCCGCCTGGCCGGTTTCTGTTCCGAAGGCGGGTTGTCTCGCCTTCGGACGAGCCACGTTCCGCAACACCTTTTCACTGCGTTGCCGCACACGAATGAAATCAAATAGAAATAATTGTGTACCGGCAATGTATGAGGCTGTAATCGTTTCCGTTACTGCGTATTCCATCTGACGCAGGTGCATGTCGCCCATGTTTTGTATTTGAAATATAAAGTTGGCGAATCGATGGCCTGTCGGTCCGGCCTGTGTGGCGTCTCTGCGCCCGCAGGTCCTCTTCACGCACAGTCGGCCTCAAAAAAGATGTTTTTGAAAGGCGTGCGTGTAACAGCGCATTAATATTGCGCCCCGTCGTTCCGACTAGACTCCGCGGATCGTTTTGTCCGGGAGCGCATATGTCCTCGCCATTAGGCCTCGCGATCGATTCGCTGCGCAGCTTCGAACTCACCGAAGACGGCGAGTACCTGATGCTGAACAGCAACCAGCCCGACAGGATCGCGCTGCACTGCTCCGTGATGCATCAACTGCTCGCTGCGTTGTCGAACGCGATTGGTTCGTCGCAGCGGATCCGCCACAAGACGGCGAGCGTGAAGTTTGCGATGCCGTGCGAGGCATGGGAGATCGGTCAGGAAGCGGGTTCTGCACAGAACGTGGTGGTGAGCTTTCGTTTGCCTGGGGGCGCGGAGCTGTCGTTCAGGCTGCATGCGAAGCAGGCAACCCATATGACCGAAGTGCTGTCGCTCGTGACCGGTCTTGTGCGCGTAGCGAAGCCGGACGGGCTGAGTCTCCAGTAGACAACGATCGCACTTGTCGCAGCGACGCCGGTCGGCGTCGCATTCGCCGCATACGCGGCTATTTTTGCACTTCCACTTCTCATCTGCATGACGGCTTCGAACCTGATGGGGCGCACGATTCGCGCATTTACCCTTTTCGGCCTGGGCGCCACGACGTTATCGGTGTCTGCGGCCGAACCGCTCGTCGTCGGCGACATCCGCATCGAAGGGCTGAAACGCATCGAAGCCGGGACCGTCTTTGCCTATCTGCCGATCAAGCAGGGCGACACCTTCACGGACGACAAGGCGTCCGAGGCCATCCGCGCGCTGTATGCGACGGGCTTCTTCAGCGACGTCAAGATATCGACCGAGGGTAACGTCGTAGTCGTGCAGGTGCAGGAGCGTCCGGCAATCGGCACGATCGACTTCGCGGGCATTCACGAATTCGACAAGGACAACCTGACGAAGGCGCTGAGCGCAGTCGGCCTGTCGCTCGGCCGCTATTACGACCGCGCGCTGGTCGACAAGGCCGAGCAGGAACTGAAGCGTCAATATCTGACGCGCGGCTATTACGCGGCCGAAGTCACGACGACGATCACCCCGATCGACCGCAATCGCGTCGGCATCCTGTTCACGGTAATCGAAGGGCCGAGCGCGAAAATCCGCCAGATCAACTTCATCGGCAATCACACCTTCAGCACCAGCACGCTGCTTGACGAGATGCGGCTGTCCACGCCGAACTGGTTCTCGTGGTACACGAAGAACGATCTGTATGCGAAGGAAAAACTCACTGGCGACCTCGAGAACGTCCGCTCGTATTACTTGAACCGAGGCTTCCTCGAATTCAATATCGACTCGACCCAGGTGTCGATCTCGCCGGACAAGCAGGACATGTACCTGACCATCACGGTGCATGAAGGCCAGCCGTACACGGTGTCGGGCGTCCATCTCGCGGGCAATCTGCTCGATCGTCAGGCGGAGCTCGAAAAGCTGGTCAAGATTCGCGCGGGCGAGCGCTTTTCGGCGGAAAAGCTGACCGCGACGACGAAGACGATCGTCGACAAGCTCGGCGAATACGGCTATGCGTTCGCGACCGTGAACGCGGTGCCGCAGATCGATCAGGTCAATCACAAGGTCGAGCTGACGCTGCAGGTCGATCCGGGCCGCCGTGTGTACGTGCGCCGCATCAACGTGGTGGGCAACACCCGCACGCGCGACGAAGTGGTGCGCCGCGAAATGCGTCAGCTCGAAAGCTCGTGGTTCGATTCGAACCGCCTCGCGCTGTCGAAAGACCGGATCAACCGTCTCGGCTACTTTACCGATGTCCAGGTGACGACCGTGCCCGTTGAAGGCACGCCTGACGAGGTGGACATCGACGTGAAGGTCACCGAGAAGCCGACCGGTTCGATTACGCTCGGCCTCGGCTATGGCTCGGGTGAAGGTCCGATCATCTCGGCCGGCATTTCGCAGGACAACGTGTTCGGCACCGGCAACACGCTCGCGGTGAACGTGAACACGGCGACGACCTATCGCACGCTGACGGTGTCGCAAATCGATCCGTATTTCACGATCGACGGGATCAAGCGGATCACCGACGTCTATTACCGCACGACCGAGCCGCTTTACTATTCGAGCACGACCGACACGAGCTTCCGGATCATCACGATGGGGGCGGACACGAAGTTCGGCATTCCGTTTTCCGAGACGGACATGGTCTATTTCGGCGCCGGCATCGAGCAGGATCGGATCGACATCGACGACACGACGCCGCAGACCTATATCGATTACGTGAACCAGTTCGGCCGCGTTTCGAATACCGTACCGCTGACGGTTGGCTGGTCGCGTGACAACCGGGACAGCGCGCTCGTGCCGAGCAAGGGTTACTACGCACAGGCCAACGCAGAATACGGCACACCGATCGGCGGCGCCGAGTACTACAAGGCCGACCTGCAGACGCAGTACTACTATTCGTTTGCCCGCGGCTTCGTGCTCGGCCTGAACTTCCAGGGTGGCTACGGCAACGGTCTCGGCGGCAAGCCGTTCCCGATCTTCAAGAATTACTTCGCGGGCGGTATCGGGTCGGTTCGCGGCTACGAGCCGAGCTCGCTTGGCCCGCGTGACGTGACGACCGGCGACCCGATCGGCGGTTCGAAGATGCTGGTCGGCAACATCGAACTGACATTCCCTCTACCGGGCACCGGCTACGACCGCACGCTGCGCGTGTTCACGTTCGTCGACGGCGGTAACGTGTGGGGCACGGAAGGCGACAGCATTGGCGCAAACGGGCTGCGCTACAGCTATGGCGCGGGCCTCGAATGGATTTCGCCGATCGGTCCGCTGAAGCTCGATCTCGGCTTTCCGATCGTCAAGCACACCGGCGACCAGTATCAGAAATTCCAGTTTCAGATCGGTACGTCGTTCTGATCGGGCCAGGGAATGCCTTCTTGCCGCGCGTGACCTGATCCTCCGACCGACTGTTGGATTGTCGGATGCGGAGTTCAGGCGCGCGCTCTATCCGCTGACGAGTCAGTGTTTCGCGCGGCGGGCTACTACCTTCTGCACTTTAGCGGCGTGCGCCGTTCCCCAACGGGGTGAGCGAATACTCGACTCGCGGCGGAAACTCCTTGAAATCACGGCGTTCGACACTCCCATCCGCGTCAGGCTCCTTCAACTGCTGAATCAATACCTTGTCGCTGACGCTGCCCACTGCGCGCCTTGGCTCCCCATATTAAGGTCTTGTTAGAGGTAGCAACGTACGGAAACACTTGTCCGTAAAGTTGCAATGATTGTTATTGATCTGGCTGTAACCGTCGTGGTGTACCTGGCCTTGGTGAGGTTTTGGCGACGCTATCGCGTCGGGCGATGAAGAGTGCGCTTGGGCTATCCTGGGGAAAGGCCTACCGCGCCGATGATCCCGCCGTCTCGCGCTTGCGCTTGCCCTTGCTCCTCAGGTCGAGCGTCACCCACGTCGGCGCATGGTCGCTCGCCTGCGGACGATCCCGCACCCACGTGTCGACACCCGCATCGTCGAGGGTCGGCGCGATCGCCGGATTCAGCAGCAGATGGTCGATCCGCAGGCCCGAGTTCGTCTGCCAGTGGTGCCGGAAGTAATCCCAGAAGGTGTAGATGCGCTCGCCCGGATGCAGCGCACGCAGCGCATCCGTCCAGCCTTGCGCGAGCAGCCGCGCATACCGTTCGCGGCTTTCCGGCTGCAGCAGCGCGTCCTTGAGCCAGGACCGCGTGTTGTAGATGTCGTCGTCGGTCGGCACGACGTTGTAGTCGCCCGCGAGGATCACCGGGTGGCCGCTGTCCACGAGCGTCGCCGCATGGTCGATCAGCCGGTCGAACCACGCGAGCTTGTAGTCGAACTTCGGGCCCGGCTGCGGATTGCCGTTCGGCAAGTACAGCGACGCCACGAGCAGCCCGTTCACGGCGGCTTCCAGATACCGGCTGTGCGTGTCGGCCTCGAAGCCGGGCAGGCCGCGCTGCCTCAGCAGCGGCTCGATCCCCTTCGCGAGGATCGCGACGCCGTTCCAGGACGCCTGCCCGTGCCACACCGCGCCGTAGCCCGCCTTTTCGATTGCGTCGACCGGAAAGCGGTCGTCCGGCGCCTTCAGTTCCTGCAGGCAGACGACGTCGGGCTCCTCCCGCTCCAGCCATTCGAGCAGGCGCTCCAGTCGTGAACGTATTCCGTTGATGTTGTAGGTGGCGATTTTCACGTCGGACGAACGCGGTGGAAGAAAAAGATCACGGGTGAGCAAGCGCCATGCCGTTGCGCGGCAAACGCGTGGTCGTGTGAAGCGTCGAAAGTCGGGGTACGCTCTGTGCGTGCTTTACGAGGCCGGTTCGGCTGCGGGCTTGCCACTATCTGGGAGTGCACGCGTCACAGGAGGCAGGCGACGAATGCGAAAGGGCGGCGCAATCGGCCGGACGACTTCGACGACGATGCGCGCATCGCGCGCGTTGCGCATGCTCGCCGCGCTCGTGGTGTGCGCGGTCGGCATCGGCGCAGCAGAGCCGGCGTGCGCAATCTGCGCGATCGCGCAGTACGGTTCGCCGAAATACGCAGGCGGCTTCCGGCACTTCGATTACGTGAATCCCGATGCGCCGCGCGACGGCGCGCTGGTGCTCGCGAATCCCGGCCGGCTGACGAGCTTCGACACGTTCAATCCGTTCACGCTGCGCGGCGACCCTGCGCCGGGACTCGGGCTGCTGTTCGAGAGCCTGACGACGGGCAGCGCCGACGAAGAGGCCAGCGCGTACTGTCTGCTCGCCGACGACATCGCCATCGCGCCCGACGGCCTGTCGACGACCTTCCACATCAATCCGAAAGCGCGCTTTTCGAACGGCGATCCGGTGACGGCCGGCGATGTGAAAGCGTCGTTCGACACGCTGAAGAGCCCGCAGGCGCTGCCGCAGTTCGCCGTCTATTTCGGGCAGATCGCACGCGCGATCGTCGTGGACCGGCTCACGATCCGCTTCGAATTCAAGGTCGCGACGCGCGAGATGCCGCTGATCGTCGGCGGCATGCCGGTGTTCTCGCGCAAGTGGGGCTTGCGCGCGGACGGCACGCGCATTCCGTTCGATCAGCTCGCGTTCGACAAGCCGATTGCGAGCGGCGACTATCTGATCGACCGCTACAGCAACGGCCGGACCATTACGTACCGGCGCGACCCGAATTACTGGGGCGCATCGTTGCCGGTGCGCGCGGGCACGCACAACTTCGCGCGCATCGTCTACAAGCTGTATTCGGATGCGGTCGCGCAGCACGACGGATTTCTCGCGGGCGAATACGACGTGCTCGTCGAAAAGCGCGTGCAGGACTGGGTGCGCCGCGACATCGGCAAGCGCTTCGAAAGCGGCGCGCTGATCAAGCGCGAGTTCGTGCATCACAACGGCACCGGCATGCAGGGGTTTTTCTTCAATCTGCGGCGGCCGCTCTTTCAGGACGTGCGCGTGCGCCGCGCGCTCGATCTCGCGTTCGATTTCGAGTGGCTGAACCGGCAACTGTTCTTCGGACAGTACCGGCGCATCGACAGCTATTTCGACAACACCGATCTGCGCGCGACGGGCCAACCGGGCGCGGGCGAACTCGCGATTCTCGCGCCGCTGCGCAATCGGCTGGACCCCGCTGTGTTCGGCGAGATGCCGCGGCAGCCCGATACCGATCCGCCCGCTTCGCTGCGGGCGAACCTGATCGAGGCGCGCGACTTGCTGGCCGAGGCGGGCTGGACGTGGCGCGACGGCGCGCTGCGCAACGCGAGCGGGCAACCGTTCGTGTTCGAACTGCTCGACGACACCGGCGACAGCGCCGCGATGGCGCCGGTGGCCGCCGCGTTCAGCCGCAACCTGCAAAAACTCGGGATCGCGATGCGGGTTCGTTCGCTCGATTACGCGCTGATTCAAAAGCGCATCGACGCGTTCGATTTCGACATGACGAGCGTGCGTCTGCCCGACGTGCAGGTGCCGGGCACCGAGCAGGTGTCGCGCTTTGGCAGCCGCTACGCTGACGAGCCGGGCTCCGACAATCTGTTCGGCGTGAAGTCGCCCGCGATCGATGCGATTGTCGCGAAGATCGTGTCGGCGCAGACGCGCGGTCAGCTGGCGGACGCGACGCGCGCGCTCGACCGCGTGCTGATCAACGGCTGGTATGTGATTCCGCATTGGTACTCGTCGTCTCACCGCATCGCGTACCGCAATACGCTCGGCTATCCGTCGACGCTGCCGCTTTACTACGTTGCCGACGAATGGGTACTGTCGACCTGGTGGCAGAAATAAACACGGTGAGTCCGCGCGACGCGGCTCGGGTTTCCTCGGATCGTAGTGTGTGCGATCGCGCACGCAACGCCGGACTTGCCGATTGAACGGATGCGGCCCGAGTTTGAATTGTCGAAGGCGGTGCGCGCCTCTATTGCGTTGTCCGGTAATCCTGCTGAAACACGTCGGACGTATATCTGGCTTCGGTCACTATGCAGTCACCAACAGGAGCACGTCGCCATGTCGCTGCCTTATGGGTTTGTCAAAACCCGGATCGTTTCCGAGCCGAAACTGACCTCGCTGCACCGCGCGCATGAAACCCAATACCATCTGCACGTCAAGGTGCAGGTCGGCGATGCCACGTGGGACGTCGCGATCAACGTCGGCACCAGCGACGCGGACGATCTGCTGAAGTACAAGCTCATCTACGACTTCCGCCATCCGGTCACGGCGACGCTGGCGGCAACGAATCCCGGCCAGTCCGACCTGACAGGAAAGAACGCGCTGCCGGCGCTCGATTTCTGCCGCAGCGATCTCCTCGCGAACACCGGTGCGTGGCGGGACAGCGACACGATGGACGGAAGCTACGCATCCGAACCGGTCGCCTCGCTGCGACGGCTGCTGGAGCGCGCGAAAGAGAACAATCTCGATGTCTATATTTTCGGGCGGTTCTACGACACCGGCGACGGGATTCACGACACGCACATGAACCAGGGCTCGACGAAAGGATTCATTCACGAGCCGGGCAACGACAAAAACGACCACAACGATATCTGGCAGGACGGCGCCGTCATCGTCGACGTCACGGATCACGATGTGTCGGAATGGGCCGCCTATTTCGCCGCGTTCAGTCAGCAACTGGTGCCGACCGACGACCTCGGGAATCCGAAGCCGGGCGCGAAACCCATCGACGATGCGGTCGCGATTCCCGCGTCATCCGAAGCGGAACGCGTGTCCTGAAACGATCGGGTGAATGCGAAACGCGGCGGCGCGTATCGATACAAGGTTGTGCCGATGGGCGGCCAGCCCGGCGCGCTGGTGCCGCTCGCGATCGGCTCGGTCACGTGATCGGCGCGCTGACGGTGTTGCCCGTCGAGGCGGCGTCCCGCGACGGCAAGGTGTACTGCGCGCTGTACGAATTCGAGGACGCCGAACTGATCGGCAAGCTGAAGGCGCTGAAGGGCAATGCGAACGTGATTCTGTCGAACATGCCGGGCACTGCGTGGACCTGGCTGAAGACGGACGACTCGTGGCAGCAGCATTATGTCGGCGCCGATGGAACGCCTGTGTCCGCGGAACTCCGTTTCTGGCTGGGCGCGGCGGATTCGCTGGCGCAATCGTCCGACCGCGTGCAGCCGGCCGTGCACGAGATCAGGAGCCGTCGCGCGGGCGTGCCTGCGTTCGCGACGAGGGGTCGTCCGGTGCGCACGAAAGACGTATCGCACGCGAGCGGACTGCCGCACGGCGGCCATCGAGCGGAGACGCGCGATGAGTGACAACCACCTGACTTTCGTGCTGACGAGGTCGGGCGATCGAGGCCAATGGGGCTTCGAACAGATCGTCCCTGTGATGCTCGAAGGCGCTCCGCGCAATCCGCTTTAGTGCGCGCTTTAGTGCGCGTTCAACGTCGGCCGGACCTCGGTCGAGCGGCGACACGCGCGGCTAGAACCCGTGCGTGACGAGCGACAGCACCGACAGGTCGGGGTGCGAGCCGTCGATCACGCTTTGCCCCACGGAGACGGCCTCTTCGGTCGCGTCCTGCGCGCTGCGAAACGTCTCGTCGCCGTTCGCGCGAAAACTTACCGTGTGACCCGGCATCGACGGATCGGCGCCGGGATGGCAAACGTACGCCGCGTACGTATAGCGGTCGCTGCCCTCGGCCACCGGTGTGGACGACACATGAATCTCGAACCCTTCGTAATCGAACTTCTGAAACGGCGCCTGGGGACCGGACATGACCGCCTCCGTTTTTTGTGCATCGGCCGCGCCGATAGGGCGGCTTCGACGCAGGGCCGTCTGCGGATCGCGCGTCGGCCCGACCACAAAAGTCTAGGCGATCGCCGACGATTGCGAGGAGAACAACGCGGCTGCGTCGCAGCGCGTGAAGGCGATCGACGCGTTGTTCGAGCGCGTGGGTATTCCGTGCGCGGTGCCGCAGAACATGCTGCGGGCGCTGGCCTTTCGACCGGCGCATGCGGGACTGAATGCGGACTCAATGCGGCGGCTGAATCAGCATGCCGAGCGGCGCGAGCGGCCCGACCGGCATCAGGTCGAACGTCATCAATCCGGCTTCGACGAGCGGCAGCGTACTCAACGTCGCCTGCGCGTCGTCGACCGAGTCGCTGCTCATCAGAAACACCACCGACGGCTTGTCCGCGCGAAACCAGTGTTGCTCGATCTTGCCGTCGAGATAGAGCTGCAGCGTGGCGGGGACTTCGCGCGGCATGATCTCCTGTTGCTGCGCGGGCGTGAGTTCGCCCGCGAGCGATCCAATGGCTAGCACTTTCATCACAAACTCCTTGGTTTTCGGGTTTCGTTGCGACACACAACGCGATTGAGTGTATCGTTGCAGCCGGATAATCCGAACTGTCACAAACGACAACTTTAGGGGCATTTACGCCATGCGAATTTCGGTGCTCGCGCTCGACGGCGTGTTCGATACCGGGCTGTCGGTCACGCTCGACGCGCTGTCCGCGGCGAACGGGCTGTCTGCGAAGGCGATGGGGGGAACGCCGCACTTCGACGTGTCCGTCGTCGGCGTCAGAAAGCGCGTGCACACGAATTTGGGAATGACCGTACCGGTACAGCCGGTCTCGCCGAACCGGACACCCGACTGGGTAATCGTGCCCGCGATGACGAAACTGTCCCCGGACGAACTCGTCGAGTGTCTGGCGCGGCGGGACGTCGTCGATGCGATCGCGCAGCTCGTCGAATGGCGGGCCGCGGGCGCGCGCATCGCGACGTCGTGCGTCGGCGCGTTCGTCGTGGCCGAGGCGGGTCTGCTCGACGACCGTGACGCGACGACCAACTGGGCCGTCGCCCCGTTCTTCCGGCAGCGCTACCCGGCCGTGCGGCTCGACGAGTCCCGCATGCTCGTGCCGACGGATATCGGCGTGACCGCCGGCGCGGCGATGGGGCATCTCGACCTCGTCCTGTGGCTGATCCGTTCTGCGAGTCCGGAGCTGGCGTCGCTCGTGTCGCGCTATCTGCTGGCCGACATCCGCTCGTCGCAGGCGCCGTACATCATCCCGAACCATCTCGCGCAGGCCGACCCGCTAATCCAGCGTTTCGAGCAGTGGGCGCGAGCGAACCTGCGCTCGGGCTTTTCGCTGCCACTCGCGGCGAGCGCGCTCGCGGTCAGTCCGCGTTCGCTGCAGCGCCGCTGCCAGGACGTGCTCGGCAAATCGCCGCTCGCGTACTTTCAGGACCTGCGCGTCGAGCACGCGCAGTCGCTGCTGCGCAGCGGCCGTCTCGACCTCGAACGGATCGCGGCCGAAGTCGGCTACGGCGACGGGGCGACGCTGCGCAGTCTGTTGCGGCAGCGCCTCGGCCGGGGCGTGCGCGAACTGCGGGCCGACCTGCTGTAGCCGGAGGCCGCACCGAAATCCAGGGAAAACCCGTGTGCCTGTTTCATTTAGATCGTTCTAATATCGCGTTTAGATCGATCTAAAACCGTTTTTGCATTCCGTCATGACTGTTGCTTCTGAAAAAAATCTCGCGCCGCGCGTCGTCGGCGTCATCGAACCCGGCTACGCGAACTATTCGACTGAACGGCGCATTCTGGACCCCATCGGCGCCGAAGTGCGCAGCCTCCAGTGGAACGGCGAGCGCGCGACGCTGAAGAAGCAACTGGAGGAAGTCGACGTCGTGCTCGTGCGCGACGTGCCGCTCGACGCCGAAGCGATCGGCCACATGAAGCCGGGCTCGGGCATCGTCCGTTACGGCGTCGGCGTCGATACGGTCGACCTGAAGGCGGCGACGAGCCGCGGCGTGCTCGTCGCGAACGTGCCGCACTACGGCGCGGAAATCGAAGTGAGCGACCACGCGATGGCGCTGACGCTCGCGCTCGTGCGCCGCGTCGTGTCGCGTCATCGGCGGGTCGTCGCCGGCCAGTGGAACATCGGCCAGCGCGAACCGGTTTACCGGATCGCCGGCAGCACGCTCGGGCTCGTCGGCTTCGGCAGGATCGCCCGCGCGTATCTCGCGCGGATGCGCGCGTTCGGCGTCGAAGACGTGCTCGTTCACGACCCGTACGTGCCCGAGGCCGAGCTCGCGAAGGCCGGCGTGCGTTCGGTCGGGCTCGACGAACTGTTCAGCGAGGCGGCGATCATTTCGCTGCACGCGCCGGCGTCGGCGGACAACCGTCATCTCGTGAACGCGCGCACGCTCGGCCTGATGCGCCGGGATGCGTGCCTGATCAACACGTCGCGCGGCGCGCTCGTCGATACGGCGGCGCTCGCGCACGCGCTGGCCGCGGACCGGATCTTCGGCGCCGCACTCGACGTGCTGGAGGTCGAGCCGCTCGCCGCCGATTCGCCGCTGAAGACGCTGTCGAACGTGATCCTCACCGACCACGCCGGCTGGTATTCCGAAGCGAGCGTGGCCGCGTTGCAGGAAGGCGCGGCGAAGGCGGCGCTTGAAATCCTGACCACCGGCCAGCCGACCCACTGGGTCAACCGGCCGGACAACTGATCTTTTTCGGAGCCACGGACATGAACGCAACCGCTGTCGCAGGAAGTCCCCACTTTCGGCTCGATGGCCGCGTTGCGCTGGTCACGGGCTCCAGTCAGGGCATCGGCTTCGCGCTCGCGACGGCGCTGGGCCACGCGGGCGCGCGCGTCGTGATCAATGCGCAGAAGGCCGACCGCGTGGCCGTCGCCACCGCGAGCCTGCGCGAGCAAGGCATCGGCGCGTACGGCGTGCCGTTCGACGTGCTCGACGAAGCGGGCGTCGCGCGGGCAATCGCGCAGATCGAGCACGACATCGGCGCCATCGACATCCTCGTGAACAACGTCGGCATTCAGCTTCGCAAGCCGCTGGAGGAGTTCACCAGCGGCGAATGGCATCGGGTCATCGATACGAACCTGACGTCGGCGTTCATCGTCAGCAAGGCGGTCGTGCCCGGCATGATCGGCCGCCGGCGAGGGAAGATCGTCAACACGTGCTCGTTGATGAGCGATCTCGGCCGCTACTCGACGGCGCCGTACGCGGCGAGCAAGGGCGGCCTGAAGATGCTCACGCGCGGCATGTGCGTGGACTGGGCGCGGCACAACATCCAGGTCAACGGGATCGCGCCGGGCTACATCCGCACGGAACTGACGCGAGCGCTCGTCGAGGATGCGAAGTTCTCCGAATGGGTGGCGTCGCGCACGCCCGCCGGGCGCTGGGGCGACGTGCAGGAACTCGGCGGAACCGCGGTGTTTCTCGCCTCGCCGGCGTCGGACTTCATCAACGGCCAGGTGATCTACGTGGACGGCGGCATCACGGCGTCGCTGTGAAAGCCGGCTTCGTCGCGCGCGCCCTTTTGCGAAAGAGAAAGACCGATTCCAGCATGACGACATTGAACGATGTGGCGCGACTCGCGCGCGTGTCCCGCGCGACGGTGTCGCTGGTATGCCGCGACAGTCCGCTGGTGGCGGAAAAGACGCGTCAGCGCGTGAAGGAAGCGATGCGCGAGTGCGGTTATATCTACAACCGCACTGCCGCGAACCTGCGTTCGTCGCGCACGAATACGGTCGGGCTCATCGTGCCGGAAATCAGTAATCCGATCTATGCGGACATCCTCGCCGGCATCGAGGCGTCGCTGGAGCCGCTCGGCAAGTTCGTGCTGCTTGCGAGCACCGGCGAATCGCTAGAGCGTCAGGACCACTTCCTGCAGCGCATGCTCGAAATCCAGGTCGACGGGCTGATCCTGAGCGGCGCGACCGGCACCGGCGTCGATGCGGTAGAGGCGTGCGTCGCGGCGGGCGTGCCGATCGTGCAGGTGCTGCGCCAGTTCGATACGACGTCGCTCGATTACGCGGGTACCGACAACCTGCGTGGTGTACACTCCGCGACCCAATATCTGGTGCGTCTCGGCCATCGGCGGATCGCGTACCTCGGCAGTTCCGTCGCGCTGACGGTGAACGCCGATCGCGAAGCGGGCTACGCGCTGGCGTTGCGAGACGATGGCGTCGCGCCCGATCCGCAGCTTGTGGCGACGTGTCCGCCACGGTATAACGACGCCGCGCGCGCGGCGCTGTCGCTGCTGCGGCTCGATAGCCCGCCGACGGCGATCGTCTGCTTCAACGACGTGATCGCCTGCGGCGCGACGCTCGGCATCTACGAACTGGGGCTTGAGCCGGGTCGGCACGTGTCGGTCGTCGGCTTCGACGATATCGAAGCGGCGGCGAACTGGCGGCCCGCGATGACGTCGATGTCGATCCGCGCCCGCGAAATCGGCGAGCACGCGGGCGCGCTGCTCGCCGAGCGGATCGACGGCAGCCGAACGGAACGAAAAATGGTGTTGAGCGAAGCGAAACTCGTCGAGCGGGATTCCTGCGCGCCGCCGCCGAACGGCGAGTGAAGTGACAATCCCGGTGGCAACTCCGGTGGCAACTGAAGCATTCAAATGAACGAACTGAATATCGCCGCGCAACGCGCGGGGCAACTGGACGTCGTGACGTTCGGCGAGGCGATGGGCCTCTTCATCGCGCATGAAGAAGGCTCGCTGGAAAGCGTGTCGACGTTTAGTCGAGCGACGGCCGGCGCCGAACTGAACGTCGCGACGGGGCTCGCGCGTCTTGGCCACCGCGTCGGCTATGTGACGCGCTTCGGCGACGATTCGATCGGCCGCGCGTTGCTTGCGGCCATCGCGCGCGAGGGCATCGACGGCTCGCGCATCGTGATCGACCGCGCGCATCCGACCGGCTTCATGTTCAAGTCGCGCGTGACCGACGGGTCCGATCCGGCAATCGAATATTTTCGTCGCGGGTCCGCGGCGAGTCATCTTTCAGTCGCGGATTTTCCGGCCGATTACTGCGAAGGCGCGTGCATCCTGCACCTGACGGGCATCAGCCCGGCGCTGTCGCCGAGCGTGCGCGAACTCGCGTTTCATGCGGCCGATGCGATGCGCGCGCACGGCCGGTTCGTGTCGTTCGATCCGAACCTGCGGCCGCGTTTGTGGGCGAGCGAGGCGGCGATGGTCGAGTGCCTGAACCAGCTCGCGTCGAAGGCCGATCTGGTGCTGCCGGGCGTGGCCGAGGGGCGCATCCTGACCGGTTACGAAGCGCCCGAGGACATCGTGCGCTTCTATCTCGATCTCGGCGCGCGCGCGGTGGTCGTGAAGCTCGGGCCGGAAGGCGCGTGCTACAGCACCGCGTCCGGCATCGGGCGCGTGGCGGGAACGCCGGTCGCGCGTGTCGTCGATACGGTCGGCGCCGGCGACGGCTTCGCCGTCGGCGTGCTGAGCGGGCTGCTCGATGGCCGCGATCTCGCGGCGGCGGTGTCGGTGGGCAACGCGATCGGCGCGCGCGTCGTTCAATTCCCCGGCGATTGCGACGGTCTGCCGACGCGCGCCGAACTCGACGCCATGTAAATGCCGCACGCCAGCGGCAGCGTGCGGCGCACGCAAAGATTCATGTTTTAAGGCAGTTTCAAGAAGGGTGGAGGAGTCCAACAGATGGTAGCGGTAGTTCAACAAAAGATTCAAAAGAAGGTTCCGGGGAAACGCTGGTCGATCGGCATCCTGCTTGGCGTAGGCATCCTGATCAATTACTTCGACCGTATCAACCTGTCGGTCGCGGGTCCGCAACTGCAGTCCACGTTCCACCTGTCGTCCGGGGAACTGGGGCTGCTCTTCAGCGCGTTTTTCTGGCCGTATGCGCTGCTGCAGCTGCCCGCGGGTTTGCTGCTCGACCGCTGCGGCGTGACGTTGCTCGGCCGGCTGGGCGCGTTCCTGTGGGGTGTCGCGTCGGCGATCACCGCGGTCACAAGCGGTTTCGGCGGCATTTTCATCGCGCGCGTGCTGCTCGGGATTGCTGAAACGCCGGGCTTTCCGGTCAGCTCGAAGGCGACCGGCTACTGGTTCCCGCGCAACGAGCGCGCGCTCGCCACGGCGATCTTCGACGCGGCGGCGAAGTTCTCGAACGTGATCGGCGTGCCGTTCGTTGCGGCGGTGGTCGTGAACTTCGGCTGGCGCTGGGGCTTCGGCGTCACGGCGATCCTGAGCTTCCTGTACTTCGTCGCGTTCTACGTGATCTATCGCGATCCGAGCAAGCACGCGGGGCTGTCGGACGAAGAGCGCGAATACATCCAGGCGGGCGGCGCGGCGCCGGAAGGGCAGTCGCAAAGCGGCGCGATGTCGATGCTCGGCTACCTGCTGACGAAGGCGAAGGTGTGGGGCCTGACGATCGGTTTTGCTGCATACGGCTACTCGTTCTATCTGTTCCTGACGTGGCTGCCGGGCTATCTCGTGCAGACGATGCACATGAGCATGCTGAAGTCGGCCGGCCTCGCGGCGATTCCGTGGTCGGTCGCGACGGTCAGCGATCTCGTGGTCGGCGGCTGGCTGATCGACCACCTGATTTCGCGCGGCAAGGACGAGACGCGCGTGCGCAAGACCGTGCTCGTCTGCGGGATGCTGCTCGGCCTCGCGGTGTTCGGCGCGACGCAGACGACCCACCCCGGCTGGGCGATCTTCTGGATCACGCTGTCGCTCGGCGGCCTCGCTGCGGCGGCGCCGGTGGGCTGGTCGCTGCCGTCGCTCGTCGCACCGCGCGGCGGCGTCGGCACCGTCGGCGGCATCATGAACTTCGCGAACAACGTGATGGGCATCATCGCGCCGATCGTGACGGGCTTCATCGTCGGCGCGACGAACTCGTTCGCGAGCGCGTTCATGGTGGCCGGCGTGATTCTCGCGGTCGGCATCTTCTCGTTCGTGTTCGTGATGGGCAAGATCGAGCCGGTGCCGGAGCCGCAGCAGCGCTAACCGGTTCAGTCGAAACGGCGGGGGCGTCGATCGGGGTAACACCGCGATCGGCGCCCCCGCCGTTTGTCGTTTGCGCGGGTTATCCGCTGCGCTGCGCGCGTCGCTGAAGCACTCGCGGTGCTCGGTGTATAGTTCCTCTCCCCGTCATGCGTTGCACGGCGGTTAGCTTACGTTTCGTTAGTAGTCTGGAGGAATCATGTCATTTGAGCATCGTGGCTTTCGAGTCTCTGTCGATGTCGTGCCCGACGAGGCCGATATCCAGTGGCGATGCCGTGCGGAGATCGAGAGCGTGGTCGGCAGCACGGCGGCGGCGCAGCTGCCGGAGATCGAACTGACGATCCCGAAGCTGAAAATCGACGTGCTGATGGCGCTCAGCATGGTCGAGCACCGCGCGGTCGCGGTCATCGACGAGTGGCATGCGCAGCACACGGGCGGCGCGGCGTAATACGCGCGGTCAATGATCGTCCGCGACCGCCGACAGCGGCGTCGCGACGTGTTCGAGCGGCTTGCGCTCCGCGTCGATCCCCCAGATCGCGGCGATCACCGCCGCGCCGATCATCAGCGCCGAGCCGACGAGGTAGCCGGTGAACACTTCGCCGCGCTGGTGCGTGTCGATTAGCCGGCCGAAGAAGGCCGGCCCCGCGATGCCGCCGAGCGCGGTGCCGAACGCGTAGAACACCGCGATCGCGAGCGCGCGGATTTCGAGCGGAAACGATTCGCTGACGGTCAGATACGCGGAACTCGCGGCCGCCGACGCGAAGAAGAAAATCACCATCCACGACAGCGTCTGTTCGGTGACTGTCAGCAAACCGTGCGCGAACAGATAGCCGCTGACGGTGAGCAGAATGCCGGACAGCGCATACGTCACCGAGATCATCACGCGGCGGCCGATCACGTCGAACAGCCGTCCGAGCAAGAGCGGGCCGAGGAAATTGCCGAGCGCGAACGGCAGCAGATACTGGCCGATCCGGTCGCCGGGCACGCCGTAGAAATCGGTCAGCACGAGCGCATACGTGAAGAAGATTGCGTTGTAGAAGAACGCCTGCGCGGTCATCAGCGACAGGCCGACGAGCGAGCGGCGCCGATGCGCGACGAACAGCGTGCGGAACACGGCGGCGAGCGGCGTGCGATGCTGCGCGCGCAGGCGCAGCGAATGCGTGGGCCTGTCGTCGAACGTGTGGCCGGTGTCGCGAAAGCGCGTTTCGATCTGCTCGACGATGTCGCGTGCGTCGTCGTGCTCGCCGTGCGTGATCAGCCAGCGCGGGCTTTCGGGCACCCACGCGCGCATCGGCAGGATCACGAGCGCGAGCGCGGCGCCGATGAAAAAGCAGAGGCGCCATCCCCAGTCCGGCGGCAGCAGGTGCGGGTCGAGCAGCACCATCGACCCCGCCGCGCCGGCCGCCGCGCCCACCCAGAACGTGCCGTTGATCGCGAGGTCGGTCCAGCCGCGCACGCGCGCCGGCGTGAATTCCTGGATCGTCGAGTTGATCGCCGCGTACTCGCCGCCGATGCCGGCGCCGGTCAGAAAACGGAATGCGAGGAAGCTGCCGAAGCTCCACGACAGCGCGGTGGCCGCGGTCGCGAGCAGATAGACGGTCAGCGTGATGAAGAACAGCTTGCGCCGGCCGAGGCGGTCGGTGAGCCAGCCGAACCCGAGCGCGCCGAGCACCGCGCCGGCGATGTAGCCGCTGCCGGCGAGGCCGACGTCGGCGTTCGACAGATGCAGCACCGGGCTCGTTTTCAGCGCGCTCGCAACCGAACCCGCGAGCGTCACTTCGAGTCCGTCGAGCAGCCACGTGATGCCGAGCGCCGCGACGATCAGCACATGAAAGCGGCCCCACGGCAGGCGATCGAGGCGCGACGGCAGATCCGTCTGCACGACGTCGGCGGAAGGCAGCGTGGGCGTATCGGTCGGTGAGGGGGGCATCGGTCCTCTCTCCTTGGTCGGGCGCGCCGAAAGGGACGCTGGATCGCGCAATCCCTGTGCCCGAACGGGCTGGTTCGCGTAACGCAACTAACTGTCAACCCGCCGCGCCGCCCGCGAGTGACGCGAGGCGGGCGGATACGCCTGAACGCGTCGCCGCCAACCGACAGCCGCCAACAAGATCAGGCCGGCGGCTCGCCGCCGTCTTCCGCCGAAACATCGTCGCAATGCGCGAACAAATCCGGCTGATACGGCTCGAGCGTCGCGCCCGGCTCGCCGGCCGGCGCCAGCGCGCTCACGCGCACGCCCAGCAGCCGCAGCCGACGCTTCAACTCGATGCGCCGCAGACACTCGGTCGCCGCGCGGCGGATCGCGGCGGCGTCGGCGGTGGCGGCGGGAATCGTGAGGTCGCGCGTCACCGTTTCGAACGTATCGAAGCGCAGCTTGATCCCGACGGTGCGGCCCACGTACCCCTTGCGCTGCAAATCCTCGGCCACGCGCACGCAAAGCCGCGTAAACACATCGGACAGCACCGGCCGGTCATGCTTCGGATGCAGATCGCGCTCGAACGTCGTCTCGCGACTGATCGACTTCGGCTCCGACGACACGATCACGGGCCGCTCGTCGACGCCTCGCGCGACTTCCTTCAGCCACGTGGCGTAGCGCAGCCCGAAGTGCGTCTGCAGCAGTTCGGGCGCGGCCTGAGCGAGGTCGCCGATCGTATCGATGCCGAGCGACGTGAGCCTTTCGCTCGCCTTCGGCCCGATGCCGTTCACCTTGCGCGCGGTGAGCGGCCAGATGCGCGATTCGATGTCGGCAGGCGTCAGGATCGTCAGGCCGTCCGGCTTGTCGAGTTCCGAGCCGATTTTCGCGAGCAGTTTATTCGGCGCAATGCAGATCGAGCACGTGAGGCCGGTCGCATCGCGCACCGCCTGCTTGATCGCCGCGCCGACCGCGCGCGATTCGCCGCGCACGTCGGTCAGGTCGATGTAGATCTCGTCGATGCCGCGGTCCTGGATCTGCGCCGTGAACGTCGCGACCGCCGCCTTGAAGAGCCGCGAATAGTGGCGATACGAATCGAAATCGGTGGGCAGCAAAATCGCATCGGGCGCGAGTTGCGCGGCCTTCATCATGCCCATCGCCGAAAACACGCCGAGCGCGCGCGCCTCGTACGTGGACGTCGTGACGACGCCGCGCCCCGCGTATTCGCGCAGCCGCCGAAAGCGCCGGCTGCCGTCCGGCAGCGTCTCGGGCGTCGCATTGCGGCCGCCGCCGATCACGACCGGCTGGCCGCGCAGCTCCGGATAGCGCAGCAGCTCGACGGATGCGTAAAACGCGTCCATGTCGAGGTGGGCGATGCGTCGGGGCTCGGTCATCGGTGGCGGGCGGTGCGGCGGCGAGTGCGGAAAACGTAATGGTAACGCGCCGGGCGCGCACAGGCGGCACTCGCACGACCAGGTTAAATAACGTCATTCATTAACGATTGAATGAAGCGAAACAATTCGAATTAATGGACCCAATTGCTGCATCATCCAATTCGCTTGAGGACGTTTAACTTGCGGCTTAAAAAAAAGAAGCTATCATCAATTGGTCTGATTTCCGAAGTGAATCTCGTCGAACAATGCGGGAATTCAACACGTGAGGAAGCAGGATGAGCGAGGCGACTATTCCAATCGATCTGCTTCACTGGATCCTGGCGACCCTCTCGATCGTCGCGTTGCTCGTCTTTCTGGTGCCGCTGCGCTGGCGGGCGCCCGAAGCAGGTCCCGGCGCGATGTTCGTCGCCGGCCTGCTCGCGTTCTTCGCTTTTCGCACGCCGATTTCGACATTGGCGGTCGCGAGCGCGAAAGGCGTGTGGGATGCGATATTCATTCTGTATGTAATGTGGCCAGCGCTTTTCCTCTATCAGATCACCAAACAGGCCGGCGGATACGATGCGCTTCGACACGGCATTTCCCGATTCAGTCGGAATGAACTGTTCGTCATTATCGGACTCGGCTGGGTGTTTTCATCGTTCCTGCAGGGCATTGCCGGCTTTGGCGCGCCGATCGCTGTCGTCGCGCCGCTGTTGCTCGCGATCGGCGTGCGGCCCGTCTACGCGGCCGCGATCTCGATCATCGCGCATGCGTGGGCGCGCTTTTTCGGCACGCTCGGCGTCGGCTGGCTCGCGACGCTGCAGGTGGCCGACGTTCACGACGTCACGCGCGCCGCGTTCGAGTCATGCCTGCTGCTGCTGATACCGACTTACTTCGGCGGCCTGCTGATCGTCTGGCTGTACGGGCGGTGGGCCGCGTTGCGTCACGGCTGGCCGCTCGTGCTGATTCTCGGCACGATACTCGGCTTCGGCCAGTTGCTGTTCGCGTTCCTGAGCCCGGAACTGTCGACGTTCCTCGCCGCGACGGTCGCGATGATCGCGCTGTATCCGCTGTCGCGCTGGCGTCGTTTCAGCGAACCGGTGCCGGTGTCGGAAGTGCCGGAGCGTCCCGCGATGGACGAAAGCGCCGTGCGCGCGCAGGCGCTGAGCGAAGAGCCGGTGATGAGCATCGGCATGGCGTTCCTGCCGTATGTCGTGCTGACGGCCGTCACGTTGGGGATCCTGCTCATCGGCCCGTTGAACAACGTGTTGCGGCAGTTCCGTATCGGCCTGCCGTTTCCCGAGGTGACCACCGGATTCGGCGTGACGAATGCGGCCGTTGCGCAATACGCGCCGTTCTCGCCGCTCACGCACCCCGGCACGATGCTCCTGATCGCGGCGATCATCGTGTGGATCGTGTACGGCGCGAACGGCTATTACGGCGCGTGGCAGTCGCGACACGGCAAGGAAAATCTCGGGAAGTCGCTGATCGTCGACGGGGTGCCCGCGTCGCTGCCGGTGATCGCGTTCCTCGTGACGAGCCGCATTCTCGACCACAGCGGCCAGACGATGGTGCTCGCGCACGGCATCGCGGATGCGTCGCCGCCGCTCGTCTACGCGGGCATCGCGAGCATGATCGGCGCGCTCGGCGCGTTCATGACGTCGAGCAGCACCGCGTCGAACGTGCTGTTCGGCGGCCTGCAGAGCGACGTCGCGCAACTGCACTCGCTGCAGACCGAGACGATCATCGCCGCGCAGGCGGCGGGCAGCGCGTACGGCAACGCGATCGGCCCCGCGAACATCGTGCTCGGCACCAGCATCACCGGCATCAAGGGCCAGGAAGGCGCGGTGATGCGGCTCGCCATTCCATGGACGATCATCGTGGCCATCCTGACCGGGATCGGCACGATCGTCCTCGTGATGATCGCGTGAGGTGACGCCATGGACAAGCTCGTTGCGGAAACGGTGGCGCTGATCGTGATGTTCGTGGCCTTTCCGCTCACCAGCAAGGGGTCGACGGCCGGCAACACGCCGCTGTTGCTGCTCGGGCTGCTGTGCGTGATCGTCGGCGGCGCGTTGCCGATCGTCACGCGCTTCATGGATCACTCGAACGACAAGGTGCGGGACGCGGGCGTCGAATTCGACGACCGCGCTTCGTAACGCGCCGCCTTCAGCGGCGTCGTCGACCAGTCGTCCTGCCGCCGCAGTGGCGCGGCTTCCGGAATGCACGGAGGCCGACGCGGCGGTTCAACTTCACGGGAGCTAGCCGATCATGAGTCATCCGAACGGTCCTCGCACCGGTCGCCCGCCCACTCGCGCGCCGCACGGCATGGTCGCGACCCCGCACTATCTCGCGAGCCAGGCCGGTGTCGACATGCTGCAGCGTGGCGGCAGTGCGGTCGATGCCGCGATCGCCGCGAACGCCGTGCTGTGCATCGCCTATCCGCACATGGCGGGACTCGGCGGCGACGGCTTCTGGCTGATCGCCGACGGCGCGAGCGATCAGGTCCACGCGATCAACGCGAGCGGGCCGGCTGCTCAGCTCGCGACGCTCGCCCGCTATCGCAGCGGCACGTCCGTCGACGAAATCGCCGCGCGCGGGCCGCAGGCCGCGCTGACGGTGCCGGGCGCGATCGACGGCTGGCGTCTCGCGCACGAGCGCTTCGGCCGCCTCGCGTGGGCGGATCTGTTCGCGCCGGCGATCGGCTATGCGCGCGACGGCGTGCCGACCTCGCGCTCGCTCGTCGACTGGACCGTGCAGGACGTGCCGATCCTGACGAAGTTCCCGGAGACGGCCGCGATCTTCATGCCGGGCGGCCGCGTGCCGTCCGATGGCGACCGGCTCGTGCAGACGGCCCTCGCGGGCTCGCTGCAACTGCTCGCCGAGCATGGCCCGCGCGGCGGATTCTACGAAGGCGAGATCGCCGCGCGCATCTGCAAGGGCATCGGCGCGGCCGGCTCGCCGCTGCAGGCGAGCGACTTCGCCGCTTACCACGCGGAGTGGGTCGCGCCGATCAGCACCACGTATCGCGGCAATACGATCTACGAACTGCCGCCGAACACGCAGGGCTTCACGCCGCTGCAGATCCTGAACCTGCTCGAAGGCTACGACGTCGTCGCGTGGGGCGACGGCACGGCGGACTACTATCACCACATCGCCGAAGCCGTGAAGATCGCGTTCGCCGATCGCGAAGAGTGGCTGACGGACCCGCGTTTCGTGAACATCCCGGTCGACAAGCTGATTTCGAAGGCGTATTGCGACGAGCGCCGCAAGCTGATCGACCCCGCGCGCGCGCTCGATATTTCGACGGTGCCGGCCGGCATTCCGTACGCGCATCCGCACGACCGCCGCGCGCCCGATGGCGACACGTGCTACTTCTGCGCCGCCGACAAGGACGGGCTGGTCGTGTCGCTGATCCAGTCGATCTATCACGACTTCGGCAGCGGCGTGCTCGGCGGCGACACCGGCATCATCATGCAGAACCGCGGCGCGTTCTTCTCGCTCGACGAGCATCATCCGAACTGCCTCGAACCCGGCAAGCGCACCTTCCACACGCTGATTCCCGCGCTGATGATGCGCGACGGCAAGCCCTGGCTCGCGTTCGGTTCGATGGGCGGCGAAGGCCAGCCGCAGACCCAGGCCGCGCTGGTGACGCGAATCGTCGACTTCGGCTACGACGTGCAGCAGGCGATCGAGTCGCCGCGCTGGCTGATGGGGCGCACGTGGGGCACCAAGTCTCGCAACATGTCGCTCGAAGGACGCATCTCCGACGAAGTCGCGCGCGAGTTGAAGCGTCGCGGCCAGCCGGTGCAGATGGTCACCGGGTGGAACGACAACATGGGACACGCGCATGCGATCCGCGTCGATCGCGAGCAGGGCTTCTACGAGGGCGGCGCCGATCCGCGCGGCGATGGCGCGGCGCTCGGCTATTGAGCGCGCCGTCGGTGGCCGCCCACGCGGCCTGCTGCATGCGTTCGCGGGCGAACCCGGCCGATCGACAACAAGGGTGGAACCATGAGCCCGATGGTCACGACGTCGCTGGTCCTCGCGGCGGCGATGGTGCTGTTCATCTGGAACAAGCTGCCGGCCGCGGTCGTCGCCGTGATGTCGCTGCTCGCGCTGTATCTGTCGGGCGTGCTGACGATGCACGAGGCGCTGTCCGGATTCGGCGATCCGCTGATCGTGTTCATCGCGGCGCTGCTCGGCATCGGGATGGGCCTCGAGACGACGGGCGTCGGCACGTGGGCGGGGCAACTGCTGATTCGCCACGCGGGCAGCAACCGCAAGCGGCTGATCGCGTCGTTGCTGATCCTGTCGGCGGTGTTTACCGCGTTGATCGGCATGAACGGCGCCGTAGTCACGATGCTGCCGATCGCGGTGATCATCTGCGTGCGCACGCGGCTTCCGCCTTCGCAACTGATGATGCCGGTGTCGATCGCGTGCCTGACCGGCGCGAAGCTCACGCTGCTCGGCAGCCCGGTGAACGTGATCGCGACGCTCGCCGCCGATGCGGCCGGCGGGCCGCCGATCCGCTTCTTCGAATGGTCGATCGTCGGGCTGCCGCTGTTCGGCGGCGCGCTTTTCATCATTCTCGTGCTCGGGCCGTGGCTGTTGCCGAAGCGCGAGTCGGACGCGCTGCCGGCCGACTTCAGCGAGCACGCGCACACGCTCGTCGAGCAATACCGGATCGCCGACGGCACGTACCGGCTGCGCGTGCGCGAGCATTCGCCGTTCATCGGCAAGCGGGCGGCCGACATCGACCTGTCGGCTTATCCGGGCGTCACCGTGATCGGGCTAGTCGACGATCAGGATCACGAACTTCACGACGCCACGGCACAGGCAGGCAACAGTCTGCTCGTGCGCGGCGACGCGAACGGCGTCGCGCGGCTCGCGAACGACCAGCAGCTTGCCATTCGCGAGCCGCTCGCCGAATCGCAGACGCTCGCCAATGCGCTGTTCAACCGCTCGTCGGGACTCGCCGAGGTCGTGATTCCGCCGCGCTCGGGGCTGATCGGTCAAACCGTTTTTCCGGGGATGGCGACGCACGAAGGCGACCTGATCGTGCTCGCGGTGCAGCGCGGCGGCGAGGAGGTGCCGGGGCCTTCGACGCCATTGCTCCCCGGCGATCATCTGCTGTTCCGGGGCACGTGGGAGGCGCTCGACAAGCACTTTTCCAACCCGGAAATCCTGATGGTCGATTCCCCGCAGATGGTGCGCCGGCAGACCGTTGCGCTAAGCCGCGGCGCGCGCGAAGCGCTGATCATCCTCGCGGTGCTGGTCGTGCTGCTGTCGACGAACGTGGTGCCCGCCGCCATCGCGACGCTGCTGTGCGTGACGGCGATGGTGCTCACGCGCGTGATCAAGCTGAGCCAGCTCTACAGCATCGACTGGAATACCTGCATTCTCGTCGGCGGACTGATTCCGCTCGCCACCGCGATGTCGAAGACCGGGCTCGCGTATCTGCTCGGCGACTACGTGATTCAGACCGTCGGCGCGGGCGGCCCGCGCGCGGTGATGGCGGGACTCTTTCTGGTGGCCGCCGCGTTGACGCAGGTGATCGCCAACAATTCGTCGGCCCTCGTGATGGTGCCGATCGCGGTCGCCACCGCGCAGGAACTGGGCGTGTCGGCGACGCCGCTGCTCGTGGCCGTCGCGCTCGGCGCCGGCGCCGCGCACATGACGCCGATGAGCACGCCGGTGAATCTCGTGACCTACGGGCCGGGCGCGTACGAGTTCGGCGATTACTGGAAGATCGGCACGCTGATCGTGTTGTGGTCGCTGGCGGTGGTGGTCGTCATCGCGCCGCTGTATTGGCCGTTCTAGCGGCCGCTCACGCGGTCTCCGGCGTGCGCGGCGTTTCGGGCGTTTCGGCGACGACCCGGTCGCGTCCCTCGGTCTTCGCGCGATAGAGCAGCGCGTCGCCCTTCGCGAGCATCGTTTCTATCGGCGGCATCGCATCGTGCCTCGTCACGACCACGCCGAAGCTCGCCGTCATCGTGAACACGCTGCCGTCCGCCGCGTGCAGCGGGGTCTGCTGCATCTTGGTGCGAAACCGCTCGACTGTCCGCAACGCTTCCGCATAGTCCTTCGTCAGCAGCAGCACCGAGAATTCCTCGCCGCCGGTGCGCGCGACGATGTCGTCGCGTCGCCACGTCTCGCGGCACAGGTCGCCAATGATCTTCAGCGTGTAGTCGCCGGTCGGGTGTCCGTACGTATCGTTGACCCGCTTGAAGTGATCGAGATCGAACGCGACCAGCGTGACGAACCAGTCGCCCGTGCTGGGTTCCGGCGTCACCGTCCTCAGCACGCGTGCGCGGTGTTCGAATCCGCGCCGATTCAGCAGGCCCGTCAGCGGGTCCGTGTCCGCCATCGTCGTCAACTGCTCGATCAGCGCGTCGCGCTCGCGTTCGAGTCCGATGCGTTCGTGACTGCGCGCGCGCAGCACGTCGAGCGCGTCGAACAGCGAGCGCACCTCGCCGCGATAGTACTGATACGCCGGCACGCTCACCGACAGGTCGTCGCGCGAAATCGCGATGACGGCGTGCGTCGCGTCGGTGAACGGCGTGACCACGTAGCGCCGGAACAGCCAGAAGACGAGGAGCGACAGCGACGCGATGACGACCCCCGCCGCCGAGATCGCGATGCAGCGCAACAGCGTCATCGCTCGCTGGTGCAGCAAGATTGCCTGCGCGCGATCGAGCATCTCGTCGCGGAAAGCGATGATCGGCCGCATCATCGGCACGTACTGCGCGGCGAATTCCGCCGTGGTCGGCAGCGGCTCGGCGGGGCTGCCGCGCAGCGCGCGAATCGCCGCGACATACGCAATGCCGTGCGTGAAATATTCTTCGTTCACCTGTAGAAACCGGCCGCGCGTGAGCGTCGGGTCGGTTGCCGCGAGCGATTCGATCGACAGCCGCAACTGGCGCACGTAGCCGTACGAACGCTCGACGTTCAACTGCTCTTCCAGCGTGAGCGCGCGCCCCGCGGCCAGCGCGCTCGTGAAGCGCGAGCCGAGCAGGCCCGCTTCGTCGCGCAGCACGGCGGCGAAGCGCGCCATTTGCAGCGCGGGCAGCGCGCGGTGCGTCTGGTCGCCGGCCGCAAGCTGACTCGCGTCGATCAGCGGCGCGAACTGCCGCGAGATCGTCACCATCTGCGCGACGACGTCGGACAGCGCTTCGCCGGTGCGCTGGTCGGGCGGCAGCCGCAGCAGGCGGTCGACGTTCGCGCGCGCGGCCGCCAGGTCCGATTGAAGATGCTGCACGACCAGCTGGTCGGCCACGCACCACGCGCATTCGCGCAGGTCGAGCGCGCGCGCGAGACGCGCGAACGCGGCGTCGGTGTTGTCGCGGGCGGCCTGCAGCGGCGCGGGCGGTCCGTTGGTGATCGTGTGCGCGTCGCCGAGCGCGGCGTTCATCGGGCCGCGTTCGACCGACACCTTCTCCATCGCGACGAGCGTGTCGCGGTAGGCGCCGAACGCGGCGACGGCGTCGTTCGCATCGCTGTAAAGGCCCCACGCGTGGCGGATCAGCGCGGCGATCAGCAGAACGAACAGGCAGCCGATCGCGAGCGCCGCGCGGCCGAAGCGCGGGCTGACGGGCTTCGCCGTCGGCGGCAATGAAGGGACATGCAACGGTGCGGGGGAGTCGCCTCGCTGCATGGGCTGCTTGAGCTGCATCCGCTTGCCTCTTGCCGGGGGGATCACGCGAGCGTTCGACGTCGGCGCGATCGTCGATTTTGTGCGCCGAATCGCTGTTTGCCAGCATATCAAAAAACGATCGGCGGCCTTTTTTCATGCGGGCGGGCCGCGAAAAAACGCGTGGACGACGTCAAATAACCGCTGCGATAGCGCAGTGATACATTTAGGCAACGGGACCGACGCCGGAGTCCCGTCGCGGCATCGAGGCGGCCACGGGCCGCGCACCGGCGTTCACGCACGGACTGGCGGAGAAACGCGGTGACTTCCCTGATCGAAGCCCTGAGCGACAGTGCCGCATCGGCGGTGGACGACTTCTACGGGAAGCTGTCGCGGCTTCCGAAGTCCCGCGTCATCCTCGAGATGCTGGACAAATCGGAACTCGAGCACCTGAAAGAGCGGCAGCGACAGAATCTGCTGTCGCTCGCGGCGCCCGGCCTCAAGGCGTCGGATCACATCGAGACGGCGCTGCGTGTCGGCCGCATTCATGCGATCGTCGGGCTCGACAAGGAAGAACTCGTGCAAAGCCGCGGGATTCTCGCGGCGTCGGTGTTCCGGCTGATCGGCAATACCGTCGACAGCCGCGCGATGTCGCTGTTCACGCGCCGCCTCAACGACGATCTCACGTGGCAATTGAAGGCGTATCAGAAGATCGAGGATGCGCAGCAGTCTGCACTCCTCGAAATCACGAAGCTCACGTGGGAGAGCACGAGCTACACCGATCTGATCGAAGGCGTGATCAACGTGCTGTCGAAGCACGAGGAAGTGGCCGCGTGCGCGATCGGGCGACCGGACGAGCATGGCGTGTTTCACTTCGAGGCGGCGGCGGCCGGCGACATTCGGGACTATCTCGCCGCGCTGCAGGAATCGCCGCAGACGCAGATCGTGGTGAGCGCAGCCGATCCGAAGGGTCAGGGGCCGGTCGGGCGCGCGTGGCGCAGCGGCCGCATCGAGCGCGTGATCAACTACCGGACGCATCCGGAAAACACGCCGTGGCGCGCGCCGGCGTTGCAGCGCGGATTGCGCTCGTGCGCCGCGGTGCCGATCCGCGCGCCGGGCGAGCCGCCGTTCGCGGTGCTCCTCTTGCACAGCAAGCTGCCGGGCGGCTTTGTCGGCCTGCATCAGACCGCGTTTCTCGACATGCTGCAGACGTTGCTCGGCTGCGCGATCCAGCGGCTCGGCGGCACGGTCGGCGTGCGCGAGGCGATTCCGATCGCGGACCGGCAGCACTTCGCGGGGCTCGTGCGCTCGGAAGCGCTCGTCACTTACTATCAGCCGCTGCTCGATCTGCGTGGCGGAGGAGCAACAAAAGTCGAGGTGCTCGCGCGACTCGCGGACCGCGGCCGGCTGCTGACGCCCGGCCAGTTCCTGCCGGCGATGGGGCTCGACGACCTGCTGGAAATCTATGTGCGGGGGCTCGAGCATGCGCTCGCCGATCGCAGGCGCTGGCTCGAAGACGGCGTCGAACTCGGCATCTCGTTCAATCTGCCGCCGGCGGGCCTGAGCGACATCCGCTATTTCGACGCGACGCGCGACACGCTCGCGCGCAACGATTTCCCGCCCGGTCAGTTGACGCTCGAAGTGCTGGAGACCGGCGACCTGTCGCTGTCGCACGGCGAGCACGCGATCCTGTCGCGCTTCAGGACGCTCGGCGTGCGGCTCGCGCAGGACGATCTCGGCGCCGGGCACAGCGGTCTCGGACGGCTGCGGCAACTGCCGTTCGACTGGATCAAGATCGACCGCGACATGGTGAAGATCGACGGCAACGATGCGCTCGACGTGCTGCGCTTCGTCTATCAGCTGGTGCGGCTCGGTCACGCGATGGGCAAGGGCGTCGTGGCCGAAGGGATCGAATCGGTCGAACTGCTCGACGCGCTCGCGACGCTAGGCGTCGATCTGGTGCAGGGCTACGCGGTCGCGAAGCCGATGCCGGCCGGCGAGGTCGCGCCGTGGGTGCGCGCGTGCCGCTATCAGCCGGGCGCGTCGCGCGGGTCCGCGCCGGCGCAGCTCGCGCGGCTGCTGGTGTGGGAAGAGCGGCTGGTGCTGAACCTCGATACGCCGCAGACCGCGCGGGCGCTCGCGCGCGCGGTCGACGCGCTCGCGGCCGGATCGCCGCCGGACGGCAGCGAAGGGATGCTGGCGAAGTCGCTGATCGGGTTCGACGACTTGCTGCCACCGGACCGCAAGCGCGACGGGGTGCTGCGCGAAATGGTCGACGCGGCGCTGCACGGCGGCCCGCACAGCAAGGCGTACGAAGCCGCGCACCGGCGCATGGTTGCGGCGATCAACGCGTCGCGGTACGCGTAAACGACGCCGGCCGCGCCGTATGTCGGCGCGGCCGGCTGGGGCGGGCGCAACTCAGTTGCGTTGTGCCGTTACGGCGACCTTCAGATTGGGCGGCGGAATGCGGGCCGCGTCGGTCGTGTCCTTGCGCTGGTCGGACACCAGTTCGATACCGCCTTGCACCACCTGCTCGCAAAACGAGATCCGCGAGCGGTAGTAAGCGGCGTGCATCTGCGCGTCAAGCACCCGCTGCTCGGCCTGGAACAGCGCCATGCGCAGCTCGTTCAGTGCCCGTTCCGCATGCTTTTCCGGCGTCGGCGCGTGGCGCGACGCCCAATTTGCTAACCATTGAAGCATGACGAGGCCCTCCTGTCGTAGTCAATTATCTTCGCACTCGGGTTAAGCATCTGCCGCAATCGGATCCAGCCACTTTCAGGCCAAACGCGCCGCGGAAACCATCAGCGGATTTGACCGTCCGGCGACGTCAGACTATCAAAAATCTGACGGTCTTATCGTCAATAAGTGTAAGAGTTTTTGTACGTGGGCTAACCGGCAGACGGCCGACGCAGTCTTGTTTGTCGCGGTACATTCGCTGCAACGCAGCCACGTCGTGGAGGGGGCATTGTCCGATCGGATCGCGACGAAACGTCGACCCTGGCGGCGCGCTGTCATGCTGGCGATCGCGGTGCTCGCGCCCATCGTGTTTTTCACGGCGCTGAGCTGGCACGAGGCGAGACACCGTCAGCGCGGCGATGCCGGGCAGGCTGCGCGCACCATCGAGAGCCAGGTGGTCATCATCCTCACCGAGGTGCGCGAATCGGTGCACCGGCTCGCGCCGCTCGCCATTCTGCCGTGCGACGTGCTGATGCCCGAAATCACGCGGCGCGCGGCCGTCGTGCCGTATCTGCGATCGCTGAACATCATCGAAGGCGATCACGTGTCGTGTTCTTCGGCGCTCGGGATTCCGAGCACGCCGCTGTGGAAGTTTCCGGGCATGCCGGTCAATGCGCCGCTCACGCCGTGGACCACCGTGGTCAGTTCGACGCCGGCCGTGCCCGGTCGTCCGGCGCTGCTGATCGGCGAACCGGCCCCAAACGGGCGATCGGTGTTCGGGGTCGTCGACACACGGTATCTGACCGATCTGATGGACGCGGTCGCGCCGGGCGACGTGTTTCGCGAGGTGGAGTTGCGCATCGGCGACGGGCTCCCGGTGTACGCGCACGGCGGACCGTACCGCGCGCGCGGCGATCTCGGCGCGCCGCTCGCCGACGTCCGCTTCGACGCGGCCGGCGTGCCCGTCGTGCTGCGCGTGTACGGGCTGCGCTCGCAACTCTACGCGACGTGGAGCGAACTGCTGCAGCAGTCGATGCCGATCGCGATCGTGCTCTCCGGGCTGCTCGCGTGGCTGTATTACCAGCGGCAGCGCAACCTCGGATCGTGGCGCGAGCAACTGCTGGGAGCGATCCGCGCCGGCGAGTTTCGCGTCGTCTATCAACCGGTGTACGACGTGCAAAAGGGCGTGTGCGCCGGTGTCGAGGCGCTGCTGCGCTGGGACCGGCCCGATGCGGGACCGGTCAGTCCCGACGTGTTCATCGAGGCTGCCGAACAGTCGCGCGTGGCCGTGCCGCTCACGTTGCACATGCTGAAGCTGGTCGCGGCGGACGTGCGCCACTGGAACACGCCGCCGGGTTTTCACCTCGGCATCAATATGGCGGCCGAGCATTTGTCCGACGAGCGGTTTCTCGGCGATCTGCGTCCGTTCATGCAAGAAGTGGCGCACCGGCAATGCCAGGTCGCGATCGAAATCACCGAACGCTCGCTGATGAAGAACACGCAGCAGGCGCGCTACAACCTCGATACGCTGCGCGCCGAAGGCGCGGAAGTCGCGATCGACGACTTCGGCACCGGGTACTGTTCGCTGTCGTATCTGGAGACCTTTCCGTTCGACATACTAAAGGTCGATCGCGGCTTCGCGATGACGATCGATCCCGCGCGCGGCGATGCGATCGTGCTCGACGCGATCATCTCGCTCGCGCATCAACTGAAGGCGAAGGTCGTGGCCGAGGGCGTCGATCAGCGCGCGCAGTTCGACTATCTGTTCGCGCGCGGGGTGTCGTACATGCAGGGGTATCTGTACGCGAAGCCGATGCCGTCCGCCGAGTTCGTCGACTGGTACGCGCGCAACGGCCAGCGGCCGTTCGAATTCTGCGAGAACGCGACGCGCGTGCCCGACGAAGGGAGCGAGCCCGCGTAACGCGCGCGCCGGGGGTGAGTCATTCGATCGCGCAGCGATCTCACACGATTTGACAATCACGCCGATCCCCCGTTGCTATAGTGATTCGCCGTCCGGCGGACACCTTTCGTGTCCGCCGTTTCTTTGTCGTGTTCCAGCAAGAGGCGTTCAGCATGAAATCGAAGGTCATCGCATCGGTCGTTATCGCGTCGCTGCTCGGTCCGTCAGCGGCTGTATTCGCACAACCGCGCCCGGTCGAACCGTACGGCCACGCCGCAGCCGCGCACGGTCCCGCGCATGGACCAGCTCACGGCAGTCCCGCCATGCGTGGTCCCGCGCACGCGGCGCCGCGTCACGCCGCGCCGCCGCCGCACGATGCGGCGATGGGGCGTATGGGCGGTCCGATCCCGCACAACGACTGGCGGCGCGGCGACCGCCTGCCGAGCGCGTACCGCGACCGCAATTACGTGGTCGACGACTGGCGCGGGCATGGCCTGTCCGCGCCGCCGCGCGGTTATCACTGGGTCGGCGTGAACGGCGACTATGTGCTCGCCGCCGTCGCGACCGGCGTGATCATGAGCATCTTCGTGTCGGGCCGTTGAGCCGGCGAATCCCCGAATCCGAATGCCAGAAATCCGCCGGCGCGCCCGGCGGATTTTTTTTTGCCTGCGTCGCGCCGGGCGATGTTCACGTCCCGTTCCAGTCGGGGAAGCCCCGATAGCGGACCCGTTTCCCTTGCGACCCCGAGCCGGTAACATGCACGGGCCGTTGCCGTCCCGTCTCGTGTCTTCTTCCATCGGGCTTACATGCATATCGATATCGCCGCTCGCCGGCGCACGGGCCGCGCGCCGCGGCCGTTGTCCATCGGCGCATCGCTCGCCGTCATGCTGGCTGGGCTGTGCTCGCAATCGGTGCACGCGCAGGCGTCGGTCACGCTGTATGGGCTGATCGATACGAGTGTCGAAATCACGAACCCGGGTTCGTCGTGGACCACGCGGATGGATTCGGGCGCGTATCGCGGTTCGCGCATCGGGTTGCGCGGCTCGGAGCCGATCACCTCCGACACGAGCATCATCTTCGCGCTCGAAAACGGCTTCAATTCGGCGAACGGCGCGTTCTCCAGCCCCGGCACGATCTTCAACCGGCAGGCGTGGATCGGGCTCAACGCGCCGTGGGGACAACTGCGCGTCGGGCAGCAGTATTCGCCGATCTACATTCCGTTCAAGGGGCAGCTCGACGCATTCGGCGCGGGCACGATCGCATCGGGCTTCAACAACCTGTCGAAGATCACGCCGTACGTCAGCAACGCGATCACGTGGATATCGCCGGACTTTCACGGCCTCACGTCGACGATCACGCTGACGCTGCGCGACGGCACGTCGGCGAACGGGCTCGCCGGCAACATCGAAACGTTCGTCTACCGCAGCGGCGCGCTGAAGCTGATGTACGCGCACCAGCAGACAAACGACGCCGGTGCGCTGCGCGCGAACATGGGCGGCGCGTCGTACCGGTTCGGCAAGACGACCGCGTATCTTTCGTTCTTCAACGGCGACGGCGGCACGCCCGTGTATCACAACGACGGTGCGTCGCTGTCGGTGCGTTATGCGCTGAATTCGCGGCTTTTCGCGTCGCTCGGCTATACGTACATGCGCGATCGATCGGGCGGCGACAACGACGCGGACCAGTTGGGCGCGATGTGCGAATACGATCTGTCGCGCCAGTTGCTGTTCTATGCGAGCGCGGGCTTCCTGCGCAACAAGGGCGAATCGGAGGAGACGCTGCGCGGCGTGAACACCGTCGGCTTGCCGCCCGCGTATCCGGGCGCGCCGGTGCGCGGCGTGCAGTTCGGCGCGATCGAGCGGTTCTGAGCGACGCGGCCGCCGCGCGCCGTGCGTGCTTTACCGTTGGTAGCACGTCGTGCGCCTTTCGGTTAGGATGACCTCCAGTCTTCGAGCGGGCTGTCTGCGGCTCAAGGGTGGTCCACTGTCAATCGCGGATTCACTGCCAATCGGGGAGCCCATGCATCCCGGTACCGACGCACTGTTGATCCACCGGACGCGCACGATGCGCTTCGTCGCCTCATGCGTCGTGATCGGCGTCGTGATCGGCGGCCTCGTGACGATGGCCGGCTGCTCGCTGCCGTCGCTCGACAAGCGCACGACCACCGTAGCGCTGTCACCGGCGGAAGCCGCGTCCACGCCGCTCGGCAAGGCCGTGGCGGACCGAACCGCGCAGCATCCGGGCCTCTCCGGCATCGATCCGCTAACGGACGCACATGGCGCATTCGCCGCGCGCATGGAACTGGCCCGCGCGGCCGCGCGCACACTCGACGTTCAGTACTACATCTGGCGCGACGACCTGACCGGCACGCTGCTGCTCGAAGCGCTGCACGAGGCTGCGGATCGCGGTGTGCGCGTGCGTCTGCTGCTCGACGACAACGGCATTCCGTCGAGTCTCGATCGCACGCTCGCGGCGCTCGACGCGCATCCCAACATCGAGGTGCGGCTCTTCAATCCGTTCGTGATACGCAGGCCGAAGCTGCTCGGCTTCATCACCGACTTCTCGCGCGCGAACCGGCGCATGCACAACAAGTCGTTCACCGCGGACAGCACCGCGACGATCGTCGGAGGCCGCAATATCGGCGACGAGTATTTCGACGCGACCGACGGCGTCGTCTTCGCGGATCTCGACGTGCTCGCGGTCGGGCCGATCGCATCGGACGTGTCGAACGATTTCGACCGCTACTGGGCGAGCGCATCGTCGTATCCGGTCGATCGCATCCTGCCCGCTGCGAAAGCGGACGAACTGGACCTGCTCGCGCGTCGTGCGCAGGCGATCCGCGATGACCTGAACGCCATCGCCTACATGAACGCGATACGCGACACGCCGGACGTGCGTCAGCTGCTCGACGGCAATCTGCCTTTCGAGTGGGCGAAGACGGTGATGGTGAGCGACGACCCGGCAAAGGGGCTCGGCCAGGCTGCGAAGGAGGCGAAGATCCTGCCGCAGCTTCAGGCGATTCTCGGCAGGCCGGCGCGCGAACTCGATCTCGTGTCGCCGTACTTCGTGCCGGCAAAGGACGGCACCGCGTATTTTTCCGGTCTCGCGAAAAGCGGCGTGACCGTGCGCGTGCTGACCAACTCGCTGGAGGCGACCGACGTGACGGCGGTGCACGCGGGCTACGAACGGCGCCGCCCCGCGTTGTTGCGCGCCGGCGTAAACCTGTACGAGATGAAGCGGCAGCCCGTCGTCAACGCGGCAGCGAAGCGCGAGGAACGCGCGGGGCCGTTCGGCAGTTCCGGGTCGAGCCTGCACGCGAAGACGTTCGCGGTGGACGGCGAGCGCGTGTTCGTCGGCTCGCTGAATTTCGACCCGCGTTCCGCGAACCTGAACACGGAGCTTGGCTTCGTGATCGACAGTCCCGAGCTGGCGAAGCGCATCGAGTCGAGCTTCTGGAAGGTCGTCCCGCAACTCGCGTACGAAGTGCGGCTCGACGACGCCGGCCACGTGTACTGGATCGCGCATCGCGGCGACCAGACGGTTCGCTACGACACCGAGCCGAATACGACGTGGTCGACGCGTCTTGGCGTGTGGTTCTTTTCGATTCTGCCGATCGAGTGGCTCCTTTGATTCGCGCGTTCCGCCCGGCGCTCACTGGCCCGGTGTCCAGCGGTACAGCAGGATCTTCGCGCGGGCGTCGTCTTCGACCAGCACGTCGTATTCGCCGTCCGGACGCTCGGTCGCGCTGATCCCCATGTAGATGTCGACCCAGCCGGACGTGTTGCCGACACTCGCGCCCGGCGTCATCGAGCCGACGGCTTGCCCGTTGCGCATGTCGTACACGTCGATACGCTGCGAATACAGTTCCGCGATGAAGATGTAATTGCCGGCGACCGCGATGCCGACTGTCGTGATCTGCGGATTGCTGCTCGTATTCCACGGCAGCGCGACGGTGTAGACCAGCGTCGGGTTGCCGCTCGACCAGTAGTCGTAACGCGCGAGCACGGGGCCGGCTTCCTTCCAGTGCGTCGAGTCCCACGGAATCTGCGGCGTGAAGCCGGTGATGTACATCCGGTCGTTCGGCGCGTCATAGACGATCCGTGCGATCCGGTTGAACGGCGCCGGCATCGGGAACATCTTCGCCGACGGGTAGGTGTACTCGGGATTGCCGTGCGCGTCGAGCCCCTGCAGCGGCTGCTCGCGGATGCCCGACGTCGGCGTCGCCAGCCACACGTTGCCGTTCGCGTCGACCCACCAGTAACCGTTGCCGACCGTCGATCCGGTCGACGGATTCGACGTGATCTCGCTCGCGTCCACGTGGCCGTCACCGTTCGCATCGCGCCACATCCACTCGCCGTAGCTCGGCTGCCCTTGCGGCCAGTTACCCGGAATCGGATTTTCCGCGAACATGCCGGCCGGAATCGCGATCTCGCCTTCCGTCGACGGCGAGAACCGGTACGTGTACAGGTAATGCGAGTACTGATCGAGCGCGTACATGAAGAGGCCGCCCGCGAAGCGCCGCATCATCGGCGAGCCGCGCACGCCGCGTGTCGAGTGCAGCGCCGGGTCGTCCGGATAGTCGAACTTGTCGAGCGTGAACGCCGCGTAATTCCATTCGGTGCCCGGCGTCGTCTGGCTGTAGTCGAGCGTGAAGCGCTTCGACCCGGTGTACACGATCGCCGGATTCGCCGGATCGAAGTCGGCCGAATCGACGAACGTGAGCCCGTAGAGCCGCCAAAGCGACTGGCGCACGAACCCCTTGTAGCTTTCGAGCACCGCGCCCTGGCCGACGAGCGCCGTACCGAACGGCCTTAGGCCCTGACCGTTCTGCGCGACGTACAGGTTGCCGGCCTGATCGAACCCGATGCCGGTGATGCCGTTGAAGCGCCAGTCGCCCGGCTGTCCCTTGACGCTGTGAAAGATGCCGTCGCGCGTGCCGATCGAGCCGGCCGCCTGCGTCACACCGTTCGCGGACTTCGTGTACAGCCAGATCAGTTGCTGCTCGCCGTCGTCGGCGATCGCGAGCTGGCCCGACGGCGCGATCGCGAGGTCCGCGGGAATCACGCCGGCCGGCAGCACCGGCGCGCCGGCGATCGGCGCACCCTGCGCGGTGTAGTGCGCGACGGTCGGGCCGGTCGCGCTTTGCATGCCCTGGATCACCCACAGCGTCGAATCGCTGTCGACCGCGATCCGCCCCGGCGACGGCACCGCCCACGAGCGCAACTGCCGCATCGTGTTCGCGTCGTAGACGACAATCTGATTATCGTAGGTATCCGAAACATAGACTTCGGTATCCGTCGCCGCGATGCCGCGCACCGCGCCATCGGCCGTGCTCGGCGCGGTGGTCACGCGCAGGAAGCTGTTTTTCGTCACGTTCGCGCTGTTGGCGATGCCGCTTGCGAACGGCGCGCCCATCGCGATGTTCGAGCGCAGCCGCCGCGTGAGCCCGAACCACGTGCTGTTCGCCGGCGGATAGTCGCTGCCGGACAGCGAGTTGTTCTGGTTGCCGATCGACATCGCCGCGTACACGTACGTGCTGTTGATGGCGATCGCGTCGCCGCCGGCCGCGCCCCAGCCGTGCGTGTTGCCGCCGACGGCGAGCTTGTCGCCGGCCTTGTACTCGCCGATTTCACTGCCGCTTTCGTCCCACGGCGCGTTCGCGTAGACGGTGCCGTCCGGCGCGACGGCAATGGCCTCGACGTCCTGCTGCATCCATTTCTTGTCGCCGTAGCCGAAGCTGTTGCCGATCCACGACGTCGTGTAATTAAGGGTGGTTTGCGCGAATGCGCACTGAAAGAAAGTGGCGGACACAACGACCAGTGCCGCAAGGAGACGGTAAGCGAAGTTCACGACAGTCCTCGTTCGATAGAGCAGGGCGCACGAATGCGCGATCGACGACATGCTCGCACGGACCCGTGTTGAAACTTCACGCACCAGATTCGGGACGGGTAATGCCGATGTTTTTGTTTCAGGCGAGCTTTCCGTTTGCAAGGTGCAACAGGTGCAACATCCCTCGCGCCACCGGCTCAGCAGGAAGCAGTCCCGGTGCTAAATGTTTCGCGCGCCGTGCCGTAAACAACGATGATTTCCCGACGAGCGCATTGCGATCACGTATCGGCCGTGATCGCGTCCGCTATTCGGGCTTACCGGTTTGGCGACCCGCATGTTGAATCCCCTCAGTATCCTCTTCGTTACGATGCTTTCGAGCATCATGAGTGTCGCGATCCTCGGGTCGTTGCTGCCGGCAGATATTCCCGGCTTGCGTCGCTGGATGGTCGCGAATGGACTCGCGATAGTCGGCCTCGTGCTGTTCGCGCTTCAGGGCAAAGCGCACGCGGTGCTGTCGATTCTCGCGGCGAACGGCCTTTTCTCGGCGTCGGTCGTACTCGTGCTCGAAGGCTGCCGGCAGTTTTTCGGGCGGCGTCCGGCGTTGCGCGAGAACTACGTCGGGGGTGCAATCGTACTCGTCGGCATTGCCTACTGGTACTGGGTAAAGCCGGACATCAACGCGCGCATCGTGCTCGTGTCGGTATTTCATGCGTGGATTTACGCGAGCATCGGCTGGACCGCGTGGCGCGGCCGTGCACCAGGAAGGCGCAAATACAGTTACCGCTTTGTGACGATCGCGTCGTTGAGCGCCGCGTTCGGCCATGCGTTGCGAGGCCTCGTGTATCTGTGCGGATGGGACGAGGCGACTTCGCTATTGCAGTACACGCCCGTCAATACCGCGTTTCTTGCAGTCGGCATTCTCGCGCCGTCGGCGCTGTCGATCGGCATGGTGATGCTCGCGCACGACCGGCTTGCGGAACGGCTGGAGCGATTCGCCAACTTCGACGACCTGACGAGCGCGCTCACGCGCCGGGCGTTCATGGCGCGCGCCGATGCGTTGCTCGACTATGCACGCCGGCAGAAGGTGCCGGTGTCGCTCGCGATCATCGACATCGATCACTTCAAGGCGATCAACGACCGCTACGGACACGCCACCGGCGATCTCGTGCTGATGCGCTTCGGCCGGCTGATGATGGTCAGCGTGCGCGCATCGGATCTGTTCGGACGGCTCGGCGGCGAGGAGTTTGCGGTGCTGTTTCCGGCCACGCGGCGCGACGAGGCGCTCGCGCGCATCGACGCAATTCGCGAGAAGTCGCGTTTCGACCGCCGTTCGCCGTATACCGTCGACGGCGACGCGGCCAATGCGCCGGTCACGTTCAGCGCGGGCGTCGACGAATGCCGCGAAGAGGACACGCTAGTCGAGTTGATGGCGCGCGTGGATGCGGCGTTGTATGCCGCGAAGACAGCGGGACGCGACCGGGTCGTCGTCCCCGCATGATAGCGAACGTATTCGACGCGCGCCGATGACTATTTGGCGTCGATTGTGGGCGTCGCCGCTCACGTCCGTCGAATATGCTTTGGATTCATTTGAACAAAAGCGTTCGAATTGCCGCGCAACGGAAATCGAACCGCAACGCAAACACAAAAAGCGCGAGAACGTCTTTCTATTTTGGCGACCGAAAATATTTCGGTCTGCCGGCTTTCCCGGTAGACAGTGCCTGTCGCCGCGGCGCCATTCGTGACTCTGTCACGGCCATTTCCTCCGCAGGACACCCTCCATTCTTCAATGCGGCTGAATTCATGCAATTCGCATCATTTGTGTCGGTCTAGCGCCGGACTATGGCGTTACCGCACTGCATAGGCCCACTATAGAGAGGCGTCGCCTGCGGGGGGCGGCCATTCCATTCCATAAGGAGCCTCAATTGAACAGCCTCATCAGCCTAAAAAACGCACGCAATGAGAATGCACCGCTGCCGGGCTTTCTCGCATCACGTGTGTCGCGCTACTACGAAGAAAGAGTTCACAAAAGCTGGTCCGGCGGACACATCATGAAGGGGCGCGTGCCGGGCGCCGATGCATTGCACCTGTCAAGCAATGATTACCTTTCAATTTCACGACATCCGGAAATTATTGACGCGATGGTACGGAGTGTTCATTCGGAGGGCAATGGTCTTTTAATGTCGGGTGTGTTTTTGCACGGCGATGAATGCCCGCAATTGAAGCTCGAAAACCGGCTCGCCGAATTCATGGGCGCGGAAGCGGGCGTGTTATGCCAGTCAGGGTTCGCGGCCAATACGGGGCTGATTCAATCCATTGCTTCTGCGCGTACGCCGGTGTACATCGACATGATGGCGCATATGTCGCTGTGGGAAGGGATTCGAAGTGGCGGCGCGCAGCCAGTGAGTTTCTTTCACAACGATGTCGATCATCTCGAACAACGGATTCAGCGTTTCGGTCCGGGCATCGTGATCGTCGACTCGATTTACAGCACGAACGGCAGTGTGTGTCCGATTGCTGCCGTTGCCGAAGTCTGTGCGGAAAACGATTGCGTGCTGGTTGTCGACGAATCGCATTCGCTCGGCACGCATGGGCCGAATGGCGCGGGGCTGGTCGTCGAACTGGGATTGACCGATCGCGTGCATTTCCGCACTGCGAGCCTTGCGAAGGCGTTCGCGGGGCGCGCGGGTTTCATTACGTGCTCGCGCGAGTTTCACGAATACTTCAAGTGCGAATCGCTGCCGGCGATTTTCAGTTCGACGCTGCTGCCGCATGAAGTAATGGGGCTGTCGGCGACGCTCGACGTGATCGAACGCGACGACTGGCGGCGCATCGCAGTGGCGTCGAATGCGCGCTATGTGCGCGAGCGGCTCACCGATCTCGGCTACAACCTGAACGACAGCCAGAGTCAGATCGTTGCGCTCGAAGCCGGGCCGGAACAGCAGACGATCGTGCTGCGCGACGCGCTCGAATCACGCGGGATTTTCGGCTCGGTATTCTGCGCGCCGGCGACTGCGCAGAATCGTTCGCTCGTGCGGCTGTCGATCAATGCGGCGCTGACCGTCGACGAACTGGAGCGGATCGTCGACGTATGCGAAGCGATTCGCGACGAAGTGGATCTGGACAACTGGCCGTCGACGCGACGCAACGCGAAGCGCAGGCCGGCTCGCATGCGACCGGTGCAGCCGATGCAGGTGGCGGTGGCGGCCTGAGTGCCGCGCGTTTCGCGACAGCGGATCAACGCGGGCGCCACTCCGCCTGGATTTCTTCGTCGAGTTGCTGCAGATAGCGGTCGTACGGAACGACGTGGTCGAGCGCAAAGCCGGGCGGCTTGCGCACGATCGAATAGATGTAGCGGCGCTCGCCTTCGAATACCGCGGCGGGATGCATGTACGGCTGCCATTGCACGCATTGCGCCGGGTAGTAGCCTTCCGTGCGCCAGAAGTACGGAAGGCTGCGATGACTGTCCAGCTCCTCGAGAAAGTCGTCGGGCGCGCGCTGCTCGACGGCGATCTCGCGCACGCCGCGCAGCGACGCGTCGGTGTGAATGATCATCAGATACGGCGTGCCCGCGCTGTCGAACATCAGCAACCCGTTCGGCTGATACGACAGATAGTGCTCGACGATGCCGAGCGAATCGAAAATTCCCTTCACGTGCGCGGCGAGCGTGCGATCTTTCAGGAACGCATACTCCGACACCGCGAGGCCATCGAGTATGGTCCGGCATGCCTTGTCGAAATACGCGTTTTGCATATCGTCGATTGCGCGGTTCAGTGCTTCTACCGCGTCGGCGTCGTGCTTGCGGATAAAACGGTCGATCAACCCTTCGTTGAAGCTCTTGACCGCGACGTGCTCGTCCGCCTTGCCGGTCAAAATGATCTTGCGAATCGACGGATTCTCGATGCGACGGCAGAATTCGAGCCCGTTCAGCTCCGGCATGTCGTAATCGACGACCACCACCGACGTCGACTGAAAGCGCTCCGCATTGTGCACCTGGCTGCGAATGGCATCGACGCTCATTGCAATGACCTGATGCGCATCGTTTTCCTCGGTGCGGTCGCGATACGGGCCGATCAGCGGCTCGGCCGTGGGGTCGGCGGGCGCCGGCTCGTTCAGGAACTGCAGTGCTTTTGTCGGTGAACTGAACAGCCGGAACGCGAGCTGCGGGTCGAGCTGAAGACTCAGGTTCGACAGGAACGCAGGGCTGTCGTCGACGAAAGCGACCGTGGTGGGGAACGCGAACGGGTTGATGTCTATCGTCATGGCGGCGGGAATGTCAAAACGAATTCCGTAAACTGGCCCTTCGCCGAAGAGCAGGTTATGGTGCCCCCCATCGCATGCATCACGTCATGGCAGAAAGCGAGGCCGATGCCTGCGCCGAGCGATACGTCGTCGGTGGTGGTTGATGAAGTATAAAAGCGCGTAAAGATGTGCGGCAATACTTCGGCCGAAATACCGGTACCTGTGTCGCGAAAAATCATCCTGTTTGTGCGCGCACCCGCTTCCGTGCGGATAAAAATGCGCGCGTGTTCGAGACTGCCCATATGACGAAACGCATTCTTGAGCAGATTGAACAGCACGTGAACCATCAGCATTTCCGAGCCGTTGAACGTGAAATCCGCTGCGAGTGCACACGACACGCGCTCGCGCTCTCCTTCGCGAAACGGATAGCGATCGAGCGCGCTATCCACGCAGTGCACAATCGAGCATGACGTGCTGTGCTGGGCGCTGCCGGAACTGAAACGTGCGGTCGCGAGCAGCATGTCGATGATGGCCGTCGAATTCAATGCTTCCTGTTCGATGCGCGATACCACACCGCGCATCGAATGAAGATGCGCAATGCGTATTTTCGGCACGCCAAGGTGGCTGCGCTGCGCGAGTTCATAGCTTTCTATCAGTTGCGGCAGATAACGCGTGAGGCCCGCCGCGCCGACGCGAATCGCGACGAGCGGCGTGCGCAGTTCATGCGCGACGCTGCCGGCCGTCGCGAGCATCGCGCGCTCCTGTTCGACGCGTATGCGTTCCTGATCGTAATTCGCGAGCGCGCCGATCGCGATCGCGAACGTGAAGATCGCGAGATGCGTCAGATAGCCGAGACCGAGCGTCGCCGGCTCGGCGGTCAGATAGTACGCGAGCAACGCGAGTCCGATGCCGGCCGCGAATTGCAGCACGAGCATCAGCCAGTCGAGCAGCAGCACCATCACGAATACGGCGATCAGCGCGCTTTCGACCCAGACTTCGGAGCCCTGATTCTTCAGCAGCATGAACGAGAAGAAGAACGGCAGGGCGTACAGGCTCGCGAGATACCAGTACACCGGCTGCCATTTCTTCGCGAACGCGGGCCAGCGGTCGAAGAACAGGATCGGCACGAAGAGCGCGGAGCCGATCAGGCGCAGCGTCAGGTTCTCGTAGCGCTGCGGGAACAGGCCGCGCCATACGTAGTAATAAAGCGGGAAACCGAAGATCGCGACGGCGGCGAGCGGGCGCATCCGCCGCTTCACGTATTGCAGATTGCGTACGGCGGGCGCGAACGCATGCGCGATGCGCGGGCGCATCGACGCATAGACACGAATGATCCACGGTGAGTTTTTCGATGCGCTCATGGAATGAGTATGGTCCGACCGTTGAAGCAGGCTGGCAGCGGGCGTTGGCGCGCGGCCCCGCGCGCGTACCGGCCGCGTCCCCGTTGCGTGCCGTCCGTGCGGCGATGCGGGGCGCGGACGGCAGTCCAGACGATATCATCATTGCCCGCGCGCACGCGACGCCGGGCTGTCGGCGTACGAAGGCGGCGTCGATCGGCTACTGCGCGCGGGTCGGTGCGTGCGTCGACTGCTCGCGCACGAAGCGCGCGATGACATCGTCGAGCGTGTCCGGGATATCGCGGTGCGGCGAGTGCCCGCCGTGCGCGAGCTTGTGAATGCGCGCATGCGGGACGCGCCCGGCAATCGCGTCGAGGTGCGCCATCGTTCCGTAGTGGTCGTCTTCCGCCTGCACGGCCAGCAACGGGCATTGAATCGCGCCGAGCGCATCGACGATGTTCCAGCCGCGAAATGCCTGACTCAGCCAGATATCGCTCCAGCCGTAGAACGCGGAATCGACGTCGTCGTGGAAAGGCGCGAGTCTCGCGCGCAGATTGCCGGTCTCGTACTGCGTTTTCGCGTTGACGATGCCGGCGATCGACACGTCTTCGACGAACTCGTGCGGCGCGATCACGACCGCGCCGGCCAGCGCGCGCGGAAACCGCGCGGCGTACAGCAGCGCAATCGATGCGCCGTCGCTATGGCCGATCACCCACATGCGTTCGCGCGTGCGCGCGTCGACGCCAAGCGCATCGAGCAGCGAGGGCATGACGTCGTGCGCCTGTTGCGACAGGTAGTCGACCGGCCACCTGACGTCGTGCGGCCTCGGCGTCGAACGTCCATAGCCCGGGCGCGACCACACGAGGCCGCGCATGCCGAGCCGCGCGCACAGCGCCTGCGGCCAGTCCCGCCACATCGCGATCGACCCGAGGCCTTCGTGCAGGAACACGGCGAGCGGCGCATCGGGGCGTCCGGCTTCGATCCAGCGGTATTCGATCGTGAGTGCGCCGCGCGTGGCGCTGGCAGGGAGGGCGGCGAACTGGCTGTCGGTCGTCATCGAGAGAGGAGGGCTGGCGCGGGCTGCGGTCCGCGGCTTCGGTCGCCGCTCGCCGCTGCCCGCGCGGGGAAGGCCGAAATGCTCGAATGGCGGCGGCTTATACGTCTTTCGTGTCGAAAATCAGCAGCTCGGCGCCGGCCTGCGCGAAGTTGCCGAGATCGCCGGCCGCCGCCTGGCCTTCCGGCGAAGCAAGCCCCGCTTTCAGTGCGTCGACCGAGTCGAAGCTGAGAACGGCAACGAGATGCCACGCGGAGTCGCCCGCCGGCGTCGACACCGGACCGGTGCTGATTTCGTAACGCTTGAGCCCAGGAACCTTCTTCGCGAGCGGCACATGCGTCGACTCGTAATGGGCGTCGAATGCCTCGGGGTCGGACGGTTTCTTGTACAGCACGACGAGCTTGGCCATATTCGTTTCTCCGGTGTTCGGGTGGTGTGGGGGCGAACGCGATTGCTCGCGTGCATTGTACGCGCGCCGCGCAGATAAGCATTCCCGATTTCGTTCGTTGATCGCGGCAGCGCACGCAGCTAGATTTGCACTTCGTCCGCCATCGCGTGGGCGCGCTTTCCCGTCATTCCGAAGGACCGTCATCCGTGAATACCGTCGATACCCCCGCGCCCGTCGCTTCGGCGCAGCAAATCGAAATTCGTCCGTTCGACGCGCCGCTCGGCGCCGAAGTCGTCGGGCTCGACCTCGCGCAGCCGCTGTCGGCCGATGACTTCGCGCGCATTCATCGCGCGCATCTCGATCATCACGTGCTGGTGTTTCGCGATCAGCGCATCACGCCCGCGCAGCAGATCGCGTTCAGCCGTCGCTTCGGGCCGCTGCAGATTCACGTGCTGCATCAGTTCCAGTTGAGCGGCCATCCGGAAGTGCTGATCGTGTCGAACATCGTCGAGAACGGCAAGCCGGTCGGGCTCGGCGACGCCGGCCATTTCTGGCACTCGGACCTGTCGTACAAGGAGCGGCCGAGCCTCGGGTCGATGCTGCACGCGCAGGAACTGCCGTCCGAGGGCGGCGACACGTTGTTCGCAAACATGCATCTCGCGTGGGACACGCTGCCGGACGATCTGAAGCGCCGGGCCGAAGGACTGCGCGCCGAGCATACGTATCTCGCCAAATACGCGGAACTGCAGCGGCGCAGCCCGTGGCGGCCGAACCTGTCGCAGGCGCAACTCGACGAAGTGAAGCCGGTCGTGCAGCCGGTCGTGCGCACGCATCCGGAGACGGGGCGCAAGGCGCTGTTCGTCAGCGAGCACTTCACGACGCGCATCGTCGGACTGCCGCAAGCGGAAAGCGACGCGCTGCTGCAGCAACTGTTCGAGCACAGCACGCGGCCCGAGCATGTGTATCGGCACGTGTGGCGGCCGCACGATCTCGTGTTCTGGGACAACCGCTCGTTGATGCACCTCGCCGCCGGGACGCCCGACCATCTGCGTCGCAAGATGTATCGCACGACGATCGAAGGCGACGTGCCGTTCTGACCGGTCCCGGTTGCGTCGCGCTGCATGCGCGGGCGGCGCAGCCTTCAGGCTTTCTATCCGCCTTCACCTTCTCCGCTCGTTGCGCACGCCACGTGCGCACTTCTGCTCGCGCTGCAAGCGTGCCTGTGCGTTCGCGCAGCGCGACGTAGAATGGCGGGCAGTCTGGTTGTTGCTATCCCATCGATGCACACAACAAGGAGACGGTATGAAAGCAGTCGAAACAGCACGAAAACCCGGTCGCCGACGGGCGATCGCCGCGCTCGGCGCAGGCCTCTGCGCACCGCTTTTCGGTTTGACCGACGCTTCGCGCGCCGACGCCGCCGAACCCGCCACCACGCACACCAGTCCCACCGGTCATCCGCCTAAGCTCGAAACCGTCGCCACCTTCGGCGACGACTTCCGGCTCGTCGGCATCGGCGTATCGCGGACCGGCCGCGTGTTCGCGACCGCGCCGTCGTCGATCAAGCGTTCGCGTTACAGCGTCGTCGAGGTCGATACCGCGTCGGGCGCGCTGCGTGCGTTTCCGGATGCCGACTGGAACCGCTACGACCCGAACGGCTCCGGCGAGCAGCAGTGGATCTCGGCGCAGGCCCTGTGGTTCGACGAGCGCGATCATCTGTGGGCGCTCGATTCGTCCTTGCCGTCGGTGGATCAGCGCAGGCAGCCGCCGAAGATCGTGCAGTTCGACATCCATACGGGCAAGGTGCTGCGCGCGTACACATACGAGAACGTCGTCACGCCGAAGGACTCGATCAACGACATTCGCATCGATCTTAAGCATGGCTATGCAATTATCAGCAATGCGGGCAATCAGGGCGGCGTGGTCGTCACGCGCCTGTCCGACGGCCAGTCGCGGCTGCTGCTCGCCGGCGACCGGTCGAGCGTGTCGGACCCGAACCAGCATCTGATGTTCGGCGACCGTATCGCGCGCAAGCCCGACGGCAGCGTCGTCGTCCTGCAGACCGACGGCATCGCGATTTCACCCGAGCGCGACTGGCTGTACTACCGGCCGCTGACCGACCATCACTACTGGCGCATTCCGATCGATGCGCTGATCGACGAGTCGCTGTCGCCCGCCGCGCTCGCGCAGCGCGTGCAGTACCTCGGCGACTACGCGCTGACAGGCGGCCTGCTGATGACGCCGGACGGCGTGCTGTACGGCGGCGATCTGGAGCACCGCACGGTGGTTGCGTTGACGCCCACCGCGCGCGACGGCAAGCCGGTGCTGCGGCAACGCATCTTCATCGACGAGCCGCGACGCGTGTCGTGGGCAGACGGCTTCGCGTATCAGAACGACTACCTGTACTTCGCGGATTCGCATCTGCACGAGACGAACTTCTCGAACGGCTACCCGCGCGAAGGCAAATTCACGATCTTTCGCGCGAGGCTGCCGCGGCAGCCCGCGAGTCTATACGCGGGCTGAACGCACAGGCGCCGCCGGTCACGGCTGCGAATCGAGCTTGCTTTCGAGCAGCTTCACGAGCGTATGCAGCAGGCGGTTCGCGGGTGTCGGCACGCCGAGCGCATCGCCGCGCCGCGCGACATAGCCGTTCAGGTGGTCGATCTCGCTGCGCTTGCCGCGTGCAAGATCCTGCGCGGTGGAGGAGAACTGGCCGGCCATGGTCTCGGCGATGCGCTTCACGGCCGCGTCGACGTCGTCGGGCAGCGTGACGCCGTCCGCGTGCGCGACCGCGACGCATTCGGCCACCACGTCGCCCATCGCGGCCGTGACGCCCGGAACCTGCACGAGCTTGCCGTAAGGCAGCTGGGCGATCGCGGAAAGCGCGTTGTACGCGCAGTTCAGGACCAGCTTCGCCCACAGCGCGCCGCGCACGTTCGACGACACCTCCGTCGGCACGCCGGCCTCGATCAGCGCGGCCGCGACGGCGTCGCTCTGGCTCGACGGCTCGATCACGAGTTCGCCGCGTCCGTGATGGCGCACGTGGCCGGCGCCGGCCATCCCGGTCGCGACGTACACGACCGCCGCCGCCACCCGCTGCGGGAGGGCCGCGCGCAGACGCTCCGCGTTGTCGACGCCGTTCTGCAGCGACAGCACGAGCGTGTCCGCGGCGAGATACGGCTTGATCGCGGCGGCGGCGCTGTCGGTGTCGGTGGATTTCACGCAGAACAGCACGAGTTGCGCGCCCGCTACGGCGGCGGGCTCGGTGCTGGCGCCGACCGGCAGGTAGCGGTCGTCCCCCTTGAGTTCGAGGCGCAGGCCGCTGTGCCGGATCGCTTCCACGTGTTGCGGACGGCCGATCAGCACCACATCGTGGCCGGCGCGCGCGAGCATGCCGCCGTAGTAGCAGCCCACCGCGCCCGCGCCCATTACTGCGACTTTCATGACTGGATTTCCAATGACGGTTGGTTGAAAGAGAGTGTTTTGCGCTCGCGTGTTCAGCGTAACTCGAAGCCGAGCGCATTGAGCGCGTCGCGCAGACGATCGCGGCCATGCAGCGATTCGCGGCTGCGCCAGCGGGCGAGCGAACGTGCGCGCCAGCCCGCATCGTCGAGTCCCTGCGCGGCCTGGAACGCGATGCTCGCGTCATCGTACTCGTCGATGCGCGACGCTTCCGCGCGCGCGTCGTACTGCTCGCGATGCAGGACGACCGGCTGCGGCAGACGCGGCCTGACGGCGGCGGGCCGCGTTTCGTCCTCGTAGCCGACGCACAGGCCGAACACCGGCATCACGCGCGGCGGCAGGCCGAGTTCAGCGGCGACCTGCTCCGGCTTGTTGCGGATCGCGCCGATATACACCGTCGACAGACCGAGCGACTCCGCCGCGACAACAGCGTTCTGCGCGGCAAGCGACGCATCGATCGCGCCGACGAGGAACGTCTCGAGATAATGCAGCCCGTCGAGCGGCGCATGCGCCTGCGCGGCGGCGCGTTCGAGCCGCGACAGGTCGGCGAGCCACACGAGCACGAGCGGTGCGTCGCGCACGTGCGCCTGATTGCCGGCGAAGCCCGACAGGCGCGCCTTGCGCTCGGCGTTCTCGACGGCGACGACGCTCCATGTCTGCAGATTCGACGACGTGGGGGCCGACTGCGCGGCCGCGATCAGCGTGTCGAGCGTGCCGACCGGCAGCGCGCGGTTCGCGTACGCACGCACCGAGCGGTGCGCGAGCAGCGTGTCGAGCGTCGCGTTCCAGGCGGGTAACGCGGTGTTCCATTCGGTGCCGTAGCGGGCGGACAGTGCCGCTTGCACAGCGGTGCCGTGAGGCGTCGATACGTCGGACATCGTGGCTCCGGGTGAAATGAGTCGGTGCGCCGGGCGGCGAGCAAGGTCGCGCGCGGCGCGTCGGGCCAACATGGTAGCGTCAGATCGGCAAATTTGCCGACGTGCACTCGGTGCGGTCGCGCTGTCGGCCGGTGCATATGCACGGTTGCGGGCCGGGACCGCGTGAATGCCGACGGGCGGCACGTCGTGCGTGTGTGGTCCTCTGTTCAAGCGGGCTTCTGCGCGTTTGCGGCGCGACGGCTATCATGAACGATTCCGGGTCCGTACGGCCCGCGCACTCGTCCCACCTTTCATTCGCGAGGCACTTCCATGGCTCAAGACACGACGCCTGTCTGGTTCATCACGGGTTGTTCAACCGGCTTCGGCCGCGAACTGGCGCAGGCGGTGCTTGCGCGCGGCTGGCGCTGCGTGGCGACGGCGCGGCACGTCGATGCGCTCGACGGCCTCGCGCCCGGCCACGACGACAATCTGCTGCGCGTGGCGCTCGACGTGACCGACGCCGCGCAGATCGACGCGGCCGTCGCCGCCGCGAAAAAGCGGTTCGGCGCGATCGACGTGCTCGTGAACAACGCGGGATACGGTTATCAGAGCACGATCGAAGAGGGCGAAGAGAACGAGATTCGCGCGCAATTCGACGCGAACGTATTCGGCCTTTTCGCGCTGACGCGCGCGGTGTTGCCGGTGATGCGCGCGCAACGCAGCGGCCACGTGATCAACATTACGTCGGTGGCGGGACTCGTCGGCTTTCCTGGTTCCGGCTATTACTCGGCCAGCAAGCATGCGATCGAGGGCTGGTCCGATGCGCTGCTCGCGGAAGCCGGTCCGCTCGGCATCAAGGTGACCTGCGTGGAGCCCGGTCCGTTCCGCACCGACTGGGCGGGGCGCTCGCTGCGTCAAACGCCGAGCAGGATCGCCGATTATGCGCAGACTGCCGCGGCGCGCATGCAGCGCACGTCCGAATACAGCGGCAAGCAGCCCGGCGACCCGGCGCGCGCCGCTCAGGCGATGATCCGCATCACCGAGGTGGAGAAGCCGCCGCGTCATCTGGTGCTCGGCGCGTTCGGCGTCGATGCGGTGGCTAGCCGGCTGCGTGCAGCGCTGGCCGATATCGACGAGTGGCGCGCGACGAGTCTGGGCGCGGATTTTCCGGAAGGGGAATAGGCGAGGGGAAGGATCCGACGGCGACGATGGAGTCGATCAATTCCGCGGCGCCGTCGGGAATCGACCGCAACCCCCTCACCCCGTCGCAATCATCACTGCCCCCATCGCGGCGAGCGCTCCGCGCCACAGCCAGTCGAAGTTGATCCATCCGCGCCGCAACACACCCACCCCGACGAACTCGTACGCGACAAGTGCCATCGCGGCACTCGTCGCGAGCGTCGTTGCGGTGTGAAGCGCAGTGAACTGCAACGACACCCCGAGCACGTTCGACGCGCCGCCGCCCGAACACAGCGGCAGCATCGCGGGCATCAGCATCAGTCCCGCGCCGTGCAGCGTCGCCATCGCCGCCGACCACGCGGCGAGTCCGGCGAAGCTCGCCGTCATGCCCACACGGAAGCGATGCCGGTGCCCATAAACGTGCTGATACACGGCCCAGCCGATCAGCAGCGCGCCGAGCAGCAGATGCAACGCCGTGCGCGGCAGCGACGCGCCGAGCATCGCCGTCGACGTCGTGAACAGCAGGATCGATACGGCATGGCCGAGCGCGAGCGGCGGCAGCGCCATCAGCAACGCGGAACGGCTCCCGCGCTGCAGCCCGAGCGCGGTCGCGAACAGCCATCCCATCGCCGGATTCGCGCCGTGAAAGACGCCGCTGCCGACGACTGCCGCCCACGTCGTCGCCGAGTCTGTGCCGAAGAGTCCGTCCATGTTCGCGACGACGTTACGGATAGCAAAACGAATCGGACGAGCAGTCGCCGCCCTGAAGCCGTATTTGATGCGGACGGTGCGAGTCCGGCCATTCGATGAAGAAGTCGTTGTCGAACGACAGGCCGCCGCCCGGCGCGGCGTCGAGCTTCACCATCCAGCCTTTGACGCCGTCCGGATAGAACTGCTCGTCGATCGCGCCGTACAGCGAATTCGTGAAGTACACGCGGCTGCCGTCGCGGCTCACTTCGACCATCTGCGGGCCGCCGTTCAGCGGGCGGCCCTGCGCCTTCGGATGCGTCGCGCGCGAAACGATGCCGCCGACACGCACCGACCCCGTGAGCCGGGGATGATCGGGGTCCGAAACATCGTATTGGCGCATTTCGCCGGTGCCCCAGCACGACACGTACAGAAAGCGGTCGTCGAGCGACAGCGCGATGTCGGTGACGAGCGGCGGCACCGCGCCGAAGCCCTTCAGCATCGGCGGCAACAGGTCGGCGTCGGCGGGCTCGGCCGGGATCTCGATGATCTTGCGCGCGGCCCACCGGTCGCCGTCGAGATACCACTGCCAGATCGACGACGACAGGTCCTTCAGGCTGACCACCGAATTCACGAAGCCATACGGACGCGTCGGATTGTGCGCGGGCCGCAATTCGAATACGAGCTGGTTTTCCGCGCCGAAATCGATCGTCTGTTTGTGCTTGCGCGTATGCAGGTCCCAGAAGTGCAGCTGATGACCGTACTTGCCGCCGAGCAGCACCTCCGGCACGAGGCCGTTCTCGAACGTCGCCGGCAGGCCCCATTCGCTCGTGACGACCGTGTCGTAGCCGAGATGCCACCAGCCGTCGTACGCGAGTTGCTGCGGGCCGCGGTCGATCTCCCACTGGCCGCGAATGTCGAACGTCTCGTGATCCATCAGGAAGATGCCGCCGGGCGCTTCGCCTTCCGCGTTCGCGAGCGACACGACATAGATGCCGTCCGGACCGCAATGAATCGTATGGGGCCGCGTATAGCCCGAGCGTTGCGCGACGGTCTCGGGCTCGTGTACGCGCACGATCTGCGGATGACGCGGATCGGGCTTCGTATCGACGATGTGAATGCGCGACGAACGCAACCCCGGCACTACCAGATAGCGCCGCTCGGAATGCGGATGCGGCGCGTTCGGACACAGGCACGAACTGCACGCGTTCCAGCCGAAGTGATGCAGTTCGTCGCCGACGTTCGGCATCGACACGCGGTTCACGATACGGCCGAAGTCCGGCGAGCGGGGATCGAGATCGACGATGTCGAGCGCGTCGGGCACGCTGCGCGTGGGGTCGAAGCTCGCGACGTATGCGAGCGTTTCCTTGGGGGCGTCGCTCGCGATGCGCGCCGACGGGTAGAACGTGGGATCCGGTTGCCATGTCGCCATTTGCGGGTCTCCTCCGACGTTGAGCCCCTATCATGCATCAGCTACGCGCGCGTGGTGTGTCGGCGTCGCTAATTCATTGGCGTGAAAAGCTTGTGCGGAACCGGAAGAACGGGAATGGCCAGCGAGCCCGGGTCGATGACGATGGACTGAAAGAACGGAAGCGGCGGCGTGGTTCGCCGCCGCGTGTGCGACTCAGCGATTCGCAATGTACATCGTGATTTCAAAGCCGAAACGCAGGTCGGTGAATTGGGGGCTTGTCCATTGCATGTCGTAGTCTCCTTCGAGAAAAAGAGGGCCGCCCGGGGGCGCCGTGCGGAGGACGGGATTTCGACGCGGAATGCGCCGACCGCTCACAAAATAATGCGCGCAATCCGGGATGACGTAAACCCGCGATGCGGGTAAACGAGGGGGAAAATTTCCCGAAATTCGCCCATCGGCGCGCTGGAAAAACGTAAAAAGGTGACATACGCTAGTTGACGTCCCGCGCCGCATAAATCGATCGGATGCGGGCAGCTTCGTTTAATTGCGGCTGTCCCCAGCGGCTGCTCCCTGCAATAAATATCAGACGAAAGCGACGCGTTCGCGCATTCCATGCTGAATGCGCGACGCGAGAACAATCAGGAGGAGACCTCGATGCGTACGTCCAACGTTTATCTGTCCGCCTGCGTGTCGCTGTTCGTTTCGATGTCCGTCACGCCCTCGGCATTCGCCGCCGACGAAGTGCAGGGCAGCGCGACCACGTCGGCGGCGCCCGTGCCGGCGAGATTCAACCCCGTGTCGCAGCAGCAGCTCGACGCCGCCGGCGGCGACGCGGCGAACTGGCTGCATCCGAATGGCTCGTATACGCAGACCCGCTTCTATCCGGGCACGCAGATCAACACGACCAACGTCGCGCGGCTGCGGCCCGCGTTCATCTTCCAGACCGCGGTGAGCGAGTCGATGGAGACCGCGCCGATCGTCAAGGACGGCGTGATGTTCCTGACGACGTCGTACGACCACGTGTACGCGATCGACGCGACGAATGGTAAGGAATACTGGCATTACAGGCACAAGATGGGGCCGGTCACGACGTTCTGCTGCGGGCCGAACAATCGCGGCGTCGCGATCGAAGGCAACCGGCTCTTCCTCGGCACGCTCGACGCGAAGCTCGTCGCGCTCGATGCGAAGACCGGCAACGTGCTGTGGCAGAGCGACATCGCCGACCCGGACCAGGGCTACTCGGAGACGATGGCGCCCGCGGTCGTCGACGGCAAGGTGCTGATCGGCACGAACGGCGGCGAGTACGGGATTCGCGGCTTCGTAAAGGCGTTCGATGCGGCCACCGGCAAGCTGCTGTGGACGTTCTACACGATTCCGGATTCGGGTCAGGAAGGCGTCTGGGCGACGAAGGATGCGACCGGGCGCGACCTGAAGCGCAACATCGAAGCCGAGAAACAGCAACTGTCGAGCAAAGGCGGCGATTTCGCGAAGACGCTCGGCGGCGGCATGTGGATGACGCCCGCGATCGACCGCGAGACGCACACGGTGTTCTTCGCGGTCGGCAATCCGTCGCCGGACCTGTACGGCTCGATCCGTCCGGGAGACAACCTGTACACCGATTCGCTCGTCGCGATCGATCTGGACACCGGCAAGTACAAGTGGCACTACCAGTACGTGCCGCACGACGTCTGGGACCTCGACGCGGTGAGCCCGCCGATTCTCGCGACGGTGCGCAATGCGACCGGCCAGATGGTGCCGGCCGTGCTGCAGGCGGGCAAGACCGGCCACGTGTACGTGAACGACCGGCGCACCGGCGAGCTGATCCGCTTCTCGGAGGCGATGATTCCTCAGGAGAACATGTGGACGCTGCCGACCGCCTCCGGCGCGCGGATGCTGCCGGGTGCGAACGGCGGCGTCGAGTGGTCGCCGATGGCGTTCGACCCGAAGACGCGTCTCGCGTACGCGGCGAACCTGCATCAGCCGATGACGTATCAGGTCGAGGAGGCGGCGTATCCGGGCGGCAGCAAGCTGTGGCTCGGCGGCGCGTTCAAGGTGATTCCGTCCGAGCAGCAATGGGGGCGGCTCGTCGCGGTGAACGTCGATACCGGCAAGGTCGCATGGGCGTACAAGACCGAACAGCCGCTGATCGGCGGCGTGCTCGCCACAGCGGGCGGCCTCGTGTTCAACGGCGAGGGCAACGGCCTGTTCCGCGCATTCGACGCGGCGAGCGGCAAGAAGCTGTGGGAATTCCAGTGCGGCGCGGGTGTCAATGCGCCGGCCGTGTCGTACACCGTGAACGGCAAGCAGTACGTCGCCGTCGCGGCGGGCGGCAACACGCAACTCGACTTCAAGCGCGGCAATTCGGTCGTCGTGTTCGCGCTGCCATGAGTCGGGCGCGCGTGCGGCGACGACAGTCCAGAGACACGAGCGTCGGCACCTTATGGCGGCTGGCGGCGTCGCTAGTGTGCGTATGCACGCTCGCGATGCACGTTCCCGCCGCGCGCGCGGATGCGGCCGCGGGCGAGGCGAAAGCGCAAGTGTGCGTCGCGTGTCACGGGCCGATGGGCAACTCGACGAATCCGGACTACCCGGTGCTGGCGGGGCAGACCGCGCGCTACATCTACCTTCAACTGAAGGACTTCAAGGCGGGCCGTCGCAGCGATCCGCGGATGTCGCCGATGGCGGCGAATCTGTCGCCCGACGACATGCAGGATCTCGCCGCGTACTTCGCCGCGCAAAAACCGGCGCCGATCGCGTTCAACCCGGACCCTGCGAAAGTCGCGGCAGGCCAGAAAAAGTCCGCGGAAGTGCTGTGCACGATGTGTCATCTGGGCGGCTTCACCGGACAGAACGAGATTCCGCGCGTCGCCGGTCAGCACGACCAGTACATCGTCAAGCAGTTGAAGGACTTTCGCGAGCGCCGTCGCACGAACGACGCGGGCAACATGGCGAGCGTGACGAAGGGACTATCGGACCAGGATATCGACAACCTGGCGGCGTACGTCGCGAATCTGCAGTAGCGGCGCGCAAGGAGAGAGTGGGGGATGCCATGAAGCGAGTGTCGATCGCGCTGGCGCTGGTGCTGGCTGCGGCCAGTCTCGCCGCGCTGCCTTCGCACGCGGCGGCCGACGCCGCGTCGCTCAATCAGCAACTGTTGACGGCCGCGCGTGCCGGCGACGACGCCGCGGTGCGCGGCGCGCTCGACGCGGGCGCGGCCGTCGACTCGCGCAACCGGATCGGCGACACCGCGCTCATCACCGCATGCAAAAGCGGCTCGCAGCCGATGGCGCAGATGCTGATCGACCACGGCGCGAACGTGCAGCAGGCCGACGTCGCCGGCGTGACGCCGTTGATGGCGGCTGCGTATGCGGGCGCGGATTCGATCGTCGCGCTGCTGCTCGCGCATGGCGCGGACCCGTCGGCGACGGATCGCGTCGGCAAGACCGCGATGGAATACGCGGCGGGCGAGGGGCAAACGGCGGTCGTGCTGCGGCTCGTCGATGCGGGCCTCGATGTGAACCGTCGCTATCGCAACGATCTGACCGCGCTGATGTGGGCCGCCGGCTACGACCGCGAGGACACGGCGAAGGCGCTGCTCGCGCGCGGCGCGAACGCGACGCTGCGCGACAATCGCGGGATGACGGCTGCCGATATCGCCGCGCAGACGCACTCCAGCCACGTTGCGACGCTGCTGCGTTGATCGACTGACGGCTCTCACCGCTGCGGTGCGGCCGGCGGCGTGCGCGGATCGGTGACGAAGCCCAGTTGCGCGATGCCCGCGGCCTGAGCCGCCGACATCACGTTCGCGACGCGCTCGTAACGCACGTTGCGATCCGCGTGCAGACGCAACTCCGGCTGCGGATGCGCGGCGGCGGCGGCCGCGAGCTTCGCGGCGAGACTGTCGTCGGCGACGCGCTCGCCGTTCCACAGCGTGTCGCCGTTCGCATCGATCGCGACGTCCACGTGCGGAACGACCGTCTGCTCCGGCTGGCTCGATACGCGCGGCAGATCGATTTTCACCGCGTGCTGCAGCACCGGAATCGTAACCATGAAAACGATCAGCAACACTAACATCACGTCGACTAGCGGCGTCATGTTGATTTCGTTCATCAGCGCGTCGTCGCCCGGGAAGTCGTCGCCGGAAGGGCCGCTCATTGCCATTCGTACGCTCCTTCGTTGCTGCGCGCGGTGTCGCCGCCGCCTTCGGGCGTGACCACGCGCATCGGCGCGCCGCTCTTCGACGGCAGTTGCGCGCCCGTCACGAGATACGCGTGCAGGTCGTGCGCGAAGCGGTTCAGCTTCAGCACGAGCGCGCGATTCATCCGCGTGAGCGCGTTGTAGCCGAGCACCGCGGGAATCGCGACGAAGAGGCCGAACGCGGTCATGATCAGCGATTCGCCGACGGGGCCCGCGACGTGATCGATCGACGTCTGCCCGGTCTCGCCGATCACGAGCAGCGCGTGATAGATGCCCCATACCGTGCCGAACAGCCCGACGAACGGCGCGGTGCTGCCGATCGACGCGAGCACCGCGAGACCGCCTTGCAGACGCGCGATCCACTCGTCGAGCGTGTTCTTCAACTGCCGCGTGATCCAGTCGGAGATGCCGATGCGCTGATGCAGCTGCGGATCGGCCGCGCCGTGGTGCGCGGCGGCCTCGCGGCCGGCCTGCGCGAGCGCGAGCAGCGGATTGCGTTCGGGCGACGCCGCTGCATCCGCGAGCTGCGCGATTCCCGCATCGAACGACGCGGCGCGCCAGAACGGCGACGCGCCGCGTTCGACGATGCGCGCGAGCCACGCAATGCGCCACAGCTTCATCACGATCACGAGCCACGACAGCACCGACATCGCAAGCAGCGCGATCAGGATGCCGCGCGTGACGATATCGCCCTGTTCCCACACATTCGCCAGACCGTAGTGCTGCATGGTTCGAGTCTCCCTCGGCCGCTCGAAGGCGGCCGCATCGTTCAGTTGCGCAGGCCGAACACGAACGGCTGCGTATACGCGACGCGCACCGCAACGCCGCCGTCCTTCCACGGACGGCAGGTGCCGCCGCGCACCGCGCCGAGCGCGGCGTCGTCGAGCCGCGCATAGCCGCTGCTTTGCTGGACGCTCGCACTTTCGACGCGGCCGTCCACGCCGACGACGAAGCGGATCACCGCCGTGCCGATTTCGTTGCGCCGCTGCGATACCTCCGGGTAATCGGGCTGCGCGATGTTGCAGTCGACGTGCGAAACGGTCTTCGGCGGTGCGTTCGCCGCCAGGGGTTGCGCCGGCGCGGCGTGCTGGGTCGGTGCCTGCGCGGTGTCGGAGGGCGCAGGCGGTGTCGCGGACGCGGCTTGGGCCGGCGACGGCGCGGTCGAAGGGGTCGCAGGCGTGGGCACGGGCACGGGCGTCGGCAATTCACGCGTGGTCGCCGCAGGGGTTTCGCGATGCACCTTCCGCGGCGCGGCCGGCGGCTTCGCGCGAGGCAGCGGCGCGGGCCTGGGCGGCTCGTTCGCGTGCGCAGGGGACGCGCGTGGCGGTTCGACCGCTTGCGGGGCCGGCGCGGGCGTGGGGGCGGGCGCGACGCTGAGCAACCGCGCGACGATCGTCTGCGGCGGCAGCGGCGGGGGCACCGACAGCGCGCGCGAGCGGAGTATCCATACGCCGAGCGCCGCATGCAGCGCGATCACGACCGCCAGCGCGACCGCGAATTCCAGTCGCGATGTCACCCGCTCGCCGCGCGCGGCCGAGTCGAAATGAAACGTCGTTGCGAGTCCCATCTCCGTCGTGCTGGCGCATCGCTGCGCCGCGATCTTGTTGGTTCGCGATAACGCGATTGTCTACCCGCGGCGGCGCGCCGGAGAGCGGCTCGCGAGAATTCGGGAGCTTTTCCCGGCTTGCTGCGTTGCCAAACGCGCGTGCGTTGGGCTAATTTGGCGCCATACCGCTTAAAGCCGATTAATGACGACTAAAGCAGCGGACGCTGCAAAACACCATGGAGAAGACGATGCAGCAGAAACGATTGCGGCTGTCCCGGCCGCTGCGCCCGCTCGCACTGGCCGTCGCGGGCGTGCTGGCCGCGGGGACCGCGCTCGCCGCCGCGCCGCAAGGCGCGTACGTGACGAGCGAGAAAGCCGGCGTCGGCGTGATCGACCTCGACCGGATGACGCTCGCGAAGACCTTCCCGGTCGGCGCGGACGGCCCGCGCGGACTGAGCCTCACCGCCGACGGGACCGCGCTGCTCGTCGCGAACAAGAACACCGGCGACCTCGCGGAGATCGACACGGCGACCGGCAAGGTGCTGCGTCGTCTGAAGATCGGCAAAAACCCCGAGTACGTGCGCGTGCACGGCGGGTTTGCCTACGTCACCTACGAGCCGGGCGAAGTGGGCGGACCGCCGCCGTCCGAAGGCGGCAAGCCGGACGCGCAGGCGGGCGGGAAGGGTGGAAAGGGAGATGACGACGACGCGAACAAGCCGCCCGCCGAAATCGCGATCATCGACCTGCACGCATGGCGCATCGTGCGTTCGGTGACGAGCGGCCACGAGACCGAGGGCGTCGAGTTCTCGCGCAACGGCCGCGAAATGCTCGTGACGAACGAGGGCGACGACACGATGTCGGTGTACGACGCGCGTACCGGTAAGCCGATCCGCACGGTGAAGCTCACGCCGGGCGGGCGTCCGCGCGGTATCCGTCTGTCGCCGGACGGCAGCGCGTACGTGGTGACGCTCGAATCGCTGAGCAAGTTCGTCGTGATCGACGCGCACGATTTCCACGTGATCAAGACCGTCGATACGAAGCTCGGCCCGTACGGCGTCGCGTTCGGCCCGGACGGCCGCCGGCTGATCGTCGCCGCCGCGCGCGACGACACGCTCCAGGTGTTCGACGGGAAGACCTACGAGCACGTCGCGGACGTGCCGGTCGGCAAGCGCTGCTGGCACTTCAGCTTTACGCCGGACGGCTCGAAGCTGATGGTCGCGTGCGGACGCTCGGACGCGGTGTACGTGCTCGACGCGCACACGTATCGGCCGATCAAGCAGATCGGCGACCTGCCGCTCGCGTGGGGCATCGTCACGTGGCCGCCGAGCGACGGGTCGATCGTGTCGCACTGAACGTGACGGTGCACACGAGGCTCAGGCGGGGCGCGGCGAGCATCGCGTCGCCGCTCGACGTCCCGAGCCCGTCGCTTCGTTCGCCGAACTGACGCTCGGCGAGGTCCAAGGCGGCCTCGCCGGTTGCCGCCGGCGCGCGTCCTTCGCCCGTCACTTCCACGCATACCGCAGCCCCACCCACGCGCCGCGCGGCGCGCCGACGCCGAGGAACTGCTCGTTGGTCGCGCTCGCGAAGTCGAACGTGTGGCCGGGTCCGTTGAAGAAGTTCTGCCCGAGTATGCCGAAACTCGCGTACTGCCGGTTCAGCAGGTTCGACACCATCGCGAACACCTGCAGTTGCTTCGTCACGTTCCAGGTCGCGTCGAGATCGATCAGGAAGTAGCTGCCGATCGTGCCGTTCACGTCCTGGTTGTTCTCGTCGCCGCGCGCGAAGATGCTGCCGCGCCACGTGAAGTTCGCACCGAGGTTGACCTGCGACACCGGCGTGTAGTCGAGCCGCAGCTTCACCGTGTTCGCCGGAATGCCGGGGATGCGGTCGCCGGGGTGCACGGTGATGTTGCCGTTCGCATCCGCGCTCGAATTGCTCGGGCTGTTCTCGACCCACGTGGACTGGTACGTCGCATCCACGTAGCTGTAGTTCGCGCCGACGCCGAGCGGCCCCCACTTCGTATGCGCGCCCACTTCGAAGCCCTGGCGGCGCGTCTTGCCGACGTTCTGGAAGTAGCCCGTGTTCGCGGCCACCGAGCTGCTGATGAACTGGATGTCGTTGTCGAGCGTCGTCTGGTAGGCGGCGGCGTTCCATGTCGTCGTCGAGCCGAGGCGGCCGCGTGCGCCGAGTTCGAACGTCTTCGCGATCACCGGCTGCAGCGCCGGGTCCGCGAGAAAGTCGTTCGGCAGCGAGCACGGCGCGGCGGGGTCCGCGCACGTGAGTTCGATCGCGGTCGGCGAGCGCATCCCTTCGTTGTACGTCGCATACGCGGTGAAGCCCGGCACCGGATTCCAGTTGATGCCGAACGCCGGATTGAAGCGCGAGAACGTGTGATGTCCGTTGAGCCCCGGCTGAAGGCCGGTTTCGTCGCCGATATCGACGCTCGCGAAGTCGTAGCGGCCGGAGAACGTCGCCGACCACTGGTTCGTGATCGCGAGCGTATCGGTCAGATAGAGGCCGTAGTTCCCGTTGTGCGTCTTCGCGAACGTGTCGAGATTGAAGTCGCCGATGCCGACCGTCCCGCGGCTCGCCGTGAAAAACGCGTCCTGCGACGACGCCGTGTAGCTCGAATTCGCGAAGTCTCCGCTGGCGCCGGCGGTGAACTGGTTCTTCATGCCGAGCAGGCTGCCGAGCAGCGTCAGCTGCAGGCTCGCGCCGTAGCTGTCGGTAGTGATCTCGGACTTCTGGTTCGTCGCCGTGAACGAGTTCGGGTCGGTCGGATCGAAGTCCGGGTTCGTATTGCTGCTGAAGTTCGTATTGTCGTAGTGGCGGTAGTACACGTTGCCGCTCAGCTCGACGTCGTCGCTGAAATAGTGCGTGCCGTTCAGCGTGACGAACGCCGCGCTGTTCAGGTTCTGGTCCGGGTAGGTGTACGCCTGGCGCGGATTGGACAGGAACGAGCGCGGCAGCGTCTGCGTGCCCTGCAGATCGTTGTCCGCGCCGCCGGCCGACAGCGACAGCGTCGTATCGGCGTCCGAATAGCGGAACTTGCCGAAGCCCTGGCGCACGCGGCTCGAGTTGTGGTCGGCCCAGCCGTCGTCGTTCGTCGCGTTGCCGGTCACGTAGTAGTCCAGATTCTGGCCGATCGTGCCGCCCTGTTCGATCTGCGCGCTCTTGCGTCCCCACGAGCCGCCCAGTATCTGCGCGTCGCCGCCCGGATCGTCGCGGCCGTTCTTCGTCGTGATCGCGAGCGCGCCGCCGAGCGTGTTGAGGCCGAACTGCGGGTTCGAGCCGGGAATCAGCTGCATCGTGTCGATCGCCTGCTGCGGAATCAGGTCCCAGTTCACGACGTCGCCGAACGGCTCGTTGATCCGCACGCCGTCGAGAAACACCGACAGCCCCTGCGGCGTGCCGAGCAGCGGCGACGCGGTGAAGCCGCGATAGTTCACGTCGATCTGGAACGGGTTGCCCTGCGCCTCGTTGATCGCGACGCTCTGCACGTTCTTCTCGAAGAAGTCGGGCAGCGACAGGCGGTTTTGCCGCTGGACATCCGAGCCGCGGATCGTCTGCACGTTTGCCGGCACCTGCGTGAGCGGCGTGCCGATCCCGAGCAGCGGCGTCGTGCCGACCACGACGATCGGCGTCAGTTCGTGCGTGGAATCGGTCTGGGTGGGCGTCGCGGCCGGCGCAGAGGCGGCGGCGGGTGCCGATGCCGCGGCTGCGGATGCCGCGGCGGGCGTCGCAGCCTGTGCGTGCACGACGAGCGGCGCGCTCGCGAGCGCGGTGCCGAAAACCAGCGTGATGCCGGCGCGCCGACGAAAACCCGGCCATGCCGGAAGAAGATCAGGTCTGTGCATTGTTCTATCTCTTGTGTCGCCCTGAATGTCGCCCTGAAAACGCGCCGGCGCCGGAGGAGGGCGCCGGCCATCGCTGCTGTCTCGTGAGTTTGATTCGTGGGCCGCGCCGGGTCGAGCGCGGTTGGGAGGAGCTTTACACAACGATTGCAGGCTGACTCGGGAGATTTTCCCGAAGTGACAGGGAACGATTCCCTGAGCGCGAATCCCGCAGTTGCGCACGTGAAGTGCGGAGTCGGCACGGTTAGAATGGCCGCGTGATGTGACGTCAACCCGTGATGTCAACCTCGGTAACGCCAGTCCGTGCCACGTAAAACCCCTTCCCCTCCCGCTTCGGAGCGCTCGCCGTCATCGTTCGTGTGGCGCGATCTCGGCTGCGTGATCGCGTTGACGGTGATCGTCGCGGCGGTCTGCATGAGCTTCGACGTGAGCGAGCTCGCGTATCACTGGATGCGTCGCGAAGAGCGCTTCCAGGTCGACGAATTGCCCGCGACGCTGCTCGTGCTCGCGCTAGGTCTCGCGTGGTTCGCGTGGCGGCGCTGGCGCGAACTGCAGCGCGAACTCGTGCGGCGCCGCGCGCTCGAAGCGCAGGCCGCGCGTCTGCTCGACGACAACCGGCGGCTCGTCGATCAGGCGAACGACGCGCAGGAGCGCGAGCGCCGCCATCTCGCGCGCGAACTGCACGACGAACTCGGCCAGTACCTGAACGCGATTTCGCTCGACGGCGCGCGCATTCGCGACGTGTCGGCGGACCGCGATCCGGAATCGCATCGGCTCGCGCTGAACATCGTGGCGAGCGCGACGCACGTGTACCGGCAGATCGGCACGATGATCCGGCGACTGCGCCCGATCGGCCTCGACGAACTGGGTCTCGCGACCGCGCTCGAGCACTGCGTCGACGGCTGGCGAGAACGGCTGCCCGATGCGACGTTCACGCTCGTGATCGAGGGCGAATTCAGCGGGTTGTCGGACCGGCTCAACATCACGCTGTACCGGCTCGTGCAGGAAGGGCTGACGAACGTGTCGAAGTTCGCGCGCGCGTCGCGCGTCGAGATCTACCTGCTGCGCGCGCCGCGAGCAGCGGTGGACGGCGGCGACGCCGCCGCGCGCGAAGGCGCCGACGAGATCGTCGTGACGATGGCCGACGACGGCCCCGGCGTCGATCTGGCGGCGCCGCGCGCGGGGCTCGGCCTGATCGGGATGCGCGAGCGCGTCGAGGCGCTCGGCGGCGAGTTCAAGGTGGCGAGCGAGCCGGCGAACGGCTTCATGTTCTGCGCGCGCGTGCCGGCTCACGCGGGACTGGCCGAACCCGTCGAAGAGAACTGAAGCCCGAGCCGGCTCGCCATTCTCGCGAGCTGCACGCCGTTGTCCGCGCCGAACTTCTGCCGGATCGCCGACTGGTGATTCGCGACCGTCTTCTGGCTCACGCCCAGCCTTTCCGCGATGGTCGGCAGCGTGTAGCCCTGCACGAGCAGCCGCAGCACCTCGAATTCGCGCGCGGACAGATGCCGTCCCGGCGGTCCTTCGTGGACCGTCGCGTGCAGCGCGAGCGCCTCGGTCACGTCCGGGCTCAGATAGCGCGTGCCGCGCGCGACCGCGCGCACCGCTTCGACGAGCACGTCCGGCGCGCTCGCCTTCGTCACGTAGCCGAGCGCGCCCGCATCGAGCGCGCGGCGCACGAAAATCGCCTCTTCGTGCACGCTGAACATCAGCACGCGCGCGTTCGGCGAGCGCGCGTGCATCCTGCGCATCGCCTCGATGCCGCTCGCGCCGGGCAGCGACAGATCCATCACGACGACGTCGGGCGGCAGCGCGCAAAAGCGCTGGTACGCCTCGCTCGCGTCAGCCGCCTCGCCGCTCACGCACATGTCCGTTTCCAGATCGAGCAGCCGCCGATAGCCCTGACGCACGACCGCGTGGTCGTCGACGAGCAGCACGGAAATACCGGTACGGGTCATTGCGGGTCTCCTTTACCGGACGCAAGACGGCGCGAATTCGCGTCGTTGCGAAACAGGATCGGTTGTTCTCGCGTGTCGGCGGCGAGCGCCGCGCGGCGCACGACGTTGACGACCTTTTCGTGCATCGGCGACAGGTCGCACACCGGATCGGCGTTCGCCGCATCGCCGGTCAGCAGGTACGCCTGGCAGCGGCAGCCGCCGAAGTCCTTCGTGCGCTCGTCGCAGCTGCGGCACGGCTCCTTCATCCACGCGTAGCCGCGAAAGCGGTTGAACGCGTCGCTGTCGTACCAGATGTCGCGCAGCGGCGTGTCCTTCACGTTCGGGAACGTGAGGCCCGGCAGGCTGCGCGCGGTATGGCACGGCAGCGCGGCGCCGTCCGGCGCGACGCCGAGGAACACCGAGCCCCAGCCGTTCATGCACGCCTTCGGCCGGTTCTCGAAGTAGTCGGGCACGACGAAGAAGATCCGGCACCGGTCGCCGTGCGTCTTCCGGTAGCGCTCGACGACCGCTTCCGCGGCTTCGAGCTGCTCGCGCGTCGGCATCAGCTGGTCGCGGTTCGCGTGCGCCCAGCCGTAGTACTGGGTGTTCGCGAGTTCCAGATATTCGGCGCCGAGCGCGAGCGCCATGTCGATGATCTTCTCCACGTGCGGAAGGTTGTAGCGATGCAGCACGCAGTTCAGCACCATCGGAAAGCCGTGCCGCTTGATCGCATCCGCCACGCGCTTTTTCAGATCGAACGTGCGCGTGCTGCTGAGGAAGTCGTTCAGTTCCTGCGTCGAGTCCTGGAACGACAGCTGGATGTGATCGAGGCCCGCCTCCTTCAGCGCGCCGAGCCGCGCGTCGGTCAAGCCGATCCCGGACGTGATCAGGTTCGTGTAGAAGCCGAGCTTGTGCGCCTCGTCCACCAGCTGTTCGAGGTCGTCGCGCAACAGCGGCTCGCCGCCCGAAAACCCGAGTTGCACCGCGCCGAGCGCGCGCGCTTCGCGCAGCACGCGGATCCACTGCGCGGTGTCGAGTTCGTCGCGATGCGCGGTGTAATCGACCGGGTTGTAGCAGAACACGCAATGCAGCGGGCAGCGGTACGTGAGTTCGGCGAGCAGCCACAGCGGCGGCGCGACTTCCGGCGCGTGCGTCGTCAGCGAGGAGGCTTCGTCTTGCGGGGAAACAGGTGTCGAAAGATCGGTCATTGCGTGCTACTCCAGCCAGCCGCGCCGCGTCGCCTCGGCGAGAAACGCGTCGATTTCGCGCGCGAGCCCGGTTGCGTTGAACGCCTGTTCGAGGTCCGCGACGATCGCGTCGACGTCGCGCGTGCCGTCGCAGCGCTTAAGGATTTCGGCGGCGCTCTGGTTCAGTTTCACCATGCCCTCCGGATACAGCAGAACGAACGCGTTCTGCGCCGGTTCCCACTGCATGCGGAACAGCGTTTTCAGTTTCGGGCGGGCCGGCGGTTGCGTCCGTTGCGTGGGTTCGGTCGTGTCGCTCATGCCGGGAACGCCTTTTCGATTGCGTCGAGCATCGACCACAGAATGTCGAGCTTGAACTGCAGGATTTCGAGCGCGCGTTCCTGCTGCGCGCGCGTGCGGAACCAGTCGAGCGTCACTTCGAGGCCGTGCTCGACGTCGCGCTGCGCGAGCGAAATGCGCGAGCGGAAATACGCGAGCCCTTGCGACTCGATCCACGGATAATGCTGCGGCCACGTCGCGAGCCGGTCCTTGTGGATCTGCGGCGCGAACATCTCGGTGAGCGACGAGCACACCGCTTCCTGCCACGGCGCGCGGCGCGCGAAGTTCACGTACGCGTCGACGGCGAAGCGCACGCCCGGCGCCACGTGTTTCAGCGACCACAGTTCGCCGCGATCGAGGCCGACCGCATCGCCGAGACGCGCCCACGTCTCGATGCCGCCTTCGTCGTCGCCGAAGCCGTCGTGATCGAGGATGCGCGCGATCCAGCGGCGGCGCGTCGCGCGATCCGGGCAGTTCGACATCACGGCCGCGTCTTTCAGCGGGATGTTGATCTGGTAGTAGAAGCGGTTCGCGACCCAGCCGCGAATCTGCGCGGGCGAGCAGCCGCCGCTATTCATCTTCACGTTGAACGGATGATGGATATGGTAGGCCGCTCCCTTCGCACGCAATTGCGCCTCGAATTCGTCGCGCGACCAGGCGCTCTCGTGGTCCGAGGTCGTGCGTACCGGGGCGGTGCCAAACGTGTCCTTCGCGTTCATCTCGTCTCCTGGGTTACGAGGTCTTCGTGGATCGCAGTGCGGCGCTACAGTTCGAACGTCATCCCGTCGGCCGCGACTTCGATGCCGTGCTCCGCGAGCACGCGTCGTTCCGGGCCGTCCTCGACGAGGATCGGGTTCGTGTTGTTAATGTGGATCAGCACCTTGCGGACGTCGCGCGCGCCGAGCGAATCGAGCACGTCGATCATCCCGCCCGGTCCCGATTGCGCGAGGTGGCCCATGTCGGCGCCGGTCTTCTTCGACAGGCCGAGGCGGATCATTTCGTCGTCGGTCCATAGCGTGCCGTCCACGAGCAGGAGGTCGGCGGCGCGCATCGCGTCGAGCACGTGCGGCTCGATCTCGCCGAGACCCGGCGCGTAGAACGCGCGGCGGCCGTTGTGCGGGTTCGTGATCATCAGGCCGAGGTTGTCGCCGCGCGCCGGGGCATGCCGATGCGGCGAATAGGGCGGCGCCTTGCTCTTCAACGGCAGCGGGTCGATCTTCACGTCGGGCAGCTCGGCGATGTCGAGCGGCGCGCCGTCGAGCGCGATGCGGCGGTGTTCGACGCCGCAGTAATGCGACAGGATCGGCGCGACCGGAAAGCCGCTCGACAGGTCCTCCCACACGGCGTCGGTCGCGTAGAGCGGCAGCGGCGTGTCGCGTTCGCGCAGCATCAGGAGGCCGGTGACGTGATCGATCTGCGCATCGATTACGAGCGCGGCCGCGATGCCGGTGTCGCGCGTGCGGCGCGCGGGCTGCAGCTCGGGGTTCGCGGCGATCTGCGCGAGCAGGTCCGGCGACGCGTTGACGAGCAGCCAGTCCTCGCCGTTCGCGCTGACCGCGATCGACGACTGCGTGCGCCGCTTCGCGTTCAGCGTGCCGCGCCGCACGCCGTCGCAATTGCGGCAGTTGCAGTTCCACTGCGGAAAGCCGCCGCCTGCCGACGAGCCGAGTACCCTGATCTTCATTGACGACGCTCCGTGACGAACATGTCGCCGAGCGCGCGCATCACGCGCGCGCGCAACGGCGGATCGGTTGCGAGATGGCCTGCGTTCGCGACGTATTCGATGCGCGCGGACGGCACCGCGCGCGCGAACCGGCGCAGGTTGTCGGGCGGACACACCGTGTCGCGGCGGCCGTGCAGCGCGGCGAACGGCACGCCGGCCGCCGCCGCGCGGCGCGCGTGCGTAAGCAGTGCCGGCTCGCCGAGCCAGCAGCGGTGACGCAGGTAGTGCGCCTGCACGCGGTATTTGCGCGCGAGCGTGTCCGCGAGACGGCGAGACATGCGTTTGCGCGCGCGGCGTGCGCGACCGGGCCGCGCGGACGCGAGCACCGTGTTTTCGTAGTCGCGCCATGCGACGCCGACCGCGCGCTGCGTGGCCGGGTTCGCGCCGCGCTGCAGCGCCGCGCAGCAGCGCGCGAGCAGCGCGGCGGGGCGGGTGCCGGCATCGCAGCCGGCCGCGTGGCGCAAGCGCAGCCATTCGCGCGGCGCGCGCCGCCGCGATCGCACGAAGAGCCCATCGTCTTCGCGCGCGGACGTGAGGAACAACCCGCGCAGCACGACGCCGGTCACGGCTTGCGGATGCCGGCCCGCATACGCGAGCGCGAGCGACGCGCCCCACGATCCGCCGAGCACGCCCCAGCGCGCGATGCCGAGATGGCGTCGCACGGTTTCGATGTCGTCGATCAGGCGCGCGGTGTCGTTGCGGCGCACGCTGCCGTGCGGACGCGATGCGCCGGCGCCGCGCTGATCGATCAGCACGACGCGCACGCGCGCGAGATCGAAGAGCCGCGCGGTCGACGGCTGGCTGCCGCTGCCGGGGCCGCCGTGCAGCGCGACGACGGGCGTGCCGTCGGCGGCGCCCGTCACCGCGTACGCGATGCGATGGCCGTCGCGCGTGCGCAGCAGCGAGAAGCGAAGCGGGGCCGGGCGCTTTGCCGAACGCGCCGCTGGCGCGACGGCGTTCGCGTCGACTGGAGCGGTCGGTTCGCCGATGACGTCGCGCGCGTTCATCGCCACATCCTCGCGAGCAGGTTGTCGTGGTCGATCAGCTGGTGCTTCAGCGCGCCGAGAATGTGCAGCGCGATCAGCGCGATCATCACCCACGCATAGATCTGATGAAAACCGAAGAAGATCTTGCGAAGCGTGGGATCGTCCCAGCCCCACTTCGGCAGCGCGATGCCCCAGAAGCGCGTGCCGAAGCGATTGAACGACGAGCCGAGATAACCGGTGACCGGCATCGCGACCATCCCCACGTATAAAAGACCCTGCGTGGTGTGCGCGGCGGCGCGTTGCCACGGTCGCATGGGCGGCAAGGGCGGCGCGCTGCGTGCCGCCCTCGCCGCAATGCGAATCAGCACCAGCAGGAAAACCGTGAGCCCGAGCGATTTGTGCAGGTTCATCAGCACCGCTTTCAACGGCAGCTTCGGCGGCAGCGACACCATGTAGAGTCCGAGCGCGAGCAGCGCGACAATGCCGAGCGCGATCAGCCAGTGCAGCGTGATCTGCAGCGGGGTGTAACGCGCGGCGCGCGGCGTGCCCGAACCGGTGGCCGATTGGGCGTGCACGGTCGTCATGCTGTCTCCTGTGTCAGCCGGAGTCCGCGTTTCAACGCTGACTCCGGTCTTCTACCAAGCCGTTGGTCGGTGGTGCGTATGACGTACACGACTCAAGGATAATGCGGATCGGTCGGGCACGTGAGCGGCGGACGCGCGGCCAACGCGCGGCGGCACGGCTTTCATGCGCGCTGGGTGCGTCCTGGCCCGGGCCGGCCGGTCAACTCATGATCAGGATCTCGCCGCGGCCGTCCACCGCGAGGTCGCCGGTCAGGCGCCTGCGCGGCGGCGCGCGCCACTGCGAAAACGGCGTCATCTCGCGCGCGAGGCTTTGCGCGAGCAGCGCCCAGAACACTTCGAAGCCGCGCCCGCCGGCGCCGAACGTCGGCGGCAGCGACGCCGGCTCGCGCGCGAGCAGCAGCGTGCCGCGCCGCATCCCGTACGCGCAGTGCGCGCCGGCCGCGCCGGCGATGCCGACGGTGCCCGCGACGAGCCGCGACGCCGGATACGCGCCCGCGTCGCCGCTGACCAGCACGAGGCCGCGCCGCATCCGGTCGGCGAGCCGCGCGCCCGCGTGGCCGCCGATCGTCAGCGTGCCGCCCGTCATGCCCTCCATGTCGCCGGGCAGCGCGCCGGCCGCGAAGTCGCCGCAATCGCCGCTCACGTCGAGCCGGCCGCCGCGCATCTCGCAGCCGGCGAATCCGCCCGCGTCGCCTTCGATCGCGAGCGTTCCGCCGCTCATTCGGAGTCCCGCATAATCGCCGGCCGCCCCGCGCACGACGAGCCGGCCCGAGTCCATCTGCGCGCCGATTCGCGTGAGCCAGCCGCCCGCGCCTTCGATCACGAGTGTCGCCGCGCCGTCGTCCGGCGCGTCGCTGCGCGTGACGTCGAACACGTCGCCGACGGCCACCGCGTCGTTGCCGGCCGGCAGGATCAGCCACGGGATATCGGCGACCGGCAGGCCCGCGAGCGCCGCCGGCAGCAGCGACGATCCATCGATCGGGAACGCCGGCGTCGTCTTCACGCGCAACGTGGTCGTCGTGCTCATGCGCGCGCTCCGGGCACGTCCGCGGCCAGCGCGTGCAGATGAAAATGGTACGGCCCGAGTTTGCCGCCGTAGTTCCCGGCCGAGATGCGCAGCACGCCGGCCGCGCGGCCGAGTTGCGTCGCTGCTTCGATGCCCGCCTTCATCGCCGCGCCGACGTCCGCTTCGGTCAGCCCGTCGATCACGATTTCCAGCACCGCGCCCACTTCGCTCGTCAGTTCGCTTTTCGGCGACAGGCCGATCAGCGTCGGGCAGAACGCGTCGTTCGTCGACGCGGTCGCGCCCGCATATTTCGAGCCGACCTTCGAGCCGGAGCGCACGACGCCGCCCGGAAACGGCATCGCGACGTTCGGCAGCCGGCGCATCGCGGCGACGGCCGCCTCGGACGCGACGAGCGCCGCGTCGAGGTCGCGCGCGAGGAACAGCAGGTTGCCGCCGCCGACCGCCTTCACCGTCTGCGCGGTGTCCTCGCAGACGAACTCGCCGTCCATCACCGGCACGCGCCAGTAACGCGTGCCGTCGATCAGCTTCGCGATCTGCCAGCCGTCGCCGAAAAAACGCAGTCCGCTGCCGAGCGGCGCGGCGTCGGACAGCGGCGCGGCGCTGGTCGCCGGGTCGATACCGCCGTACACGGCCGTCGTCGGGCACGTGAGCACGCACTGGCCGACGCGGCGGCCGATCTGCTTCGCGAGTTCCTTCGACGACACCGCGAACAGCAGCACCGACACGCCGGGCCGCCCGTCCGGCGTGTCGTGCTCGTCCAGCGTGCGCTCGATGCCGGCCTCGCAGCCGCAGCCGATCACCGACGTCGCGAAGCCGGTCAGCGACACGGCGGCCTCGCGCGCCCACGCGGCGGTACGCGCGGTGATGACGAGCCGCGTCGCTTTCATCGGGAACGCTTCGGCGAACGTCGCGTCGATCGCGGTGCCGTTGATCGTCAGCGGGGCGGTGTCGGTCATCGTGTCGACCCGCCAGCGGAGTGGGCGTCGAAGCACGCGACCGGCAAGAGCCGTCCGCCGCGGCAGCACGCGCACAGTTCGTCGTCGCCGATGGCCGCGTGCGCGAAGTTCGTCGCGAGATGTCTTTCGCTGTACGCCCGCAGCGTCTTTTCGATGCCGCGGTCGAACTCGGGCGACACGAAGTGGATGCCGCCCGTCGGCGTCGACACGAGCGTGCCGTCGCGCGCCACGAGTTCGCCGTCCTTGAACACGTATGCGGGCGACGTGAACATCCGCTCGCGATCCGCGTCGTCGCGATAGACCGCGATATCGGCGGCCGCGCCGGCGCCGAGGTGGCCGCGGTCGGCGAGGCCGAGCAGCCGCGCCGGCCCCGCGCGCGTGATGATCGCGATCTCGTACAGCGAGAACTCGCGCGTAAGCTCGGGCAGCGCGCTCGCGACCTGCGCTTCCGGATGCAGTTTCGCGAGCTGCTCGTCGCGAAACGACTTGTCCATCAACAGGCGAATCAGATGCGGGTAGCTCGTGAACGGGCCGCCGTTCGGGTGATCGGTCGTCATCGACACGCGCCACGGATCGTCGACGAGCAAGAAGATTTCGAGCCCGATGATCCACTGCAGCGCATTCACGTAGCTCTGCTCGCGGTACTTGAACGGCACCACGCCGCAGCCCGCGTCGCATTCGATCTCGCCGACGATCCACTTGCGCGGACTCGCGAGCGGCGTATTGCGGAACTGCATCATCGTGTCGCCGGATGCGGTGACCGTCTGTCCGAAGATCACCTGGCCCACGTCGATCGACACGTTCTTGCGCGCATTCACCGCGTCCGCGATGCGCCGCGCGCCCGACGAAAACTTGCGCGGACCTTCGTCGCCGTAGCTGTGGAACTGGATGTGCGTGAGGTGGATCGGCAGGCCGTCGGCGGCGTCCATCGTCGCGATCGTCGAGTCCTGGTTGCCGGGCACGCCGAGGTTGCTCGAATGCACGTGCAGCGGATGCGGCACGCGCAGCTCGGTCAGCGCGCGCGTGAGCGTTTGCAGCACGTCGCGCGGCGTGATGCCGTAATGCACGTGCGGCTCGTCCACGTTCAGCGCGCGCTGGTTGAACTTGAACGCGGAAATGCCGCCCGGGTTCACGACCTTCACGCCGAGCGCCTTGCTCGTGTGGATCGTCCAGCCGACGTAGTCGCGCAGCCGCTCGAAGTCGTCGCGCGCGGCGAGCATCTGCAGGAACAGTTCGTCGTTGCCGAGCATCACGTACGCGCCGTGGTCGATGATCGGCGTGTCGCCCATCTCCAGATGCGCATGGCGCGCGTTCGACGGCAGCATCGCCGGCTCGAACGCGGCGGTGTAGCCCATCTCCGCGTAGCGGTAGCCGGTCGCGAGCGTGCCCGGCGCGCACACGCCGCACGACGGCAGCCGCAGATAGCGGCCGTTCGCGTCCTGCGCGGCTTCGTACGACGGCGGCCGCAGCGGGGCGTCGCGATGATCTTCGGGCAGCAACAGGCGCGACAGATTCACCTTGCCGCCGCCGATGTGCGAATGCATGTCGATGCCGCCCGCCATCACGATCATTCCGGTGGCGTCGTACTCGTGGTCGGCGGGGACGTTCGCGGGCACGTCGACGATGCGGCCGTCGCGGAATGCGATGTCGCGGCGCTCGCCGTCGATGCGGTTCGTCGGGTCGTAGACGGTGCCGTTCTTCAGCCGGACGAGGCTCATGCGGACGCTCCCGGTGGGGCGGCGGGGGCGTTCGGCGCGGGGGCGGTGTTCGGCGCGGTGGCTGCGTTCGATGCGACGGCTGTATTCGACGCGCCGGCTGCGTTCGACGCGACGGCGAGCGCGATCGCCGCGATGTCCGTCGGCGAAGTGGAAGGCGCGCCGCTCGACGCGAGCGCCGCGACGTGCTCGCCGAGGCGCGTCACGACGTCCGCGACCGACGGCAGCGCGAATCCGCGCGCCGCGGCGACCGGCAACGCGACGGTGTTGTCGACGCGAAAGAGGTGGCCGTCCGCGTCGATGCCGGGCGTCGCGACCGGCACGAACACGGTCGATGCCCCGCGCGCCGCCACCGCGCCCGCGAGCGCCGGATGGCCGAGCACGATCGTCGGCACGGACGGATCGAGCGCGGCCGGCAACGGATCGGCGCCGAAGCTCGCGATCCACAGCAGCAGATCGGCTTCGCCGCGCGCGAGCAACCGGCTCGTGCGATAGCGGTACGGATCGTGATCGAGCGGCGCGACGCCGGCGAGCCTCGTCGGCTTCGCGACGCGCGTGCGCAGCGGCATCCCGGAGAGCCAGGTCAGCGTCTGGTTGGCGGTCGTCGCGCCGTCGTTGCCGCCGAGCGCGAACGCGCCCGCGCGCACCGTCCGGTTCGCGGCCTTCACGATCCGGCTCAGCGCCTCGATCAGCAGCGCGCGGTGGTCGCCGGGCAACGCGGCCGGCTCGTAGACGAACACCGTGTAGCGCGCGGCGCCGATCTGCTCGACGAGCGCGGCGAGCGTCGCGGTGTCGTCCGCGTGGCCGGCGTGGTGGGGTTGTGCCGCGCCGCTGCGGCTCTCGACCAGCGCCGACCAGCGCGCGAGCGTGTCGTGCGGGTCGGCTTGCGGCAGAAGCGTCTGTACGGCGACGTGTTTCGCGCGGCTCGCGTAATCGGTTGCGGCCGGGTCCGCGTCGCAGCCGACGAACACGATGCGTCGCGCGACGTCCGTTGCGTCCGCGCCGCCCAGCGCGCGCTCGTAAAAGCGCGGATACCGCTCGCCTGGCCGGCACGCGAACACGATGACCAAGTCCGCGCGCGTGCGGATTTCGGCAAGCGTCGTGAAGAACGACCCGCGGTCCTGCTGCGCGAGGATCGCCGGCGCGAGCGCGTCGCCGTGCAAGTGATCGAGCGCCGCCCCGCAGGCGGCCGCGAGCGGATACAGCGCGCGCATGCCGGCGACGTCGGTCGCGAGCCCGGCGAACAGCGGCCGGCGCGAGCGCGCGAGCCAGTCGGCCGCCTGCGCGAGCGCGGCGTCGATGGGCGCGTTCGCGCCGTCGATCGACGCGCTCGCCTGCGCGTCCGCGCCGCCGAACGTCGCGAGCGCGCGCGCGAGCTTCGGGCAGCGCGTGTGCGGCGCGTCGAGCGCGCCGTCGGCCGACGCATGGATCGCCACGTCGTCGCACAGCAGCGCGCAGAACGGGCAGACCCAGTCCGGCGTGACACCGGCACCCCGCGTGCGGGCTGCCGTTGCGAAAGGGGGAGAGGACATGCGGCGTGCTGCAGCAAAGTCCATGCCGGTAAGGCGGCTGTCAACGACCGCGTGCTGCGCGCGACCATGCAGTGCGGGAAAACCGCCGGGAACTACGGGAAAACGCGCGGGTTCGCGATGCGATCCGCCGCGACGAGACGCCGGCAGACGCAGCGATGCGGCGCGGCTATCCGCGTTGTCTGCCGCACAGGTTGTGCGCCGCGCCGGAGCAAAGTGTCACCTCGCGAAGACGTGCGGCGCTGCAAGCCCGCTGTAGGCCAGTGCCTGGTCGCTCGCATCGATTGGCATGGAACTTGTGAGCAAACGCTCCCATGGTTCGCGGCGGTGCGGCGTAGCTGCGGGTGCACGACGGAGGTTCGGGATCAGGCGACCGCGGGCTCGTCGAGTCGCCGGTCGTGCAACGCGGAAGCGACGAGCCACGCGTGCGCGCCGCCCGCTTGTGCGAGCCGCAGATCGTCGCGATCGCGGATGCCGCCCGCGCCGATCAGCTGCGTGCCGTGCGGCGCGCGCTCGCGCAGCCGCGCGAGCGTGGCGAGGTCGGGGCCCGCGTAGCTGCCGACGTGGTCGAGCGTCATCGAGATCACGCGCTGCGGCCAGCACGCGGGCATGTCCTCGAACGCCTGCGCGGCGGTGAGCGGCGCGCCCGCGCGACGGTCGAGCGACAGGATCGGCGCGTAGCCCTCGCGTTCGGCGTCGCGCAGCGCGGCGGCGTCGCGCAGCGACTCGGTCCCGAAGACGGGGGCGACGCGCGAGCGAAGCGGCGGGGTGACGGGTGGGGCTGCGGGTGTGGCTTCCGTCGCGGAGTCGGTCGCGGCGTCGGTCGCGGCTTCGGTCGATGAAGACGCGTCCGCAAGCGCGTGCGCGATCGCGTCGAAGTACGCGCGCACGGCTGCGTGGTCGTCGAAGCCGGCATCGACCCAGATCGCGACGTCCGGCAGCGCGCGAACGAGCGCGGCGAGCGCCGCGGCATGCGCGCCGCGTTGCAGGATCGCGCCGAGATCCGCGACGTACAGCGTGTTCGCGCGGCACGCGCCGACGAGTGCGCGCGCCACGTCGAGCGGCTCGCTGGTCGCGACGAGCGACGAGCGCACCGGCCGATAGCGGTCGCGCTGGCCGCGCTCGGCGCGGACGACGTGGCCGTCGAGCAGATCGATAACGGGTATCAGCTGCATGAGAGGCTTCCCTTTGACCAGGATCTTTGTTTACGAGTATCTCACCGGCGGCGGCATCGACCCGGCGCAGTCCGCGTCGTCGAGCCTCGCGGACCTGAGTGCGCTGATCGTCGAGGGCCGCGTGATCCGTGACGCGATCGTCGCCGACCTGCGCGCGCTCGGCGGCGATGTCGACGTGAGCGTCGCGCGTTCGCGCTTCGAAGCGGCGGACCCCGCCGGCCGCGACTGCGTCGCCGACGAAGGCGAGCCGATGACCGCGTTCGTCGCGCGCGTCGCACGCGAGCACGATTATGCGTGGATCACGACGCCCGAGTGCGACGGCCTGCTGATGCGAATGCACGACGCGGTCGGCTCCGCGCGCTGGATCGGCTGCACGAAGGAGGCGATCCGCGCCGCGTCGAGCAAGAGCGCGACGGCCGCGCTGCTCGCCGCCCACGGGATCGCGACGACGCCGGCCGTCGAGCCGGGCGCGGCCGGCATCGACCCATCGGGCCGCTGGGTCGTGAAGCCCGACGACGGCGCCGGCGGCCTCGACACGCTCGTGTTCGACCGCTTCGACGACGCGTGCCGCGAGTACGAAGCGCGCACGGCGGCGGGGCGCAATCCGGTGCTGCAGCAATGGGTCGACGGCGAGCCGCTCAGCCTGTCGCTCGTATGCGGCGGCGACGGCAGGCCGGTCGAACTGCTCAGCATCAACCGTCAGCAAATCGGGCTTTCCGCGCCCGATCCGGCCGCGCATCGGCCCTCGGTGGTCGAGTTCGACGGCGTCGAGCACGGGCGGTTCGCGCTCGCGAGCGACGAGGGCCGCGCGCTCGACGACGTCGCGCAGCTTGCCGTCGCCGCGTTGCCGGGGCTGCGCGGATTCGTCGGGATCGACGTCGTCTGGCATCCGCAGCGCGGCCCGGTCGTCATCGAGATCAATCCGCGCGCGACGGTCGCCTATGCGGGGCTGTCCGCCGCGCTCGGGCGCAACGTGGCGATCCAGGTGCTCGACGTGTTCGGGGCGCGCGCCCGCGCCCGCGTTGGCCTGGATGCTGCGAGCTGCACGCGCGGCTGCGCGGCCGGAGCGACGTCGTGAACGCGCCGGCCGATTGCGCGGTGCGCGCGACGCCCGGCGCGGCTGGTTTCGGCTGGGATGTCGGCGGCGCGCACGTGAAGGTGTCGATGCTCGATGCGCGCGGCGACGTGTGCGACGTCGCGCAATGGGCGTGTGCGTTGTGGCAGGGCCTCGATCATCTGGAACGCACCGTCGATCTCGTGTTCGAGCGCTGGCCGCACGCGCAGCGCGCCGACGCGTGGCACGCGGTCACGATGACGGGCGAGATGGTCGATCTGTTCGAGGATCGCGCGCATGGCGTCGATGCGATCGCGCGCACGCTGGACGCGCGCCTGCGCGGGCCGCTGCGCTTCTACGCGGGCGGCGCGGGCGACGGCTGGCTGCCCGCGCACGCGTGCGGCGCGCACTGGCGGCGGGTCGCGTCCGCGAACTGGCTCGCGAGCGCGCAGTGCGTCGCGTCGCGGCTCGCGGATGCCGTGCTGATCGACATCGGCAGCACGACGACGGACATCGTGCCGATCGAGCACGCGCGCGTCGTCGCGCGCGGCCAGACCGACGCGGCACGGCTCGCGACCGGCGAGCTCGTTTATCACGGTGTCGTGCGCACGCCGCTGTGCGGGCTCGCTCACCGCATCGCATTCGACGACATCGACACCAACGTGATGAACGAATGGTTCGCGACGACGGCCGACGTCTACCGGCTCACGGGCGAGCTGGACCCGGCGCACGACCTGTATCCGGCCGCCGACAACGGCCCGAAGACGCCGGCCGCGAGCCGTTCGCGGATCGCGCGGATGATCGGCCGCGATGCGAACGACGCCGACGCGCACGCATGGCACGCGTTCGCGCTGCGCTGGCGCGCGCTGCAACTCGACGCGCTGGCGGCGAATCTCGCGAGCGTCGTCGCCGCGCATCCGCGGCTCGCGCGCGCGCCGATTGTCGGCGCGGGTTGCGGGCGGTTTCTCGCGGCCGCGCTCGCGCGCGACGCGGCGGGCAACGGCGGGCGCGACTACGCGGACTTCGGCGACCTCGCGGGCGTGCCCGCGCATTGCGCGTCGTGGACCGCCACGTGCGCGCCGGGCGTCGCGGTCGCGTTGCTCGCCGCGCGGGATGCGGCGGCGTTCGCGTGATGTTCGCGTGACGCGCATCGAATAACCGGGACGCAATCAATCGAAAGCGAGGAACGCGCTTATGTGGGTGGTCAAGATCGGGGGAAGTCTGAGTCACGATCCGTCGCTGCGCCACTGGTTGACAGAGTTGCGAGAGGTCGGTGGCGGACGCGTCGTGATCGTGCCGGGCGGCGGCGATTTCGCGGACCGCGTGCGGCAGTACCAGAGCGAGTGGCAATTCGGCGATCTCGCGGCGCACAACATGTGCCTGCTCGCGATGACGCAATACGGGCTGATGATGCAGGGCGTGCTGCCCGAGCTGGTGATCGCGTCGAGCGAGGCGAAGATCCGGCGCGCGCTGCGCGACGGCCGGGTCGCCGTGTGGGTGCCGACCGCGCTGATGCGCGAGTCGTCCGACACGATGACGAACTGGGATACGACGTCGGACAGCCTCGCCGCGTGGCTGTCGACGATGCTGAACGCGGAGCGGCTGATGGTCGTGAAGTCGTGTCCCGTCGATCCCGCCGAGCCGCTGGAGACGGTCGCGCAACGCGGCGTGGTGGATCGTCAGTTCGTCGATTACGTGCGCGACGCGAATTATGTCGTCGAACTGATCAGCAAGGATAACGTCGCGCTGATGCGCGACCGGTTGCTCAACGAGACGGCGACGCCAGGGTTCGTCGCGCGCGGCGGATTGTGACTGCGCGCGTCGTCGAGAGACCGGCGTCGTGGTGCGCGTGATTCAAGCGCCGGTCTTGTCGTCTATTACACGTCGCGCGGCGCCGAATCCCGCCGCCAACGCGTCGTCTTCCGTGCCGAACACGCGCTCTCCTTCCGTGACGAGCCGGATCGGCACGCCGATGGGCCGCTTCGGGTCCGTCGTGCAGACGCTCACCACGGCAACGTACCCGACCGGCGGCCCATACGTGAAGTCGCTCGACACCGCGCGCACGGACTCCAGCCTCACGGTGATCTCAAAGCCTTTGTACGATTCGATTCGTTCCATGACGCTCACCCGTTCGAACCTGCACACCGAGCCATTTGAACACCCGCCACGGAACGGTGCGCGGAATGTGTGTCTGCGGCGCGCGGCGTCGACTGACTCGCCGGCAGGCCGGTAAAGCGCCGGCGTCCCGTTCTCGCTCGCGCCTTTCCACGGTTGCCGCGGCGCACACGCACGCGCACCGCTCCGAGTCAACCGGCTCCGGCGAGAAAGCGCGTGACGATCTCGATCGTCGCGCGCGGATTCTCTTCCATGACCCAGTGGCCTGAGTCGGGGACGATATCGCCGTGCACATCGGTGGCGGCTGCGCGCATCAGTTCCGCCATCAGCGGGCCGAATGACTTTTCGCCGCCGAGCGCCAGAATGGGCATCGGCAGACGCGCACCGGTGGCCAGCCATTCGCGGTTGTCGATGGCGTCCTGATCGAAGGCCGCGAATTGCGCGAATCCTGCGCGCATCCCACCGGGCAGTGCGTAGAGCTGCGCGAAGTGGTTGCGGGCCGCTTCGTCGAATCGGGACGGGTCGGCCGAAAACTCATTCCAGAAGCGATCGAGGTAAATGCGCTCGCGGCCGGCAACGAGGCGTTCCATATCCGGCCCGCCGAAGCGGAAATGCCACAGCATCGGGCTCTTCAGGATGTCGTCCCACGGACCCACGCCGGGAATGGGCGCATCGATCAGCACGAGCCGCTTCAGTTGTTGCGGATGCTGAACGGCAAACTGGAACGCAACCATATTGCCGATGTCATGGGCGACGAGGTCGATCTCGTCGACGCCCAGTACTTCCAGCATGCCCGCGATATCGCGCGCCTGGTTCTTCTTGTCGAAACCGCTGTCGGGCTTCGACGACAATCCAAGGCCCCGGAGGTCGGGGACGATCACCCGGTGTTGCGGCGCGAGAGCGGCGGCGAGCGGCGCCCACATGTCGCCCGTTTCGGCATAACCATGCAGCAGCACGACGGCCGGACCGTCGCCGCCGATGCGGACGTGCAATGTGCTGCCGTTTGTCTGAACTTCCTGCGTGCGGAAACCGGCTGGAAACTGTCCCATGTTGGTGAGCGGCGACATGTCCTTTCACTCCAGGTGACGAAACGTTGATCGCTAAAGGCCCCGATGGATGCCTGCTATTTTTTGGACTGATCGTGCAGGAATGCGTTGGATTATGGTCCGGCAGATTGCTGTTTGAAAGGCCCGCGCGGGCGCTGCTATCAAGGCGCGATCGTGTAACGCAGAATCCGGTCGCGCGACGATTCGAGCAGGCGCGTCATCGCGGCGGCCGCCGCGTCCGCCTCGCGCGCGACGATGTGCCGGCGCACCGCGTCATGCAGTTCGAGATCTTCGCTCGGCTGGGCGGACTGGCGCTGCATCATCTCCGACGACACGCGCAGCGCGGCTTTGATCGCGTTGCCTATCGTAATGAACATCCCATTCTGCGACGCCGTGATGATCGCAAGATGAAATTCCAGATTCGCGTCGGCGGCCGCGCGGATGTCCGACGCGCCATGCTGGGCCGATTGACTGTACGCGGCCGCGAGTTCGAGGTAGCGGCGCTCGATGATCTGAAACGTTTCTTCGTTGCCGTGGCGCGCGGCGAGAAAGCTCGCACGCGGCTCGAAGCAGATGCGCATTTCGAAAATGTCCTCGACGATCTTCGAGTCGAATTGCGCGTTGAGCCGCCATGCGAGCACGTCGCGGTCGAGCAGGTTCCAGTCGGAGAAAGGCAGCACACGCGTGCCGATTTTCGGCGACACGGCGATCAACCGCTTGCCGGCCAGTTGCTTGATCGCTTCGCGCAGCGTGGTTCGACTCACGCCGTACGCGTTGCACAATTCGCTTTCGACCGGCAGCGCGTCGCCGGGCGCGAACTCGCCCGAGACCACGCGCATGCCGATAATCCTGGCGATCTGCGCCGTCATGTTGCCGACGATCGGTTCGCGCTCGAACATCACTTCCTCTTCATCAACATCGTGCACAGGGTGTCCGTATTGCGTTACCGGGCGCTCGTCACAATCACATTCCACGAACCCGGTTTCAGCCTCGCGCGCACGCGTTCCCCGTCGACCGACACGGCGTCGTTGACCGCCGGCGCCACCGTCGTTGGCGCCTCCACCGTGTTCACCGCTTTCATGTTCGTATGATACAACTCGATCGCGTGATCGAGCGTGCGCTCCTTGCCGAGCCCGCGCAGTTCGATGTCGAGTTGCATCTCGTCGCTCAGATGGCGGTTCAGCGCGAAGACGGTCGTCGTGCCGGTCGCGCGATCGTCCACGACCGCGGCGCAAAGATACGGGATCTCGGGGAACGTCTCCGCTTCGTAGGATCCCGAATCGATCACGGTCTTCAGCACGCGCCCGTGGCCGAATTTCGACGCGTGCGAGAACGGATGGAAGATCGTCTGGCGCCACGCGCGGCCGCCCGGCTCGGTCATGATCGGGCCGATCACGTTCACGAGCTGCGCGAGACACGCGGTCTTCACGCGGTCCGCGTTGTTCATCATCGTGATCAGTGCGCCGCCCACCACGAGCGCATCCTCGTGGTTGTAGACCTCCTCGATGAGCCGCGGCGCTTCGGGCCAGCCCGGCTTGCGCAGGTCGTTGATGGTGCGCGCCTTGTACCAGACATTCCATTCGTCGAACGACAGCATGATGCGCTTCGACGAATGCTTGCGCGCCGCCACGCTGTCCGCCACCGAAACGATTTCCTTGATGAACAGATCCATCACTTCGATGTTGCCGAAGAACTCCGCGGTCGAATCGCGACGGTTCTCGAAATAAGTGTGGAGCGAAATGAAATCGACCTGCTCGAAGCAATGATCGAGCACGCGGTCTTCCCATATGCCGTAGGTCGGCATGTCGTGCGTGGACGATCCGCATGCCGCGAGCTGGATCGTCGGGTCGACCGAGCGCATCAGCTTCGCGGTTTCGAGCGCGGCCCGTCCGTATTCCTCGGCGGTCTTGCGGCAGATTTGCCACGGGCCGTCCATCTCGTTGCCGAGACACCAGAACTTGATGTCGTGGGGTTTGGCGTAGCCGTGCTCGCGGCGCAGGTCGGACAGCGCGGTGCCGCCCGGGTGGTTGCAGTATTCGACGAAGCGGCGCGCATCGTCGGGACCGCGCGTGCCGAGGTTCACGCCGTACATCGGTTCGATGTCGAGTTCGCGGCACCATTCGACGAATTCGTTCGCACCGAAGTGATTCGTTTCGGTCGAATACCACGCGAGATCGAGGCGGCGCGGGCGTTTTTCGCGCGGACCGACGCCGTCTTCCCAGTTGTAGCCCGACAGGAAGTTGCCGCCCGGATAACGCACGATCGTCGGGCCGAGTTCGCGCGTGAGCGCCATCACGTCCTTGCGGTAGCCGCGCTCGTCGGCGTCCGGATGGCCCGGCTCGAAAATGCCCGTATATACGCAGCGGCCCATGTGCTCGACGAAGACGCCGAATAGGCGCCGGTCAAGCTCGGAAACGACGAAGTCGCGATCGACGATAAGGCGGGAAGCGATCATGGTGTTCCTCTATCCATCCTGTGGCGGGTTGAAGGGTGACGTGCGGCGTCGCCTCGCATCACGAACCGATTCGCGGATTCCGTCGCCGGGCAAGCCGCAGCATGACGAAGGCCGCGCGGGAAGCGCGGAACTTCGACGGCGTTATCGGGCGAGCAGCGCATTCGTGCGTTGTTCGGCCTGGCTCTGAACGTCGGCGATCGACTTGCCGGTCGACAGCATGTTGCTGATCTCCTCGCCGACGATCTGCTGGATCGCGAACTGGCGTTGCACCGTGTTCGGCAGCGCGTAGCCGGTGGTCGAGATCTCCTCGATTTCCGAGCGATGCGGCAGCGCGATGAACGTCGAACTGGTGATCACGGACTGGCGTGCGGGCAGGTGGCCGGTGCGCGCCCAGTCGCCGTCGTGGTCATACAGGAACTTGAGGAACACGAATGCGGCGTGACGGGTCTTGTCGTCTTTCGCGCCGCCCTTGAGCATCACCCACGAGTGGCCGTCGGCCCACACCGCCTTCTTCTGGAACAGGTTAGGGAACGGCACCACGTCGTAGCCGTCCGCGAGCGGCGAGCCGGATTTCTTCGACAGATTGGTGAAGTCCTCGATCACCCACGTGCCGCACATCAGCACGCCCGCCTTGCCGTTCTCGAACGCCTGGTTGGCCGCGCCGTAGTCGAGTCCGGGCGTGATGTCGCCCGCTTTCATCAGCTTGTCGTACAGCGTGAGCGCGTTGGTGGTGGCCGGCGTGTGCATGTTGATCTTCGACGGACCAGCGGGGAACAGCGTGCCGTTCTGCTGATAGACCCACGTGTCGAAGGTGCGCGTCTGCGCGGCCGATTCGTTTGCGATCGGCACCGCGAAGTAGGGCAGCCCCGTCTTTTCCTTGAACTGCCTCGCCTGCGCGAGCAGTTCGTCGGGCGTCTTCGGCAGGATGGGCTTGCCGCTCGCGTCGACGAGTCCCGCCTTCTTGAACAGGTTCACGTTGATGTGCCAGAGCCACGAATGCGTGTCGAACGGCAGCGCGTAGGTCTTGTCGCCGAACGTGATCGCACGATGCGCCTGGTTCGTGAAATCACTCTTGTCGATGCCCACGGACTGGAAGCCGTTGTCCAGCGGTTCGACCAGATTGCGCTTCACGTAGTCGCCGAGCACCGATTCATGCATGACCGAGATCGTCGGCACGTCGCGGCTCAGAATGCGTGCGTCGATTTGCGTGTAGTAGGGCGTCCATTCGATGATCTGCGGCTTGACGACGATGTCTTCCTTGTTCGTCGCGTTGAACTGGTTCACGAGCGTCGTGATGATTCCGCACTCGCCCGACGCCTTGTTCACGTCGTCGACGTGGCCGTATTCCGCGTCGCAGGCGCCGAAAAAGCGCGACAACGTGATTTCCGTTTTGGCCTCGGCCGGCGCGGTCAACGTCATCGCGAGGCCCAGTACCGCAAGCGTGAGTGCGCCGTTCACCAACGATCTTCTCATGGCTGTCTCCTGTGGAATATCCGCTGTTCGCGTCTGATGCGCTTTCGCGGGACGGGTTCGTTTGCATTGCCAATCAACCGGCGCCGGGCGGCGCATTGCCTGGCTGGACACTGTCCCTCTGTTGCCCGAGCGTGCGTCTACCGGACCGTGGTGCCGGCCACGGCCGCCACGATGTACTTCTGAAAGAACAGGTACAACACGAAAATCGGCAGGCCGGCGAAGATCGCCTGCGCCATCAGGTAGCCGATGCCCTCGGACTGCGCGAAATTGCCTTGCGTGGACGCGAGTCCGATGGTCAGCGTGTACATTTCCGGCTTCGACGCGGACACGAGCGGCCACAGATAGTCGTTCCACGAACCGAGAAACGTGAAGATCGCGAGCGTCGCCTGCGCGGGCAGCGAAAGCGGCAGCACGATGCGCCAGAACACCTTGAAGCGCGACGCATTGTCGAGCAACGCAGCCTCTTCGATCTCGGCGGGAACAGCCTTGAAGTACTGCGTCATCAGATAGACGCCGAACGGCGACGCGAGACGCGGCAGGATCAGCGCGCCATAGGTGTTGTGCCAGTCGAGCGTCGCGAAGATCCGGTGCAAGGGAATCACGAGCGCCTGTTCGGGCACCGCGAGTCCGCACAGGCACAGCACGTAGACGACGCGTCGGCCTGGAAACTCCGTGCGCGCGAAGCCGTAGCCGGCGAGCGACGCGATCACGAGCGTGAGCACGGTCTGCCCGATCGACACGATCAGACTGTTGACGAGCCAGCCGCCTACCGCGGACGTGTGAAGAATGTTGGTGTAGTTGCGCAGCGTGAACGGCGGCGAGAACAGCACATCCGTATGCTGTTCGAGAAACGCATTGGGCTTGAACGACAGGCACAGCACCCAGATCAGCGGCGTGATCCACAGGATCGCGAGCACGACGACGGCGCCCAGCATCAGGCGGTCGCCGTAACGTCCGGCCAGCGTGCCGCGCGGACCCGTTTCGACGGCGAGCGTGCTCATGCTTTCTCCTTGTTTCGCAGGATCCAGGCCTGTGCGGCCATGCCGATCAGCATCAGCGCGAACAGCACTTGCGCGGCCGCAGCGGAATAGCCGAACGCCCACTGGCGGAAACCGGTTTCGTAGATGAACTGCACGAGCGGACGCGTCGAGTTGTTGGGGCCGCCGTCGGTGAGCAACTGCGCCTGGCCGAACAACTGGAATTGCAGCACCGTCTCGATCACCGCGACGAGCGCGACGGTGCGCCAGATAGACGGTAGCGTGATCATCGTGAACGCGCGCCAGCGCGAAGCGTTGTCGAGCGCGGCCGCCTCGTACAGTTCCTGCGGAATCTGCTGAAGCGACGCGAGGAACAACATCATCGGCAGGCCCACGGTCCACCAGACCGTGACCACGGCGATGGTGGGCAGCGCGGTGGACTCGTGCAGCAGCGGAATGAATTCCGGCAGATGCAGCGCGCGGCTCACGTCGGCGAGCAGGCCGTTGCCCGGCATCATCACGAGCTTCCAGACCAGCGTGACGATCGTGACGGACAGCACCGACGAGCCGAAGAACAGCGCGCGCAGTGCCGCGCCGAAGCGGCCGGGCCGGTTCAGCACCAGCGCGAGCCCGAGGCCGAGCAGCACGAACACCGGCACGGTCAGGAACACGAAGTAAAACGTATTGCGCAATGCGCCGCGAAAGATCGCGTCGAGGGTCAGATCCAGGTAATTGCGCACGCCGATGAACTCGCTCGTGTCGGCGAGCAGGTCGACGCGTTGCAGGCTGAGCCACCAGCCGAAGCACAGCGGCACGATCAGCAGCAGCACATAGACGATGACGAACGGCAGCACGAACAGCGCGTTGGACCACGGCGCGCGCACGTTGCGCCGCCGGCCCTCGCGCGTTTTCGGCAGCGGGACGGTTAGCGAGCGCTCAGAGGCCATGATGCGCCGCGCCTGTTTCGTCGAACAGATGCAGATGCGCCGCATCGAGACTCATGCGGATCGTGTCGCCGATGTTCAGCTCGCGCCCGCGCGGCAACTCGGCCACCAGCAGCTGACCGTTGGGCAGGCTGACATGCGCGAGCGAGCGGTCGCCGAGTCTTTCGATGACTTCGGCGCGGCCGGCGAGCGGTCCTTGTGGATCGAGCAAGACGTGCTCCGCGCGCACGCCGAGCGTGAGCTTGCCCGCAGGCAGGTCCGATGTCGCAATGGCGGTGGGCGCCTGCACGCCGTCGAATGGCAGCCCGACGATCAGCCGGCCGCCGTTTTCGCCGGCGCGCTCGACGTCGATGAAGTTCATGGCCGGCGTGCCGACGAAGCCCGCAACGAAGCGCGTGGCGGGACGCTTATAGATGTCGAGCGGCGCACCGACCTGCTCGATGCGGCCTCGGTTCATCACGACGATGCGGGTGGCGAGGGTCATCGCTTCCACCTGGTCGTGCGTGACGAACACCATCGTCGAGTGCAGCCGCTGGTGGATGCGCGCCAGTTCGAGCCGCGTGCGGGTGCGCAGCGCGGCGTCGAGGTTCGACAGCGGTTCGTCGAACAGAAAAGCTTCGGGTTCCTTGACGACTGCGCGGCCGATCGCGACGCGCTGGCGCTGTCCGCCTGAAAGCTGTGCCGGGCGACGCTGAAGCAGCGCGCCGAGTTCGAGCATGCGGGCGGCCTCGTTGATGCGCTGATCGACGACAGTGGCGCTCACGCCGGTATTGCGCAGCCCGAACGCCATGTTGTCGTACACGGTCATGTGCGGGTAGAGCGCGTAGTGCTGAAAGACCATCGCGATGCCGCGCTTGCCGGGCGGCTGGTCGTTCACGCGCCGCTCGCCGATGCTGATCTGGCCGTCGCTCACGGTTTCGAGCCCGGCGATCATGCGCAGCAACGTGGATTTTCCGCAGCCCGACGGGCCAAGAAAAACGAGGAACTCACCTGAGTGAATGTCGAGGTCGAGGCCGGTGATCACCTCGGTTTCGCCATACCGCTTCGTTACGCCGATCAGCCGGATGCCCGTCACGGTTCCTCCTGTGGAGTGGTCACGTCTCGTATCTCAGCGTCTAGCGCGTTGATATTATGAAAAGATCGAACGTGTGACCAATTCGTGTAAACACCACCGAACGGGATCCCAAATAATGAGTTCGGTGCGGGACCTGGCGACCGTCGCGTTCGTCGTCAGGATTAATCCGGCGATCGATGCCGCGTTCTGCAGCGCCGTGCGTGTCACCTTCGTCGGATCGACGACGCCGGCCTCGCCCGTCGACCAGATTGCCGTATTCCCCGTTGCCGCGTTGTAGCCGGGAATTCGTGCGTCGCGAACGACCGGCCCGGTGTTCGCGAGCGGCAGCGATTGACGAAAGGCGTTATGCGGACTTGCGCCCGGCAACCGCGCCGGGTTCGAGCAAGCCCGTTCCGCACGTGTTCGGCAAGCAGGTTGAAAAGGTCCATGAAACCTACGGGTGACGTGTTGCAGAGCCTCTTGAAATTTCCGTTTGCCGCGCTATTTTATGCATCGCTCAGGCAGTCGCGAATAGCGCTGCGTGTTTTCGATTTGTTTGTCGGCGGGTTTCCCACGGGCAGGCGAACTGGAGCGCGTGGTCCGGTTCGTCTTTCGTGAGAGGCCCCGGTTTCAAGGAGCCAGTCATGAGCGATCTTTTCTTCAGCACCGATCTGCTGGGCGAATTCGACCGCCTGCAACGGCAGATGGCGAGCCTCTTCGCGGGCTTTCCCGCGAGCCTGCGCGCGACGCGCAGCGAAATCTTTCCTCCCGTCAACATCGGCAGCACCGATGACAGCGTCGAGATCGTCGCGTTCGCGCCAGGACTCGATCCCGCCGCGATCGACATCTCGATCGACAAGGGTCTGCTGACGATCAGCGGCGAGCGCAAGCCCCCCGAGCCGCAAGCGGGCGACGACGCGCGCGTCTATGCGAGCGAGCGCTTCATGGGCGCGTTCCGTCGCGTGATCGAGCTGCCGCAGCACGCCGATCCCGGCAACGTCAGCGCGCGCTATGCGAACGGGTGTCTGACGATCAGTGTCGGGCGATCCGAGGCGTCGAAGCCGCGTGCGATCACGGTCCAGTGAGCCTGCGAGAGCAAGGAACATCAGATGACGGAGGACATCATGAACGACAGCACTGAACTGGCCACCCGCCCGAATACCGACGTGGCCGCGCGCGAGCCCAACGAAGCGGCGAAGCAGGTCGCCCGCATCGCGCCTCCGGTCGACGTGCGCGAGGATAGCCACGGCATCACGCTGTACGCGGATCTCCCTGGTGTGCCGCGCGAGAAGCTCGATGTGCGCGTGCAGGACAGCAGTCTGACCATCGAGGCGGAGGCGGTGATCCCGATGCCGTCCGGGCTGCGCCTGCAGCATGGCGAAGTGCGTCGCCCGCGTTTCTGGCGCGCGTTCACGCTGAGCCCGGACTTCGACGTCTCGCGGATCGACGCGCAACTGCGCGATGGCGTGCTGAAGCTGACGATCCCGCGACGCGAGGAGGCGAAGCCGCGACGCATCCAGGTGAGTGTCGAATAACGCAGTGGTAACGGAGCGATGACGGGTCGTGCGGCGCGGGCCCGGCGGGTCCGCGCCGCGCGTCGATGCTGCGCGGTATCGCGCGGTGTCGCGCTCCGCTTTGTGTTCGTAGATTGGCAGGAAACGGCAATGCTAAGTCCACACGAATTTGCGACGCTGATGCTGGTCCGTCAGGCGCCGGACCAGCTCGACATGAATCGCGCCGAGCTCGACGCGCTGCTCGAGCGCCAACTGGTGATGCTCGAGCACGGCTCAGCCGGCAGACGCCGCGCGCACCTGACGGAAAAGGGGCGCTCGTTCCTCGACGCGCTGCTTCCGGACCGCCTGCGCGCTGCGCGTAAAACATCGAGAGGCACTGAGGTTCGAAGCGGCAGGACAGTCGCGGTTCGCCGCGAGAATGTGACGCCGGGTTCCGACGGTTGACGGACGGCGGCGTGCATCGGTGCGGGCGGGTTCGGTCTACAATGCGTGCCCTTTCGAATGCAGGGCACGCACTGTGCCCCGAAAAAAAGTGCGCGGAGCGCGGCGCATGGGCTACCGTGCGCGGCGCTTCCTCGGCCGAGGGGCGATGGAAAGGGGGCGCCAGACTTTTGCCCGGTACGCCAAGCTGCGTCCGGCCGATCAGTTCACGCGCCGCATCTGCGTTCGGCGGATGGAACGCGCAGGCATGTACGCCGCGATAGACGCGCTTTAGTTCGTTGCTGCGCGACAGTGATGGCGTGCGCGATCTTCAGGGCGAGATTCACTGCACGCAAAGCCGCATCCTCTGTATGCCGCTTCGCTGCTAACTGATGCGCGATCCAGGGGGCCGTCGCCACAGCGCGTTGTTTTGCGATCCCGACGCCGGTGCGTCAGGCGCGCGCCGAGCGGTTGGACAGGCATCTCGCCGACCTTGGCGCGTGGCTCGAACGCCGGTGCTACCGCCATGCCCCGCGTGCGTGGCGCTCCGTCCGTGGCTTATCCCGATCGGGCTACTGTCCGTTGGTAACGGTTTTGCCCGTGACCGAAGGCAGGCACCGCACCGCCTCTTGCCATACCGTTACGCCTCTTACCCGAAATATCCTGAGCAAGATCAGCCTCCCGGCGATTTTCAGCCCGCTGAGCTTGGTGTGACCGCGCATCTCAGTCGACACTGAGCGGGTTCGATTTATCCCGTTCGGTTGTCGAGCCGATGCGAGG